>OGFJ01000424.1_pt1 | contig 40011 bp, 30 predicted proteins | sample 1570861 | NCBI WGS metagenome assembly OGFJ01 (sample SAMEA2582060, study PRJEB24529) | metagenome | biome: Human gut stool | place: China | collected 2011
ATCTTTTATCAGACAACTCGCTGAAGTAAGGCTGCGAAGGCCGCGGGGCCGGGAGGGGTTTCCTAAGGGCACATCCCGCAGCCGCAACGCGGCGAGGACGTGCCCGTGGAAACCCCGCAGGCCCCGCGGCCGGTGGGAGCAACGCTACTTTACGACCAAAATGTCGCAGTCGGTATTGCGCAGCAGGAACGTCGAAATCGAACCCAGAAGCGCATACTTGATCGAGGACAGGCCGCGAGCGCCGCAGAGCACCAGGTCGGGCTTGACCACGTCGAGCATCTCGTCTTTGAGCGTCTCGCGAATACGACCGGCACGTATCATGACCTCGACCTCGGGAATATCGGGATTGGCCTTGGCCTCTTCGAGCTGCTTTTCGATGGAGTTCTTAAAGGCCTCCTCCAGACCGTTGACCAAATCGACCGGATAGGAGCCGGCGCTCTCGAGCGCCGTGGAATCGATAACGTGGCCGATAATCAGCTTGGCGCCGTTGTTCGCGGCGACCTTGATGGCGCGTGCGAGCACAAAATCCTGCTGCTCAGTACCGTCGAGTGAAACAAATACCTTGGTGTAACCCTCGTTCATGGTTTCCTCCTTGGTCTATCGCACGGGCGCGGGGCTCGTGCGTCGGGCGGGCGCGGGTGCGTTGACCGCCGGACACTTTATCTTGTTACAGTTATACCCAAGGATTTCGGTTTAACTGCTCGCAATTCTGTGAACGGGCGAGTTTTTTGGTAAGGGTAGGCGCGGTCGCACCGCCAACGGTTGATAATGGGACATCGCCCGCATCGTCCGCAGAACATCTACCGGCGGGTGTCTAACGAGGGGGTCCCTTTGGATATCATCGAGCTTTTAAAATCTGCCTTCATGGGCCTGGTCGAGGGCATCACCGAATGGCTGCCCGTTTCGTCGACCGGTCACATGATCTTGGTGGACGAGTTCGTCAAGATGAACGTGAGCGAGACGTTCTGGAACATGTTCCTGGTCGTGATTCAGCTTGGCGCCATTTTGGCCGTCTGTGTGCTGTTCTTCCATGAGCTCAATCCGTTCTCGCCCAGCAAGGGCAAGGAGGGCCGTCACGACACCTGGGTGCTGTGGGGCAAGATTGTGCTCGGTTGCATTCCTGCGGCGGCGATCGGCCTGCCGCTCAACGACTGGATGGAGGAGCATTTCTACAATGCTCCCGTCGTGGCGCTGGCGCTCATTGTGTACGGCGTGCTGTTTATCGTGATCGAGAACTGGCGCGCGAGCAAGCGCGAGGAAATGGCCGTTGCCGGTTCGTTTGGTTCGCGTGCTGTGGTGTCGGGTGGACGTCCCGCCGGTGCGCACTTTGCGGCGCCCGCCACGGCTACCGCTGAGGATGAGGACGATGACGAGAATCTGGACTTTGGTTCCATCGCCACGCTCGAGGATCTAAGCTGGAAGACTGCGCTGGGTATCGGCTGCTTCCAGGTGCTTTCGCTGGTGCCTGGTACGTCTCGCTCCGGTTCTACCATCATCGGCGGCCTGCTTTTGGGCTGCACGCGCTCGGTGGCGTCTAAGTTCACGTTCTTCCTGGCCATCCCTGTCATGTTTGGCGCGAGTGCGCTCAAGCTGGTCAAGTACTTCATCAAGGGCGGCACGTTCGGCACCAACGAGATCGCCATCTTGGGCGTGGGCTGCGTCGTCGCCTTTGTGGTGTCGCTCATTGCCATCAAGTGGCTTATGGGCTTCGTTCGCCGTCACGACTTCAAGTGCTTCGGCGTCTACCGCATCATCCTGGGCATCGTGGTGCTCGCGTACTTCTTCGTTCTGGAGCCTATGCTCGGCCTGTAACTTGGTTGACGCTGCGCGGCGGCCAGAGCGACAACTTGTCATTCAACGAGGGCGGCATGACCAAAAGGTCTATGCTGCCCTCTTTTTTGGGCGATGGGGTGGGTCCGATGGTGGCGCACGGAGTCGTGGTGTGATTTGCGTCGGAGTCCGCGCGGCTCGGTATACTGATACGGCTCAAACTATGGCGCTGCCCGCAGGCGCGCCGTCCGTCAGATGAGGAGTCGCCCATGACCCAGTCCCTGCCCTGGGAAAAGAACACTGCCGCGCCCGTGTCGCCCGCGCCGGAGCCCGTGCCGCTCGATGCGTACACCGTCCCCGCCGCGCCGGAACCCGAGCTCGTTCCGCTCGACATCTACGACGCCCCGGCTCCGGCGCCCAAGCCCGCCAAGCCGCTCGTAGATATCGATAGCCTGAACCCCGCCCAGCGCGAGGCGGTCCTGACCACTGAGGGCCCACTGCTGGTCCTTGCCGGTGCTGGCTCGGGCAAGACCCGCGTCCTGACCTTCCGCATCGCGCATATGCTTGGCGACCTGGGCGTTAAGCCCTGGCAGGTCCTGGCCATCACGTTTACCAACAAGGCCGCGGCCGAGATGCGCGAGCGTCTGGCAGCACTCATCCCCAGTGGCACCCGCGGCATGTGGGTGTGCACCTTCCACGCCATGTGCGTGCGCATGCTGCGCGAGGACGCCGACCTGCTGGGCTACACCGGTCAGTTCACCATCTATGACGACGATGACTCAAAGCGCATGGTGCGTGACATTATGCAGGCGCTCGGCATTGAGCAAAAGCAGTTCCCCATCAACATGATCCGCAGCAAGATCAGCTCGGCCAAAAACGCCATGATTGGGCCCGAGGACATGCTCAAGAGCGCCGATAGCCCCAACGACAAAAAGGCCGCGCAGGTCTACCTGGAGCTGGAGCGCCGCCTGCGTGCCGCCAACGCGATGGACTTTGACGACCTGCTCGTGCGCGCGCTCGAGTTGCTGCGCACCCGCCCCGAGGTGCTCGACAAGTACCAGGAGCGCTTCCGCTATATTAGCGTCGACGAGTATCAGGACACCAACCACGTCCAGTACGAGATCGCCAACCTGCTGGCCGCCAAGTACCAAAACCTTATGGTCGTGGGCGACGACGACCAGTCCATTTATAGCTGGCGTGGCGCCGACATCACCAATATCCTGGACTTTGAGAAGGACTTTAAAAACTGCAAGACCGTCAAGCTGGAGCAGAACTACCGCTCCACGGGTCATATCCTGAGCGCCGCCAACGCCGTGGTGCGTCACAACTCGCAGCGTAAAGAAAAGCGCCTGTTTACGGCCGAGGGCGACGGCGAGAAGATCCAGGCCTTCCAGGCAAGCGATGAGCGCGACGAGGGCCGCTGGATTGCCGGCGAGATCGAAAAGCTGCATGCCAAGGGCACGAGCTACGACGACATCGCTGTGTTCTACCGCACCAACGCCCAGTCGCGTATTCTCGAAGATATGTTCCTGCGCGCGGGCGTGCCCTACAAGATTGTCGGCGGCACGCGATTCTTCGACCGCGCCGAGATCCGCGACGTCATGGCCTACCTCAAGATGATCGTGAACCCGGCCGACGAGATGAGCGTCAAGCGCGTCATCAACACGCCGCGTCGCGGCATCGGCTCCACCTCGATCCAAAAGATTGAGCAGCTGACGCGCGACAACCGTTGCTCGTTCTTCCAAGCCTGCGAGATCGCGTGCGCCGAGACGGGCATGTTTAGCGCCAAGGTCCGCAATGGCCTGTCGAGCTTTGTGTCGCTGGTGCGCGAGGGCCGCCGCATGGACGGCGAGCTCAAGGACGTTGTCGAGATGATTGTTGACAAGACGGGGCTGCTGCAGGCCTTCCGCGCCGAGGGCACCATGGAGTCCGAGAGCCGCGCCGAGAACATCCAGGAATTCCTGGGCGTGGCCGCCGAATTTGAGGAGACGCACGAGGATATCGAGGGTACGCTCGAGAGCTTAGAGGAGCTGCGCGCGGCCGGTGTTGCCGACGTGCCTGCCGGCGCCGAGTCCGAGCCCGTCGTGGTGAGTGCGCCCGTGCCCGAGCCGGGACCGTCCGCGCCCGCGTCTTCGTTTGAGGCGCTCGTTGGCGCGCGTGATGCTGCAGGTTCCAATCCGCTCGATAGCCTAGCCGCCCCGGCGCTCTCGCCGCAGGATGCCCTGGCTGCTGCCATCGCGGGCAACGCGTATGCCGTGCCGACTGAGCTGCCGGCGGGCGCCGTGCATGCCGACGAGATCGAGCGCACCTACGGCCCGCTCACCTGCAAGGCCCTGCCTGCGCTCATGGAGTGGTTGGCCCTGCGCTCCGACTTGGATTCTCTGGCCGGCGAGACGCATGCCATCACCATGATGACCATCCACTCCGCCAAGGGCCTGGAGTTCCCCGCGGTGTTCGTGGCCGGTATGGAGGAGGGCATCTTCCCACGCGTGCATGACTTTGGCGGCAGCGATGATCCGGGCAAGCTCGAGGAGGAGCGTCGCCTGGCCTACGTTGCCATCACGCGTGCCCGTAAGCGCCTGTTCCTGACCTATGCGGCCACGCGTCGCACCTACGGCTCGACCTCTGCCAACCCGCGCTCCCGCTTCCTCAACGAGATTCCGTTTGAGGACATCGAGTTTAGCGGCATCGGTTCTGCCGGTTTTGAGGGCACGGGCTGGGAAAAGCGCGGCGACCGTCACGGCACCTTTGGCTCGGGCATGGGCTCGGATATGTATGGCGGCAAGGTGTTTGGTTCGCATACGCGCTCGACCGGCGGCTCCGGCTCGCGCGGCGGGTCGAGCTTTGACGACTTCTTTGGCGGCAGCACTTATGGCACCGAGCGCCATCGTGGGGTTTCGCCCGACGCCGGCCGCGTTGCCTCGACCTTTGGCTCGGGCGCGCCGCGAGCCAAAAAGCCGTCGTCCAAGGTGTCGCCGACGGTGGAGCGCAAGGTCGATCGCGCGAGCGCATCGCAGGATTTTGCCGCGGGCGATACCGTGAGTCATAAGACCTTTGGCACGGGTACCGTGATCTCGGTCGCCGGAGACATGATCGAGGTCCAATTCGAAAAGACCGGCCAGACCAAAAAGCTAATGAAGGGCTTTGCGCCGATCGTCAAGCTGTCGTGATCCCGGCGGCCCCGGACAGGCGCCATGGACAACGTTGCTTGCGAACGTCGCTTTGCTCGTTCGCTTTTTGGTCTGGAGAGCCGGGTGGGCTGATAAATAGATGTGAGTAGGGGCTCTCCCGTTTGATGAGCGGGGGAGCCCCTTGTTGCGTTTTGGTTGTTGGTGCGACCTAGAGGTGGCTGATGATCAATTCCATCTTGCCTTCGAGGTCGATGGAGCTGACGGTGCTCGGGGCTAGCAGGTGGCTTCCCTTGTGGACGGGGTCGCCGCAGACGGTGCCTTCGCCGTCGATGACCGACAGACACATGAAGGGCCAGTGCTGGTCGAGGGTCTTGCTGCCGTTGACGCGCACGCGATCGACGGTGTAGCAGGGGTTGGACTCGAGCTCGGTCACGCCGTCGACTTCGGGTGCGGTCACGGTGCCGTCGGTCGGAGCCTGGACATCAAAATCGATGCAGTCAAGGCTCTGCTCAATGTGCAGAGGGCGAAGCTTGCCGTCGGTGCCGGGGCGGTCGTAGTCGTACAGGCGATAGGTCACGTCGCTCGACTGCTGCGTCTCCAAAATGAGCGTGCCGGTCTTGATGGCGTGCACGGTACCGGAATCAATCTGGAAAAAGTCGCCCTTGTGGATCGGCAGCACGTTGAGCATGTCGTCCCAGCGGCCGTCCTTGATCATCTGTGCGGCTTCAGCGCGATCCTTGGCGCGCTGCCCGACGATAATCGTGGCGCCGGGCTCGCAGTCCAGGACATACCAACACTCGGTCTTGCCCAGGCTGCCGTTCTCGTGCTCGGCGGCGTACTCGTCGTTGGGATGAATCTGGATCGAAAGGTCGTCCTTGGCGTCCAGAATCTTAATGAGCAGCGGGAACTCCTTGCCCTCGCAGTCGCCAAAGAGCTCACGGTGCTCGGCCCACAGCCACGACAGCGTGTGGCCGGCATACGGGCCCTCCGCAATCTGGCAGTCGCCGTTGGGGTGGGCTGAGATGGCCCAGCACTCACCGATGGGGCCCTCGGGAATGTCGTAACCAAACACGGTCTCCAGCTGGCGGCCGCCCCAGATCTTCTCGTGGAAGATCGGCGTCAGTTTAATCAAATCGGACATGTGCATACTCCCATAAGGTTGTGCGGGTGCCGCGTAAGAGAGCTCAAAACGGGCACCCACCGGATTACAAAACTAGGCCAGCGTTACGTTGTGCAGCTCAAAGCGGTCGCCTACGTTGTGCGAGATAGAATATTCAAACGCGGTGCCGCTATCCAAGAAGCCAATCTGGTTGAGTTCGAGCAGGGGAGAGCCGGGTCTGGTATCCAGGCGCTCAGCCTCTTCCTCAGTTGCCGCGACAGCGCGAATGGTGCGATGGAAGCTCGAAATCTTCAGCCCGCATTGCTCGCGGATAAAGCCGTAGACCGATCCGTACAGGTCCTTCTTTTTAAGGCCCGGGATCAGTTCGAGCGGCATATAGGTGTACTCGATGACGATGGGCTTCTCGTCGACCTGGCGCACGCGCACGATGTGATAGGCGAAGTCATCCTCGGCCATTCCCAGCTGGGTCGCAACCTCTGCCGGTGGATTGACGATCGAGAAATCGTAGACCACCGAGGTCACCTTTTCCCCGCGGTGCTCATACGAAAAGCCCTGGGCACGGTCGTTCTTGCCTTGAAAAAACACCTGGCCGGGAAGCCCCGCCGTGTCCTTAACGTAGGTGCCCGATCCGCGCCGGCTGGTAATAAGGCCTTCCTCGGTGATCTGCTCAATCGCTCGTTTGACGGTGATTTTGGAAACGCCATAGAGCTCACAGAACTCAACGACGGTGGGCAACTTATCGCCCGGTTTAAGTGCGCCGTCCTCGATGCTTCGACGGATATCTGCAGCTATCGCCTCGTATTTGGGAATCATGCAATCCTCCCTTCATATTTGCGTCGATATTTAGAAAGTATACCTACTTAAAAAGCATCCATATGGCTTTCATGAAAGAAGTTCGATAAAGAAAAATAAAAAAGACGCTTTACATATAAAATTAGAGCGCTATAGTTACAGACAACAAGCGAGATGCATTGGCGTTTCCTTGTACTGTTTGGGGACGGTTTTGTTTTGGCGGGTTGGATATCGGTATGACCGGTGCTCGCCCGCGCCGGATAACCTGCCAAAGCAAACCCGTCTCCAACCGGAAGCTCTAAGACACGAAAGCGAGGACTTTGATGGCTCAGTATCAGCTGCCCAGCGACTTCTTCTTTGGCGCCGCTATGTCCGGCCCGCAGACTGAGGGTCAGTGGAACCAGGGCGGCAAGCTCGAGAACCTGTGGGACACCTGGTCCATCCAGGATCTGGGTTCGTTCTACAACTGCGTTGGCTCTTATGCCGGTAACGACTTTATGACCAAGTACCAGGAAGACCTTCGCATTCTGAAGGACTTGGGCCTGGATACCTATCGCACTTCCATCCAGTGGAGCCGTCTGCTCGATGCCGACGGCAACCTTAACGAGGAGGGCGCCGCGTGGTATCACGAGCTGTTCCGCGCCTCTCGCGAGGCCGGCCTGGAGCCGTTTGTCAACTTGTACCACTTTGACATGCCCACCTACCTCTTTAACCGCGGCGGCTGGGAGAGCCGTGAGGTCGTCGAGGCTTACGCGCATTACGCCGACGTCGCCTTCCACGAGTTTGGCCAGGAGATTAAGTACTGGTTCACCTTTAACGAGCCCATCGTCGAGCCCGAACAGCGCTATCAGGAGGGCGTGTGGTTCCCGCAGCTCCACGACTTTAGCCGCGCCCGCACCGTGCAGTATCACATCTCGCTGGCACATGCGCTGGCCGTGGCCAACTATCGTCGCGCCTATGACGAGGGCGTTATTCGCGCCGATGCCAAGATCGGCATGATCAACTGCTTTACCCCGGTCTACACCAAGCAGAACCCCAGCGAGGCAGACCTTGAGGCCGTGCGTATGACCAGCGGTATCAGCAATCGCTGGTGGCTCGACCTTATTACCAAGGGTGAGCTTCCCGCCGACGTGCTCGACAGCCTGGCCGAGGGCGGCGTTAAGCTCCCGTTCCGTGCCGGCGACCAAGAGATCCTCAAGCAGGGTGTTGTCGACTGGCTCGGCTGCAACTACTACCACCCCACGCGCGTTCAGGCGCCGGCGAGCAAGATCGACCAGTACGGCCTGCCGCACTTTGCCGACGAGTATGTGTGGCCCGACGCCGTTATGAACGAGAGCCGCGGCTGGGAGATCTACCCGCAGGGCCTCTACGACTTTGGCATGGACTGCGCCAAGAACTACCCCGATCTTGAGTGGTTCGTTTCCGAGAACGGCATCGGCATCATGGACGAATACAAGAACCGTGACGCCGAAGGAACCATCCAGGATGACTACCGCGTCGACTTTGTGCGCCAGCACCTGGAGTGGGTTGCCAAGGCAATCGCCGAAGGCGCCAAGTGCCGCGGATACCATTATTGGGCCGTCATCGATAACTGGTCTTGGGCAAATGCCTTTAAGAACCGTTACGGTTTTGTCGAGGTCGACCTTATGGACGGCTACAAGCGCCGCCTTAAGAAGTCGGCAGCTTGGCTCAAGCAGGTCGCCACGACCCACGTGGTTGACTAGCGACCGGGCGAACGCCCAGACCGTGCGCCGCCGCGCGCAACACATGGCACATCTGGTGGCAGAGGGCGACAGGCCACCGTGCGTATAGGAAAAGGCCGGATTTGAAAGTTAGGAGCAATCATGGCCAGTGACAACGGAAAGAGCTTCCTCGACAAGTTTGCCGAGGTCTCTGCGAAGGTGGGAAACCAGGTTCACCTGCGTTCCCTGCGTGACGCCTTCGCGACCATCACGCCGCTCTATATCCTTGCGGGTATCGCGGTTCTTATTAACAACGTCGTGTTCCCTCTGTTCCCGCTCGATGCGGCGGGCCTTGCCAATCTTCAGACGTGGGGTTCGGCAATTACGCTGGGCACCCTCAACGTCTCTGCCATTATCTTGGCCGGATTGATTGGCTACAGCCTCGCTAAGAACAAGCGTTTCGATAACCCGCTCGCTTGCGTGGTCGTCGCCATCTCTGCTTTCGTCATCATGATGCCGCAGCAGATCACCGCCACGCTTGCCGCCACGAGCCCGCTGCTCACCGACAAGATCACCTCCGCCGAGGTCACGGGCGCCCTTTCGACTGCCAACACCGGCACCAACGGTCTGTTCTCGGCTATTATCATCGCCCTGCTTTCCGTCTCGCTCTTCATCAAGATTTCTGGCGTCGAGAAGCTCAAGGTTAAGCTGGGCGAGGGTGTGCCTCCCGCGGTCTCCAACTCCTTCAACGTCATGATCCCGATGCTGCTCAACCTCGCAATCTTCGCTCTTGCCGCAGCCCTGCTCGCCGTGTGCGCCGGCACCGATCTGTGCGACATCATCTCCACGTGCATCTCCAACCCGCTCAAGAGCATCATGAACGCCGGTCCGTGGGCTGTTATCCTCATCTACACCCTTGCTAACCTGCTGTTCTGCGTTGGTATTCACCAGTCCACCATCTCTGACGCTACCGTCGAGCCGATCCTGACCATGCTCATCGTCGACAACATGGCTACCTTTGCCGCCGGTGGCACCATCCAGCCCGATCACTACATGAACATGCAGATCGTTAACAGCTTCGCCCTCATCGGCGGCTCGGGCTGCACCCTCATGCTTCTGCTCGACACGCTCCTGTTCTCCAAGAACAAGGCTTCCGAGACCGTTTCCAAGATGGCTATCCTGCCTGGTCTGTTCAACATCAACGAACCGGTTATCTACGGTTACCCCATCGTGTACAACCTGCCGCTCATGATTCCGTTTGTCCTCCTTCCCGATCTGTTCATCGGCATCACCTATGGCCTTACCTGCGCAGGCATCATCAGCCCCTGCATCGCTCAGGTGCCCTGGACCATGCCTCCCGTCATCAATGCCCTGCTCGCTACGGGCTTTGACTGGCGCGCCGGCGTGTGGCAGGCTCTCGAGATTGTCATTGGCATGGCCGTCTACCTGCCCTTTATGAAGATTTCCGAGAAGGCAATCGCCAAGCAGGAGGCTCTCGCCGAGCAGAACGCCTAACGTTCGCCCCTTTCACCTTTGCGGGCGCCGGTACGCGGTGCCGGTGCCCGCAGCTCTCTCCCTTGCGTAAAGATGCAGGGGGGTGGGAACAATAGCCGCAAAGAATGAAACCAGTCGTCGTCTGCGCGCCGCGCAGTTATAAGGAGGAAACCATGAAGAAGATCATGCTCTGCTGCAATGCCGGTATGTCCACGAGCCTGCTGGTCCAGAAGATGCAGGCCGAGGTCGCGAACCGTGGCCTGGAAATTGAGATCGAGGCTCGCCCCATGAACGAGGCCCACGATCACCTGGACGAGTGCGACATGTTGCTGCTTGGCCCGCAGATCGGCTACACCAAGGGCGATTTTGAGAAGGAGGCCGCTGGCCGCTTCCCGGTCGAGGTCATCAACATGGTCGACTACGGCCGCATGAACGCTGCCGGCATCATCGACCACTGCGTCAGCGTGATGGGCTAGGTGCAGCATATGGAGGATATGAACGAGTTGCAGATGACCTGCTTCGAGATCATCAGCTACGTCGGTACCGCCAAGAGCATGTACATCAATGCCGTGCAAAAGGCCAAGGAGGGCGATTTTGACGCCGCCGAGGAGCTTATCAAGCAGGGCGACGAGGCCTATAACGGTGGCCACGATGTTCACATGGGGCTTCTGAAGAAGGAGGCCAACGGCGAGCGTAACGGCGAGGCCCCGCTGATTCTGCTGCATGCCGAGGACCAGATGGCCGGCACCGAGACCATGCGCGTCATGGCGACGGAGCTCATCGAGATCCACAAGCAGCTGCAGGCGCTTCAGGCCTAGTCGGCGTTATCGCCGCGATGGACCGTGCAGTCCAACAGACAATACAGTCCCTTTCACGGGCACCGGGAGCCTCCGCCTCCCGGTGCCTTTATTTCAAGACTTTAGTCTGCTGGCCGCGCAGCGGCCAGCTTTAAACCACCCGCTACGCGGGTGGAGACAAACGGCTTTACAAAGCCACCCCTCCGACCGATATTGACGATTGTTCAGGCCGTCAAGAATTCGAGTCGAAGGGGTGGTCGCCATGGCCCAGAAGGCCTACAGCCTTTCCCACACGAAGTGGATGTGCAAGTACCACATCGTGTTCACGCCGAAGTATAGGCGCAAAGTGATCTACAACCAAATCAGGAGCGACATAGGGGAGATCCTCAGGAAGCTGTGCGAGTACAAGGGGATCGAGATAATCGAGGGGCACCTGATGCCCGACCACGTGCACGTGCTGCTGGCGATCCCGCCGAAGTACAGCGTCGCGAGCGTCATGGGCTACCTGAAGGGGAAGAGCTCGCTGATGATATTCGACAGGCACGCCAGCCTCAAGTACAAGTTCGGCAACAGGAAGTTCTGGGCGGAGGGCTACTACGTGTCCACCGTCGGCCTGAACGAGGCGACGATCGCCAAGTACATCAGGGAGCAGGAGTCCCACGACATCGCGCTGGACAAGCTGAGCGTGAAGGAGTACGAGGACCCCTTCAAGAGGGGGTGATGCTGCCGGTTCGACCGGCGCGCCACGGGTCAAGATGCACTAGGCCTGGACGAAGTCCGGGCCCGCGCCTTTAGACGCGAGCCCGGGGCCCGTGGGTTATACCCTAAGAGCAAACCACCCTTTTTAAGGGTGGTTCTGATTTGTGCAACGATTTGTTATGCCCCCTCGGGGGTCTGTTGCTACCGTTGCCCGAAACGTTTGCATGTCGATATTGTTGCGCTCTACCCGCTCGCTACAATGGGCATCGTGCTGCGTTAGAGGGAGAGTTTACGGTGTCTGAACAGGTGAATTGTGGTTTTACTCATGCGTTTGGTGCACGGTTGCTCAATCATGCGGATAATGCAGCTCTGCCGGTTGATGTACACGACTTTTCTGATGCAATCAATCGGTGTTTACTCGTCGATAAGACTATGTTTATTGCCGATATATTGGACAGCGAAGCACCTGTTGCGCTTTGCTGTCGGCCCAAGGGTTTTGGCAAGAGCATGAACCTATCGATGCTCAAATGCTATTTGGAACGACCTGATCACCGGCTGCCGGATCGAAGCCTGTTCGCTGGTACCCAGATTTGGCAGGCGGGCGGCGGTCGCTATCGTGATGAGTACGCGAGTTATCCGGTCATCATGCTCGACTTTACAGCTGCCGCTTCGAGGCATGGCGCTGGTGCTGCGGCAGCAATTCGCGGAGCTGTCGTGCGCGAGTGCGCCAGATTGCTGCCGCTGCTTGCCGCGCCTGATCTGTCAAGACGTGAGGTTCGTCTTATCGAGAGGGTGGCGCGTGGGGTGGCCAGCGATAGGGAGATCGATGCGGCGCTTGGCGTGCTTATTAAACTGCTCCAGGTAGCTTTCGATGAACATGTTGTTCTTCTGATAGACGACTACGACGCAGTATGTCCAAAGCGTTTGGGCGCTAAGGACGACGGTAGCGTGGATTCCCTAGAGTCGCTCAGCCGAATGTTGTTCGACACCATTGCCGACGCCGGCGACTCGTTGCGATTGACGTGTCTTATGGGCGAGCGCCCCGGTCCTGCCGAGTTCGCGTTGTCCCAACGTGGGGTTTCCTATCGGTCGGCGACACCGCTGTCGAGCTGGTGTGATCGATGGTTCGGTTTTTCGGACGACGAAGTCCAGGTGCTGTTGGATCGCATCGGTCGCAACGGCTGTCTGGATGACGCGCGTGAGTGGCTTGAGGGCTATCTGTTTGGTGGTTTTTATTGCTCGATCCCGGAGCGCGTGGTGGACTACGCACATCGCGGTTGCGTCGCGCCCGTTCGGGCAGATCTGTATGGTTACGCCGACCGTCTGAGCGCATGCGTCGGCGACTGGAATCTCATGCGCCTGTCCGCATTGTTCGATTTGCTTGAGCCGCATGGGTTTATTGAGGCGCCAGTGCATGTGCATGCCGAGGAGGCCGATGCTGCCAAGCCCGAAGATATCTGGACAGCGCTGTATCTGTCTGGATTTCTTACGACGGACATGACGGGGCATTCGGAGGACGGCGCGTGCCTTCGTTCCCTGCGTCTGCCTAGCAACGAAGTGCGTCAGGCGCTCCGTCTTGTAATTCTGGAATGGTTTGAGTGCGCCGTTGAGGACGTTGGAGTTATCGACTCGTTCCATGACGGGCTGTGTCGAGGAGACGAGGACACTGTAAAGCAAGCTTTGAGCTGTGCTATCGGCGATCTGGGCATCGATGTGGGCCAATCAGATATGCCGACAGCCTATCATCTGGCGCTTCAGGGGCTCTGCTTTGGACTGCCCGGCTATTGCAATCCCAGCTCCAAGCGAAGTGGCGTCTCGGATCGCTGGGATATCCAGGTGATTCCCACCGGTCGGGTGTTTGACGTGGCCGACACGCTCGGCATGCTCGATGAGCGACCGCTCATTACGATCAACATGTTGTACGACCCTGGCGTCGATGCCCTGGGCCTGGAATTGTTAGCGGTTCAGGCGCTGCTCGACATAGAGCGCGACGGCATCGATGATATCCGCGTGCCGCGCCCCGCCGTCGGGCGCATGCGTTGGGGCTTTGGCTTTGACGGTCAGCGTGTGTCCGTGGTGTGTCAACGACTGTAGCGGCGGGCGAAAGCCCTTTACTACTCGGCGTCCTTCAGGGGCGGCATGGGCTTCCAGTTGGGATCCTTAACGATCTTGCGGGCGTCCTTCATGCCGCGGCGCAGCGCCGGAATGCCGGTCTTAAAGCATTTGTCGACTGCTGCCAGACGAATGAACTCCTTGCAGAAGGTCGCGGCATTGCCCAGACGGAACAGCATGGGGTGGTAGTCACCGTAGATCTGCATATAGCGAGCGAGGAAGCCTCGGTTGCGCATGATGTAGTAGCGGTTGGTGTCGCTCGTGGAGTTGAGCTGTCGTTTGCCGGCGATATCCCAGTTGGAGACGGCGCGGGCGCGCTTGAGCACCACGTCGGCAACCACGGCGGCGGGGAAGTGCTGGCTGGCCACGTAGCCGTAGCAGGCATCGTCGCCGTAGATAAAGAAGCGCGCGTCGGGCAGGCCAATCTTGTCGACCACGCGGCGCGAGAACATGCCGCCCTCAAAGCACAGTTGGTTCATGGTGCGGTAGCCCTCGGGCCCCAAGTCCCACTTGGCGATGGGGTTAGGGATGCCGAGCGAAAGGATGAGCTGGTACTGCCAAAAGAAAGCGCCGCCGTCAAAGTCCAGGCGCGAACCCTGGATGACATCGTAGCGGTCGGTCCACTTGGCAAGACGCTCGATGCCTTCGGGGATGACGAGCACGTCGTCGTCCATCACCCAGAACCACTGGGCGCCCAGGTCGTAAGCGCATTTAGTGCCAGCGGAGAAGCCGCCCGCACCGCCGCCGTTTTCGAGCTGCGGGGCGTAGATGACACGGTCGGTGCCGCCCTGCGCGTCGGGCTGCTCGGTGTCGATGCCCCACAGGTTGGCCAGACGCTCGTTGAATGCGGTGCACATGGCCTCGGTCTCGCGCGAATTCTCGTTATCGACAATCACGATGCGCCAGGGCGTTGCCGTGAGCTCGGTCATGGAGTCGAACAAGTTGGCCAGGAGTTCCTGGCGCTTGTACGTAACGACAACGATGGCGAGCTTATCGATGGGAGCGGGAAGGGTTGAAGTCATGGGGCAATATATCCTTTCACGCGCGGCGGGCGAGCGCTGCGCGGAAGCTATCGAATACGTCCTTGGGACTGTCCTATTGTAAAGGCTCGCCGCACCTTGACGGCAAGCTTTGAATAAAACGCAGGAACCTGCCACGGGTGTAGCGGCTTTGACGTCTGACGGCAGCGTGTCTATTGCCGCTTGAGCTTGCGAACGATAAGGCTTCTAGCTGCATCGATGATGAGGAGCGCCAGAGCAAAGACGATGCTAATGACGGTACCCGTGATGATACATATAGCTGCCGGGCTGTTTTGGCTGACCAGCATGTTTGCGAGCAACGTATTGAAGACGGGACGCCACAGGCTACTGGTGAGCGACTGCATCACATAGAAACCGAGCGTGGCGGTCGATAAGGTGACGATGACACCCGCAGTCCGCGGATTGCCTGAGGCACTGCGTCGGGTTGCCGCAAAGAGCAAGGAGGCGGCAGCGAGGGCAAACGAGATCAGCGAGGTCGATTTGTAGGAGAGGGCTGCCATCGCCGTGAGGTTGCCGGTGAAGGAGAGTGCTCCTTCCAGGATGGTGGCGAGCGCCAAAACCGCTGCGAGCGACCGCATGCCCAAGGCGCCCGCCCTGTCCGAATCCACGGCATCGGTAACGTCGCGGAGCAGCCCGCCGATCAAAAACGCGATTACGTACGTGGCGGCGCTCATGAGTTTCTGGAGCCAAGAAAACTCGCCGGCGCTTGTCGCACTCATGGCGGCCAAATACCCGTTAACAACAAATGCGAGGATGCCAACGGCGATGACCGTCGTCGTGTAGCTCTTCTGGGAGAGTCGACACTTAGCCAGTCCAAACCATGGCGCCATGAAGACCGTGGCGGCATAGACCCAGATAAACTCAAGGCCTAGCGTGTACCAGTAGTGCGTGTTGAGGGTAACATCGGGAATGGGGGAGACGACCGTGGACCACGCGAGTGCCACGAGGCAATACAACGCAGTGGGCATAACGACCTTGCCAAGGCGCTGCGACGTCCGTTGCATTTGCGACTTCCACGTTGTCCCACCGTCCCAAGCACGCGCGGCTGAGGCGATGAGAAAATAGCCCGAGATCATAAAGAAGACCTCGTTGGCCCAGCAGCCCAGCAGGTTAATAAAACCGAGCACGCCGGAATAGGGGAAGGCGGCAAGCGGCGCGTATTCCGGCAAGCCGACGCAGGTCGCTTGGAAGGTCCACTGAAAGGTGTGAAACACCGCGATGCCGGCGACCGCGATTAAGCGCAGCGCTTCGATGGCTATGTTGCGTGCGGCTTTGGGCTGCATGACGTCCTTTCGTATCGGTTTTCCTCTGCGAGCTCCATAGATTATATAAACGCCCGCTGGCGCGCTGACCCTTTGATACCATGAAACGACAGGTATTTCCTAAGGAGCACATTTGTCTACTAACGCCTCTGGCAGCCCTGTTCTGTCGCTGCTTATTCCCATTTACAATGTTCAGCGCTACCTGCGCGAGTGCCTCGATTCCGCCCTGGCGCAGACGCTTAAGGATATTGAGATTATCTGCATTAACGACGGGTCGACCGACAGCTCGCCGGCGATTATCCGCGAGTATATGGAGCGCGATGGGCGCGTCAAGATGATCGACAAGGCCAACAGCGGCTACGGCGACTCGATGAACCGCGGTCTGGAGATGGCGCGTGGCAAGTACGTTGGCATCTTGGAGTCCGATGACTTTATGGCGCCCGACGCGCTCGAAAAGCTTGTCTCGGCCGCCGATAGCAATAATGCCGACTTTGCGAAGGGGAACTTTGATTTCTACTGGTCTAAGCCCGAGGAGCGCCGTTCGCTGCACGAGATGTTTAGACCTCAGGATTGCGGCAAGCCAGTGCACCCGAGCGATACAACGCAGTTCTTTAAGCAAAAGCCGTCGATTTGGTCGGCCGTGTACCGTCGCGATTTTCTTGAGCGCAACGGTATCAAGTTCCTGCCGACTCCGGGGGCATCCTTTCAGGACACGTCATTCGCCTTTAAGGTAATCGCGTGCGCCGATAAGGCTGTTTACCTGCACGATGCCGTGTTGTCGTATCGCCAGGACAACGAGAATTCCTCGGTCAATTCTTCGGCCAAGGTCTTTTGCGTCAATACCGAGTATGCCGAGATTGAGCGTTGGATTCGAGAGGATTATGCCCGCGACCACGCAAGCGGCGATGTCGCGCGCATGCTCAAGTTCAATCAGCTCATTAAGTACGATTCCTATATGTGGAACTACGTGCGCCTGGCGCCTAAGTTCTATAAGGACTTCCTGGTGCAGATGGCCAAGGAGTTCCAAGCCGCCCTAGATGCGGGTGAGTTTTCGCTTGACGACCTTAAGCCGTGGAAGCGCGCGAATCTTGCCGCCATCCTCAAGGGCCCCGAGGCCTGGGTGGATGAGCATCCGCACTTTGCGACGGATGGTGCCTTGGGGCGTGCTAAGTATTACGCCTCGGTTGGAGGCCCAGGCGTGGTCGCCGCATTCCTCATCGAATCGCTGAGGGGGTAGGTCGGCATGGGAGAGGCCTCGCGTCCTAAAGCTACCATTGTCGTCCCCGTTTACAACTCTGCGCGCTCCATTCAGCGATGCCTCGATTCGCTGCTGGCCCAGTCCGAGCGCTCGATTCAGGTTGTGTGTGTGAACGACGGTTCGACTGATGATTCGTTGGACGTGTTGCGCCAGATCGCGCAGGCCGACGATCACGTGTTGGTGATTGACCAGGAAAACGCGGGCGTCTCGTGTGCTCGAAATGCCGGTATCGATGCCGCCGAGGGCGAGACCCTCTTTTTTGTTGACGCCGACGATTACATCGATGCCCGGACGGTCGAGCGCGTGCTGCATGCCATGGAGTCTGCAGATGCCGAGGCCGCCGTTTTTGGCGGCGTCTGTGAACCTGCCGATGCTGCCCCCAAACGCGTCCAGCAACTCATGAGCCCCAAAGCCGGTACCTTCGGCGCCCGTGATCCCCAACTGCTGTTCCATTCGAATGCGCAGCCCTATGCCTGCCGTGCGGCTTTTTCGCGCCAGCTGCTCAATCGCGAAGGCATTCGCTTCGCCCCCGGTTTGGCTTTGGGCGAGGACGTCGTCTTCCAATTCGCGGCTTATGCGCTTGCCCGCAAGACCGTCGTCATGCCGGACAAGTTCTACCACTACGTGATGGAGAGCGAATCGGCGACGCACGAGTTCAACAGTGCCGAGGCTCGCGCCAAAAAGCTTGACGCCCACATGAGAATGCTCGAGGAGGTCTTGGAGGACTGGGCAGCCTACGGTCTTTTGGACCTGTGTCCCGGCGAGCTGATAACTTGGTTTTTGGACCTCATTGTGTTCGACCTGGCGCGCTTGGATGCCGATGACTTCCATCGCGTGGCGGCTCGCGTCAACATGGACCTCACCACGTTTTTGGGAACGGAGTGGGCGGATATGCCTGCTAAGGGCGCCGTTCGCCGTGTTGCCCACAAGCTCGTTGCGGCGACCTCGGGCGTTTCGATGGTAGACGCCACGCTGTTCTATCTTTCGACTCGCGGTCTCAAAGCCTGCCTGGAGCGCTTTCTCTAATTCCAAGCGCTGCCGCCCGCCGCAACTCGGCTGCTAAAATAACCCTGTTACACGCTATTCAACAGGAGGTTCTCTTGCAGAACTCTGATACCCCTAAAGTTTCGTTGCTCGTCCCCATTTGCAATGTCGAGCGCTATCTGTGCGAGTGCCTCGATTCTGCCGTGGCGCAGACGCTCAGGGACATCGAGATCATCTGTATCAACGACGGCTCCACCGATAGCTCGCCGGATATCATCCGCGAGTACATGGAGCGCGACCCCCGTGTAAAGATGATCGATAAGGCCAACAGCGGCTATGGCGACTCGATGAACCGCGGCCTGGAGATGGCGCGCGGCGAGTACGTGGGCATCCTTGAGTCCGATGACTTTATGTTTGAGGATTCGCTCCAAAAGCTGGTCGCCAAGGCCGATGCTGAACATGCCGATGTGGTAAAGGGCGACTTTTACCTGTATTGGTCCACGCCCAGCGAGCGCCGTGAGCTGTTTGGGATTGTCGACGAGCATATGACGGGCGCCGCGTATCGCCCCGTCGATCGCCCGGGCATCTTCTACCGCAAACCTTCCATTTGGTCGGCTATCTATCGGCGCGAGTTCCTCAACGACAATCAGATTCGGTTCCTTCCCACGCCAGGTGCTTCGTATCAGGATTCGGTTTTAACTTTAAGGTCTGGGCATGCGCCGAGCGTGCTGCGTTTATCGCGGACCCCATTTTGTGCTATCGCCAAGATAACGAGAAGAGCTCCGTTAATTCTCCTAACAAGGTGTTTTGCGTGTGCGACGAATATACCGAGATGCAGCGCTTTTTGGATGAACGCCCCGAGCTTAAGGCTCAGCTTCAGGGTATTTTAATGCGCATGAAGGTCGATACGTACCGTTGGAATGATGAGCGCCTGGTCGATGAGTTGCGCGAGCAGTTTTGGGAGAAGGCCTCTCCCGAGCTCAAGTCCGATTGGGATGCCGGTTGCTTTGACCTGTCGCTGTTCGATCCGCGTGGCGAGACCGACTTGCGCCTGATGATCAAGTCGCCCCGCGCCTATATCGATTCGCGCTTTGGCTTTAAGAAGCCGGGCAAGCTCAATACGTTTAAGCATTACTTTAAGATTGGCGGCCTGCCGCTGGTCTGGCGCGTGCTGACGTATCAGCGTACCTACGGCGACAACCCACATCCCGATGACGTTCCGGTCGCACAGTAGGAGCGAGTGACTATGGCTACCCCCAAGATTTCCGTTGTCGTTCCTATCTATAACGTGGAGGAGTGCCTGGCTTGGTGCCTGGACTCCCTGCTTGCGCAGGACATGCCCGATTGGGAAGGCGTGCTGGTCAACGATGGCTCGCCGGACGGTTCGCGCGATATTGCGGCTGCCTATTGCGAAAAGGACGCGCGCTTTACGCTGGTCGATAAGCCCAACGGCGGTCTGTCGAGCGCCCGCAATGCGGGTATCGCTGCGTCCACGGCGCCTATTGTTGCTTTTTTGGATTCCGACGACCGCTTTACGCCCGATGCATGCCGCGTGATCGTCGATGCCTTTGAACGCGAGGATTGCGACGTGTTGACCTTTGGCGCGAATCCGTATCCGCTGGAGGCGGGGTATCCGTGGCTTAAATATGTGCTGAGCCCGCGCGATGTGTCGTTTGAAGGCTATAGCTCTGACCTGCTGTTTAAGGAAGCGTCTCGCCCCTTTGCATGGCGCACCGCCTGCAAGCGTGAGTTTTTGCTGGGCAACGGGATCGTGTTTGACGAAACCGTTAAGTATGGCGAGGACCAGGTCTTCGATTTTGCCGTGTACGGTCGTTCGCGTAAGACCGCGCTTATCTCGAACAAGCTGTATGACTACCGCGTGGCGCGCAAGGGCTCGCTTATGGACACCATGCGTTATGACGACGAGACGCGACTGCTGGAGCACGTGAAGATTTACTCCGCGGTGCTGGCTGACTGGCAACGCGACGGTCTCGATGTCCAGTATGCCGATGACCTGGCGTACTTCCTATGCGATCTGGTGCTGTACGATGCGCTCAGGTTGCTGGGTTCGGACTGCGGCAAGGTGTTTGCCGCCGTTGCCGCGGCGCTTGCCGGTTCTGCCGTGGGCAGCGATGCTGCGCTCGCACAATGCGCTCCTTCTGTTGCCGCTATGGTGCGTGCGGCGCTTACCAGCAAGGCCCCCAATGCCCGTGAGTGCAAAAAGCTCATGTTCGATTACGACGTCTTGAGGTTTGGACGCCTGGGTGCCTGCAAACGTATGGCAGCGAACGCCCTGGGAAAGCGAGAAGTGTAGATGAGTATCAAGCGTTTGGCACTTTGCCGCAGTCAGGGCCGTCTGTTTGTGCTGCTTCGTTTTGCCGGTCAGGATGTCGCCGCGCTTATTGAGTGGGAGGGTTTTCAAGCGTTTGCCCATGCGACGACGAGCGGTTCTTGCGTGCCGTCGCTGGTGCTCCCGGTCGATCATGGCCGCGTGCTGGCGCTTTGCCCTTCCGTTTCCGATTACGGGCGCGAGCTCGCCGTCTTGGTGCTTCCGTTTTTGGATGGCTCGTCGATGGATGTCGTTTTTGCATCCGGTGGCCAAAGGTTGGGCTCCATTCGCCTCGATAGCCGCGTGGCCAAGCTGGAATCCAAGGTTAACTACAAAGCAAAGTCTGCGCTGTGTGCGCTTATCCGCGATGCGCAGCGTGGCGAACACTGCGGCCGCTACGAGATCGATGCCATTCGCTATTTGCCGGCAGACGCCGGCGCGGTGTGGCGCTATGAGGTTACGTGGGTGGGGGACTCCAAGTGCACCCCTGAGCTCCAGATTTTCGATGCGCATATGAATGCCATCGATGTCACCGTGCATGTGTTTGAATCGCAGATCGATGTGCCGCAGCAGAACGGATGCCGCGTCAATAAAACGTATTTGAGCGTTGAGATGCCCCAGGATATACGTGATTTTGTCGCGATTGCGGCTGATCCCACGGGCCTAATCCAGAGCGGTTTTTGCGCCATGGATGGTCGCCTGTACAACGGCATGGTCAACGACCGCTGGAACCGTATGAAGGACGCGCGTGCAGACGGCGCAGCTTATCGACGTTGGTTTGAGCAGCATCGCGCAAAGCCGGGCGATTTGGCGTGCCAGCGTGTCACTTCGGTGGCTTTTGCCTATAGACCGCTCGTGAGCATTGTGGTGCCGTGCTACAAAACCGATCGGGTCTACCTGCGCGAGCTGCTGGACTCGGTGCTAGCCCAGAGCTATGACAACTGGGAATTGCTGCTGATGGATGCTTCGCCCGAATGGGACGCGGTGTCTAATCTTGCGGCCGACGCCAATGACGAGCGCGTTCGCCGCATCGAGTTGCCCGGCAACGGCGGCATTGTGGTCAACACCAACGCTGGTATTGAGCAAGCGACGGGCGACTACATCGCGTTCTTGGACCATGATGACATCCTGGAACCGGACGCATTATTCCACTATGTTTCCGCGCTGAATAAGGCTGCCGAGGGCGAGCGCCCCCAGGTCCTGTTCTGCGACGAGGACATGTTCCAGAAAACGGGGGAGTGGGGTCAGCCGGTCTTTAAGACGCGGCTCAACGTCGACCTGCTCTATAGCCATAATTGCGTGACGCATTTCCTTATGGTGGAGAAGGCGATCATCGATCACATTGGTATATCTCCAGAAGACGTTGCGGGTGCCCAGGATTACGACCTTACGCTTCGCTGTCTTGCGGCGGGCGCACGGTTTGAGCATGTCGCGCACGTGCTGTATCACTGGCGCGTGCATCCGGGATCGACCGCCGATGGTTCTGCCGATAGCAAGCCGTATGCTATTGAAGCCGGGCGCCTTGCGCTTCAGCGCCACTTTAACGCGCTGGGCGTTCGCGGAACAGTCGAGGAGACCGAGACGCCGTTTGTCTATCGCATGCGCTATGCGCTACCAGAGCCTGCGCCGCTGGTGAGTATTGTGATTCCCACCAAGGATCACATTGAGACGCTCGACGCCTGTGTGATGTCGATCGCCCAGAAAGCAACGTATACCAACTACGAGATCGTTTTGGTGGAGAACAACAGCGAAGCCCCGGAGACGTTTGCGTATTACGAAACCCTGCCAGAGCGCGTGGCTGCAGCATCTGAAGGCAAGGGCATCGCGCGCGTTGTGTGCTGGCCGGGCGAGTTCAATTACTCCCAGATCATCAACTTTGGCGTGGAGCATGCCAAGGGTGATTACCTGCTGCTGCTGAACAACGATACCGAGGTCATAAGCCCCGATTTCATCGAAGAGATGATGGGCTATCTGCAGCGTCCCGATGCAGGCGTGGTGGGCGCCAAGCTCTATTTTGCCGACCATCTGGTGCAGCACGCTGGCATTTTGGTCGGCGTGCGTGGCGCACTTGCCCATGCCAACCAGGACTTCTCGGCAAAGCGCGAGGGCTATCTTGCCCGCGCTGTGCGCCCGGGCAACTTTAGCGCCGTAACGGGCGCCTGTCAGATGGTGCGACGCGACGTATTTGAGCAGGTCGGCGGTTATAACGAGGAATTCGCCGTCGGTTTTAACGACGCTGACTTTTGCCTGCGCGTATGGGAGGCGGGCTACCGCACCATCTTTACGCCCTATGCCGAGCTGTACCACTACGAGTTCACCTCGCGTGGCAGGGAAGAAGCCAACGAGGAAAAACTGCGCCGTTGGAAGCGCGAGCAGGCCCTGTTCATGCAGTGCTGGCCGGAGTTCTTCCTGAAGGGCGATCCGTGGTTGGGGCCGAACCTATCCTCCGAGAGCGAGTATTTCTCGGTCTAAAGCAATGGTTTTTGGGATGTACTAAACTTTCTTTCGCTATGAGCTTGGAAGAAAGCAACGTTGGACTACCTACTAAGACAAATTACGAAAGCTCGATACTTCTGCGATAAGTTTATACAGGCTTATATAACTCGATATTATCCGATATAAGTAGATATTGCACTCGCCTTTGCCGGCTTACCCGCCGGCGTTATGGATCTTATTAACGGCAAGGCGCTTACGTTCTTGCGTCGTGCTCTTCCCGAAGATCTGGCCCTCCTTTGGGGTATCGTCGCGGCGGGTGACATGTCCTCTATGTCGGCGGACTTCGCCACGGTGTTGCGGCTCAGGTGAAGTGCCCGGGCTATCTTGAACCCCGGGCGCCCGGCCGCCTCCGTCGACCGTATATCATTCACTGTGTCCAGGGGCACGGTCATCTCCCCATCCTTCCCGGGCGGCCTCGCCAAAGTGCCCGCCCGGGGAAACCGTATGGCGAGGGCCGCGCTCCCGGTTCCCGGGGGTACGGCCCTCCTGCTCAAACTGCTCAGTTTCAGTGCTCACGGTGCTCGATTGCCGGCGATCACGCGGACCTCTTTTTAGTGATCATTAACACCCGTCGACATGCTCGACCTGACGCCAGGGGCTCATAGAGCCTGCGCGCGCCGAGATGGGCGATACCCCGCTGGCCTAGCCTTAAGGTAAAACGGAATAGGCGGACCGAACGTCCGACTGGGTCTGGGAAGCGGCGTCAGGCGGAGGGCGAAGCATGGCCACCGAACCCATCGAAACACATCTCCACCGTTCCTCCAACTGGGAAAACGCCGCCCCCCTGGGCCCACTGGGTCCGCGGGGGCGTTCGGATAACTGCCGGAACGGCCTATTGGTTCAATGCGATCGGCTGAGATCGGAAATCAACCGATGTTTAGCGATTGTGTATGATTTTCAACCGGATAAATGTTATCGAAACTCTTTTCCTCTCTATTTTGGGGTATCAAGAGTAGAAAGGGAGGTGATTTTATGAATCATAATCAGGCTATTGAATTGGAGAGAATAGTTAGACGTGTATATGACTGCGATAGGGCCGGTATGGGTGGCTATATTGATGCTGATAATTTTTCCTCCAATCCTTTTGATGCGGCGTTGATTGCACTTGCTCCACTGTGGAAGAATGACTCAGATCGACAGGTTGAAAATTTCCTGTATAAATGGGACCACATTATTCGAGCAGAAGTCTCGCCATCGGATGATTTGGTTGAGTCCTACATTGTCGAGTTGGAGCGGATAGTACATGACTTGGGCGGCGCTTCTCTCTGTTAGTCTAAGATTGACTCAACTTGGTCTCAGCACCTAAGTCAATTGTGCAAATAATGGGGTCGCTTCGAAAGCATCGCTTCTCGAAGCGACCCCATTGTTTGTCTCTACTTGTGTGCCCCGAAGGGGCTCGTTCTTTCCATATCTATCTGTCCCATCCGGCCGAACGCCCTGTTCCCGAATCATTACCCGTTATCTAAACTGTTGGATTGATTTGGCTCTGTTGGACCATGATTGACATTCTGCCCCAATCATCTTTTTGAAATTGCAAGATAATCGCCCCCTTGCCGGGTTTGAATCCGGCAAGGGGGCGATGTGCTAAAGATCTGTCGGGTCAATCGTGAGGGTCCCATCGCCCCAAGTCGATTTGCCGGCTATCTCGCCGTCTTCCCCTCGGGCGCCGGCGTCTTGACCCTCATCTCGAACGGCATCCCGCCCTCCCGGACGGTCGCCCTGAGGAACGCGTTGACGGCGGTGGAAATGGACAGGCCGAGCTCGTCCAAGATGGCCTGGCCTCCTTTTTGGCCTCCGGGTCGATCTGGATCGTCGTGGCCGGTATGTTCGACGGCATGGCTGCACCTTCCTCGTATATCGCGATGCGACCATTCTACCGTCTCTATGCGGCGGCTTCGGTCCAGTAGTCAATGTAGGGCGGCAGGACGTTGAACATATCACGGATGCGGCTCCTGCACATGCCGTTGGCGAGCTGTCGCGCAACCGTGCGCTCGGCGGTGCCGGAATCGATCGCCATGAAGGTCCGGCACCACTTGAACCAAGCGAGGTAGGCGCCGAGGTGCTTCGTCGACACGCCCTTAAACGGCTTCATGAAGGTATCGAGGAGCGAATGGACGGTGTTGATCCGGTTGATGGTCCCCTCGGAACGGTCCTTGGAATCGTGGGCCGTGTGTGCGGCGACCTCGAGCTCCGCGAGGACGTCGACATAGGCGGACGCCTTGTCCGTCGCCACGACGGAAGCGGACGCGATGCGGTCCCTCAGCACGTCCACGGCGCGTTTCCTCGACAGGATGCCTCGTCCCGAGACCTCGAGAAACGTCTCGTTCGAGTCGTTCACGCCGGTCATGACGCAGATCCGGTCGCGCGACAGTCCGCGCCTGTGCACCTGCTTGCCGGGATGTCGGGAGGGACGTGGCATCGTAAATGACCCCTTCGTGTGGTTGCCCCTGAACGACTCGGGGAAGTAGGTCTCTTCGAGCTCTCAGCCGCAGCCCCGCCCGGTCTTGAGCGAGGGCGAGTAGGCCGAGAGACGCTCGATGAGCCTATGGCGCATGGTGTAGGCTGTTTTGATGAGGCAGACATGGCAGCGCCCCGCGCATTCGCGCAGGGGCAGCATGAGAACGAAGCACTCGGCATAAGCCATCCAGGTCTCCTTCGGGAGCCTGCTCGTCCCCAAGATGTGCCCGCTGCCCATGCCGAAGATCCTGCCGCAATCCCGGCAGAGGTAGCGCTGCTCGCCGTTCTTTGATTTGCCCTTCTTCACGATCGCGGCGGACCCGCAGCGCGGGCAGCGCTCGGCCTCGTAGGCGGAGCCGGCGGCGTTCGGTCCTGCTGAGGCTCGCAACGCCCCTCTTGAAGGTGATTACCAGGTCCTCGGCGTTCATGATGCCCCCATCGTCGCGGTCTACGGGGCTAACGATATGGCACCGTGATGACATATGTATGTCAATCTTGCTCTAACAGAGCCTAACGAAAACGGCGTCAGGAGTTCACCCTTAGGCATTTTGCGGCTATAGGGACAAGGTCGAACATCGTGTGAACGACACCACCCGTGTTTGCAACGGTTGCCGTGAACTTGCCGTTTCCAAAATCCATCAGATGGTAGAGGTTGATCGTCAGATCATGCTGTGCGGCGATTCTTAGAATCCAATAAGCGCAATTGTCGCCACAGGTTGTGGCGTTGTATATGTTCTGAGGCATGAAGTACATGAGCAACAGCGTCTTGGTGCCTCCCGACAGCCTTTCAGGAGGGATGATGCCTAAGATCTTGGTGTTTATTGCGCCGAGTCCAACCACACTGCCTTTATCGATGGATTTAATAATTCTTTGCGCAAAAGCATCTTGAAACCATTCGGGCGAATAGACGTTATCGAAGTAAACCGACGTATTATAGATAACGTTTTCCATATCATCATAGTGAATTGTTAGCACGCTGGTCCCTTCGACTTACTGGTTTAGCATTTAGTGAGATTGATTGTATCGCAGCGTATGAGACGGACGATATTTGCTGGTAACGCATGTGATTGATAACTATTGATAAACAAGTCTTGTATTCAGTGCCTGTTTTGTTTGTCCGTGCTTGAACCCAAGTTGCTTTGAAGGTCTATATTTTAGAAAATAATCCACGAGCTAAGATCCGTGTGGCGGCACGTAAAAGCTGTACTGTGCTTGGGCAGGTTAAAGTCCAAGACGATTAGATATCCGAGAGGATATCGAGCCCGCACCGGGGAGATAAGGTGAGTCCGCGCCGGGGACTATAATTCCGGCGACAACTAGGTTTCCGTGAGGATGCCACGGCTGACAGCCAGCAGAAAACCGCCTCTTTGATTATCGGCCGGGGTTATCTCGGCTGTTTTGATTGGGACGGTTGTTATGTTGTTGAATCTTTAAGGGATGAAGACTGTTTTTCAAAGGCCCACGATGTGCATCTGGTCACTCATATCTTTTCGAGACAGAACGATAAGAAGCTATATGATTCTCTCTTGTATAAAGATGATGATTTCGATGATTCCCAGATTCCACGAACTATTAGGTCTCTCCTAGATCCCTCTCTTCTTGCTCATTAGAAGATTCAATGACGCGTGCGAGCGTTGCTTACTGGTGTTTGATTCATGAAGACCACGCTCTACTTTTCTTGAATGCGTTAGCCAGGTTACTCTGTCGATGAAGCCCCAGACGCCTCTGATGCAAGCGAAACATTGGGGCATTTTGCTGTATTTCGCGGCTGTGTATACGCTTTCGTCGTCCGCCACGTGCTTAAACGAATTGCGTGTTTCAGTGGCTTATCGTGTCACTGGCGCTTGCGCTGTTTTGGGCGCCGCTAATTGCTTCAAAAACTAGAGCTAACACTGTGTCCATGGAAGGGCGAAAAAAACAAAAGTTTGCTGAGAAAGTAACCTGCTATTTATAAGAGCAGGTTACTTTCTGCCTTTATAACAATTCCCGCGCTTCGAATAACTGGACTTCCGATGCAGAGGTGATTGTAAGATAATCTTCTCTTAGTAACATTATTTGTGACGGGGGATTCGATATGAAAAAGGCATTGCGTGCCTCAACAGCTTTTTCTCTTGCTGGTCTTTTGACCATTTCATCCTTGATAGGTCCTGTGACTGCTGCCTACGCTGTGAGCAACGTCCCGTCTGCGGACGCTGCCGTGTGCGCTGCGACTGCAGACGATGATGGCGTGGCCTCGCGTGATGCGGGCTCTGTCGATGTCGGCGCTGCAGATGACTCATCGCCGGCAACGAACGTTGACGAATCGGCTGATGAGGATTTTGATGTTGATGTATCTGAGAACTATCAGCAGGCTGAACCGCTCGATTCTTCTTTCCGATATGTATATCTTGCCTACCCGAGCCTTCCCAGCGGGACTGATCAGGTCATTGCCTTTGCTACTCCCGATGACGACGATAGCCTTTCCTCCGCAACTCTCAACTATGTAAGTGCCAATGGAATTCAGGGGACCATTGAAGCATCTGCAACGGCTGATAATTCTGTTGCTTTTACTTTTGGCTCGCAGTTGGAATCTAATACATATTTCCTAACATCGATAACCTACGTTTTGCAGGGTGATGGCACTGAATATGTAGTGGATCTCTCTGACAGGGATTATTCGTTTACGATTATCGATAGCTCCATGAATTCTGAGGGCACTTCTGTTTACTATGCAGATAGTGATGGCAATGCCGTTGAGGCTCAATCGATCCAGCAGGCGTTGGAATGCGCCGATTCGCCTGATGGCGTATCTACCTACGCTGAGCGCTCCGCGCGCAATGTTGGGGTAATTGCACTTGATGCCGGCCATGGCGGAGTTGATTCCGGTGCGCAGGGAAATGGCAAGAGTGAAGCCGACCTTACCTGGAAGATCATGACAGCCTGCAAAAATAAACTTGAAGCTTACGGCTTTAAGGTTGTTCTTGCCCGTGAGCAATCCGGTTACTATCCCAGTAATGACTATCTCTATCGTGTGCAACGCTGCATTGACCAGGGTGCGCAGGCTTTTGTTAGTTTCCACATCAACTCTGGGTCTTCAGGTGCTCACGGAGCAGAGGTTTATGCTCCTACCGCAAATGGCACCGACTACACGCAGGTTTCGGTTGAGCTTGCCAATAAGGTCATGAACAACCTTGCTGCTATGGGACTAACATACCGCGGCGTATTTCAAATGGAAGTTGGCGACGAGTTCGCTGTTATTCGTTGCGCTCGTGAACAGGGGATTCCTGGCATTCTTATCGAGCATGGTTTCATTTCGAATTACGGGGATGTGGCCAACTTTTTCTCGGACGATGGTTGCCGTCGTCTGGGAGAGGCTGACGCTGCTGCGATCATCGCTCAGTTCCCGCATCCTTACTCCATTGATGGGATTTCGTTCTCGGAGGATATGGGACGGGCTGGTACATCTATTAATATCGGCGTGAATGTGGTCGGTAAAACCAATGGGCTTAAATATAAGTTCGTTTGGCATAAGTCTGGTATGGATTGGTCTGACGATAACTGGGGTATTATCGGACAAGACTTGACGAAACCGTCAGTTTCTTGGACTTTACCGAAAGCCGGTAATTATGAGATTTACGCAGATGTTATCGACTCTAATGGTTATATAACGAGCACTTCTGAATATAAGGTTGTCAATTGGTCCCTCGAGTCGCTCGACGTCTCGGGCGACGCCCGCTGCGGCAAGCCGGTCAAGCTCCGGGCCAAGGTGTCCGGCGACGCCTCCGGCCTCAAGTACAAGTTCGTCTGGGAGAAGGGCGGCTGGGCCAAGTGGGGCGTCGCGCAGCAGCCCTCCGCGTCGTCCTCCTGCGAGTGGACCCCGACCGAGCCGGGCGACTACACCGTCTACCTCGACGTGATCGACGGCTCCGGCCAGAAGCACATGACCCGCAAGGTCACGGTGGTTGGAACTCCTATTATGGGGAAATCGAGCGTATCTGCTGAGTCGATGGCCAAGGTGTTTACTGCTACGGGAAACGCATATCCCACTCATGTCTATTCGCAAAAAGGCGCTGCGGATATTTCCGAGTTTTGCGAGCAGGTAGTCAATGCTGCTTCCTCGGAAGGGGTTCGACCTGAGGTTGTGTTTGCCCAGGCTATGCTGGAGACCGGCTGGCTTCAGTTTGGAGGCTCGGTTTCGGTTGATCAGTGCAATTTCGCCGGCTTAGGAGCCACCGGCTCACAGATCAAGGGTGCAAGCTTTGATAGCGTTTATCAGGGGCTTCTTGCTCAAACGCAGCATTTAAAGGGCTATGCGACCACCGCATCGCTGACCAACACGTGTGTTGATCCTCGTTATCAGGTTCTTGTCGACAAAGGGCTTCTTGGGGTTTCACCTTGCTTGGAAGACCTTAATGGACTGTGGGCGGTTCCTGGCGACGGTTATGGCCAGAGAATTTCAAAACTCATTGATCGTTTGATTTAGGTCGCAGCCATTTCTTAAACTTCGATTTATTTGATGCTGCTAGTCAGGTGATCTTGGTAAAGGCGGAGGATATTGATGAAGGTCGCATTTCGAAGATTCGTTGCTGCTCTATTTCTTTCTTTGATGGTTTTGCCATTCATGGCATCTTATTCGTTTGCGGCCGACTACGATTCTTCGTCTTCGAATGAAAAACTAACAAAAGAGGTCGTGGGGTCAGCCGAGGACTTCTCCCTCGACGGCCTCTCCGCCGAGGCGTCCGACGGCGGCGCGCCCCTCCTCGGCGACGAGTGCAAGCTCGGCCTGTCCGTGTCCGGCAATTCCGGCTCCCTCGCCTACAAGTTCGTCTGGGAGCAGGGCGGCTGGGCCCGCTGGGGCACGATCCGCAAGAGCGACTCGTCAGCCTCGTGCTCGTGGGTCCCCGAGGTCACCGGCGACGTGAATATCTGGGTTGACGCCGTCGACTCGAACGGTAGGGTTACCACCCGCAAGTTCCCGGTGCACGTGGAGAATAATCTGGAAAATTTCAACTCGATATCCATTGAGTCTCCTAATGGCGTAGCAACCGCTGGTGATTCAGTTGTGATTACACCGAACCTGAACATTCGCAAAAACCAAGGAATCTTTTATAAATATGTATGGATGAAAAATTCTTGGAAGGAATGGGGTGTTATTGATTCAGGTAAAGGAAAGTCCTCTTTAGACTGGTCCGTGAAAAATACGGGTGATGTATCCATTTATGTTGATGTAGTTGATACAAATACTGGTCAAACTCTTACGTGTAGCGCTAATTGTCATTTCGCGCCTGAACAATGGACTTATACTTTGCTGTCTACTTCTGACGCCTTGATTAAGCCTGGCGAGAAGGTGTCGATCCGAGCAAACTGCGACGGAGTTACAGGATTTCTATCATATAAGTTTGTTTGGAGTAAAAATAACTGGTCAAAATGGGGCGTAGCTCAGAGCGGATCAAACCCTGCTCTGTCTTGGACTCCTGATAGCCCCGGTGAATATGACATTTATTGTGATGTAAGCGGATCAGACGGTAAGGTGACTTCCCGTAGCGTGCATATTGGTGTCTGGGGTTTTTCTGGGGTTGCTGCAGTTTCTACTGACGGCAATCTTTCATGGGGTGTGCGCGCAGATCTGGGCACCCTTGATGCGGAGAAATCCGGACAATTTCAATTTAAATTCGTTTGGGCAAAACCTGATTGGAGCAGTTGGGGGGTACTGAAGAACGGCTCTACCGAAAATAATGCGCATTTCAACCCGTCTGAGCTGGGCTTAAACTCGGGTTATTATGATCTTTACTGTGATGTAACTTATCCTGACGGCACGGTTCATACTAAGTCGACTCAGATTTACTACAACCCCATTGGCAGTTCCACTGTGCTTGGCGTCAGCAGGATTAGTTTGGTGACATGGCTTATGTCCCATCAATATGACTCTTATTATTTGGGAACTAGGTATTCGAGTGGCTTTTCATACGATACCTGTCTTTACCCCAACGGAAGCCCAAGATGGGATGGTTTTACCGGCATGAATTGCACAGGCTTTGTTGCCCATGCTTACGCTGCTGTCGGTGGAAATGTCTCTTCGATAGGTTGGATTAATTCCCATTCTCCATGGGCTGGTGGCCCTGGTGGTGGCGGCTACATTAACGCTTGGCGATGGTATGGGTATGCCTGCGATTCCGGTTGCAAAATGTATGAGTTCCGAACTGTCCAAGATATGCTTAATAGCGGATATGCTCAAAAGGGGGATATCATTTTCTTTAAGACGGATGGTTCAATTGATTGCCATATTGGCTTTTTCTGGGGTGATACTCCTTATGAGAACAAGATGTGGCATCAGATATTGCCTGGTAATCTAATTGGTCCATGCTTTAATAACGCTAATAAGGGAGAGGTCAGGCAATCTGTCGTCCTGATCAAATAGACATGTGAGCGTGCGTGCATTCCTATTTCCGATATTGCTCGTGCGCCCCTGTGTTCTTTCAGAAGAAATGGCTGTTCTTATAGATGTCGATGTTTTTCAATAATTTCAAAACAAAAGATCTTACGACACGCGAAAACATTGTGTGGAACGCTTTGGGCTCCCTGGTGTTTCTTGGATGTCAGTGGCTGATTACCGTATTTGCCGCAAGGTTATCGAATGGATATAGCGATGCTGGCGTATTGGCGATCTGCATGTCCATTGCAAATATATATGCCCAAGTTGGCTTGTTTAAAATTCGTTCTTATCAAGTATCAGATCTGACTTGCGAGTATTCTGCTTCTGAATACATCTGCTTTAGATTGATTTCAATGGCAATGGGACTTGCTTTTGTTCTCTTATATGCCATCTTTACATGTAGCCTTCCTACAGCTTTTTCGGTTTTTCTTTACTGTGTTTATAAATCATTCGAAGTATTTATTGATGTGCTGCACGGGATTGATCAAAAATCCCGCAGAATGGATCTATGCGGGATTTCGATGTTCATGCGCGGCGTATTATCACTCCTTGTATTTATTCTCAGCTTTGCTTTTTTGAAGAGTCTAAATGTTTCATTTCTATTTATGATTCTGGTTAACGTCCCAATTCTATTGTTGGATTGGTACGGCGCCTTTTCTGTTTGCAATGCTGGCGAATTTCATTTTGCATTTTCTGCCTCTCGTTGGCGTAACTTATTTGTTGAGTGTTTGCCGTCGGCCATTGGTGTCGTCTGCTGTTCCGCTGTAACAACAGTATCCAGACAACTACTCGACTATATGTCTGGATCTGAAATATTGGGAATCTATGCGTCCGTTTGTACCCCAGCCGTTATCGTGCAAGCGGGAGCTTCATTTGTGTACGCGCCTCTCTTGGGTGATTATGCGGCATATCTGCATAACGGTGATTATAAAAAGATACGGAAATCGTTTGTAGTAAGTGTTGCCTGCTTTCTGTTTATTACAGGAGTAAGCCTTGTTTTTTCCTCCCTTTTTGGTGACTGGTTTCTGCGTTCGGTGTTTGGCTCTTCAATTAGCGGCTATACAGACTTGCTGTATTTGGCTCTAGTAAGTGCGGTGTCCACCGCGTTGATTGGATATCTAACAGACTTGTCGATTGTTTTTAGGAATATGTGGGCAAGTCTGATTTGTAATTTGATTCCACTGCTGATCGTTGGACCACTTACTATTTGGTTTGTATCTTTGTGCGGGCCCAATGGCGTAAGCATAGCAATAATCATATCCTTTATCATCGGGTCAATTGCGCTTTGTATATCTCTCGCAAATACGATCAAGCGACTAACGAGAAATTCGACAACAACGGGGAAGTAAAGTAAGTGCACAGCAATTATTTGATTTTCAGCGCCTGTTACCTCCCTCACTTGGGAGGAGTGGAGATATTTACCGAAAACCTCGCGCATGAATTATGCGCTGAGGGTAATAAAGTCTATATCGTGACCAACAAATTGCCTGGACTTTCGGATTCGAGCGTCGATGAACATGGAGTCACTATAATTCGAGTCCCTTGTATATCCTTTTTGGATGGAAGGTTTTGTCTTAATTCATTTATTAAGTCCCATAGTCTGCTTAAGGAAAAACTCGGCAGCACCGAGATCGATGGCGTTCTAATCAATACGCGATTTTACTTTCTGTCCATTGTTGGCTTAATTTATTCTAAGTCCAGGAGAATCAAGCCTGTCGTACTTGATCATGGATCTGCATATCTGAGTTTCGGTAGTCCAATATTAAATTTGGCTGCTAAAGCTTACGAGCACTTTATTACTTTTATCGGTAAGGGGTTTTCTCCCGATTATTATGGTATTTCGGAAAAAAGCTGTGAATGGCTTCGCAATTTTAGAATTGAAGCCAAGGGCGTAATCTCAAATTCAATTGATGCTACCGCATTTTCATCTTCGAGTTCCGGTAGAAGTTTTAGGGAAGAGTTTCAGTTGACGTCTGACTGTCTTTTGGTGGCTGTTGCTGGTCGATTGATTCCAGAAAAGGGCATCGCTCAGATTATCGAAGCTTCTTCAAATGAGGAACTCATCGAGCAGAATGTTGTTTTCGTTATTGCAGGTGATGGGCCTATGAAAGCTGAAGTCGAGAAGGCCCGCTCTTCCAATTTCATTTATGTCGGTAGGCTGGATCGAAACGACATGGCCGCACTTTTCTTGGACTCTGATTTGCTTTGCTTGCCGTCTCGTTCTGAGGGTTTTTGCACTACACTTCTTGAGGCGTCTGCATGCGGATGTCCCTCTTTGACAACAGATGTTGGTGGCGCGTCTGAGCTTATTTTGAATGATAGTTACGGATCAATAATGGAATCTGGAGATGCTGATGAGATAGTAGAGCGTCTTAAATATTTAGATTCAAATCGTAAACTGCTCCAAATCCAGTCCAAAAATATTTGGGAGCGAGCTGTTAGCGATTTCTCATTCTCGAAAACCGCGCAGCAGGCGGAAAACGCCATGAATGTGAATCGTTAAGGGTGGGTGTTCAATATTCAATTATTATGGATATGAGGGACCGCATCCTTTATAGGATATTAGTTTCTAACGACTTTCTAAAATATGTTTGGCTTTGATTAGTTTCATTTAAGGAATGATGATGGCTTCTATTGGTTGCAAGGTTCTTATTGCAATTCCCGCTTATAACGAAGAGGAGTGTATTGAAGGCACAATTGCCGAATTGCGTTCGAAAGCGCCTCAGTACGACTTTGTTGTCATTAATGATGGCTCGACTGATGATACCGGATCCATCTTAAAAAGATTAAATTGCAAAGTTATTACTATGCCAATTAACTGCGGACTTACCGTCGGATTTCAGACTGCAGTTCGATATGCCGTTGATAACGGTTATGACTATTTAATTCAATTTGATGCTGATGGTCAGCATAGACCTGAGTATCTTTCCGTTCTGGTTGATGAAGCCCATAAAACTAATAGCGATATCGTTATTGGTTCGAGATTTATAACTGAAAAAAAAGATACCTCGATGCGTATGGCTGGATCGAGACTGATTTCATTTCTCATTAAACTGATGTGTGGACAGCGTATTACTGATCCAACATCGGGTTTCAGGTTGTTTTCCAAGCCTGTTCTAGAGGAGTTTTGTTCTGATAAGAGCTTAAATCCGGAACCAGAAACAATCGCATTGCTGATTAAGCGCGGTTATTCAGTCTCTGAGGTTCAGGTGTCCATGCGTGAGCGCCAGGGCGGTGAGAGCTATCTTAATCCCGTCAAATCGGTGCAGTATATGGTAAGGGTAGTCGTCTCACTTTTATTTGTGCAGAGGTTCAGGTGATTTTTATGTCCGTAACGCTTCGCATCTTCTTGATTTTCTTCGCAGTCCTTGTTCTTCTGTTTATTGTTTCAAAGCTTAGAAGGTCACAGATGCAGGCACTTGACTGCTTTTTTTGGCTAGTTTTCTGTCTGTGCTTTGTTTTAATGGCCATATTTCCCGACTTTACTGAGTTAATTTCTCGGTGTTTTGGATTTATGAGTGCATCGAATTTTGTTTTTCTATTTGTTATTTTCGTTCTAGTGCTTCGTGATTTTTCTAATTCGCTTCGCTTGGCAAAACAAGAAGAGCGTCTTAACTCTCTTGTTCAATCGATAGCCCTTGGACAGGATAAAAGCGATCAATAAGGTGAAAGGCTGCTATTTTGAAGGCAATCAGGTGTGAAAGCCAAAAATACTTCTCTTTGGTGCTGCTTGGGGTGTTTTTCTCTCTCTACTGCTTTTTTTATTTTTATAGTAATCCACGTAAAATCACGTTATTGATTGGCGCTATTTCTGTTATTTATAGCGTTCTTACTTATTATCTGTTTTGTGTTAAATCCGATTTCCGTTACAAGACGCCCTATATTTTTGGCTCTTTAGCGCTTGCTCTTATTTTTTTCGCTTTCTTCTTTCCTCCCTTTGGCGTTCCCGATGAGGTGTATCACTATCTCTCGTCTTATTGGTTGCTAGACTGTTTTAAGGGAAAGGCATCCTTTGCTGGGGGAGAATTTCCCATCAGGGCCATTGATCATGATTTAATTGATTTATTCGGGGAGTCTTCTAAGAATATTGGCAATCATTCTTATAGCAGCTTGGCTTCGTGTTTTGGTCTTTTCGCTACTGGGTCAGCTGAGAAGATTGTTGGTGGTTATGAGTTTACAATTGGCAATTGTAATTTTATTTGCAAAATTCCCTCGATGTTAGGGCTTGCTGCGGGTATTGCTTTCAACTTTGATGCAGTTCCGACCTTCTATCTTGGTCGGTTGTTTTCTGCTTTTGCCTTCTTCGCTCTTGTGGTTGTCTCATATAAGCTGACTCCTTATTTCAAACATATCATTTTGTTCATTGCTTTTCTTCCAATGACGTTGCACCTTGCCTCTTCCTATTCTTATGATGCAGGAATCATTGGCTTATCCTTGCTTGTGTTTTCGCTGCTTATGCGCGCTTTCGCGTGTGGAGAGAATGAGATTACTTATAAGGAAGTTATTGGATTTGCGATCTTAGCATTTTTCTTTGCGCCCTGTAAATCCATTTATTGCACTGTCTTATTTCTATTTATATTTATACCGAATAAGAAATTTTCTGATAGACGAGCAGCGTTTATCTCAAAGGTGCTGATCCTGTTATTGCCCTTTGTTTCTATCGGTATTTTCAGCCTTTCCTCTATTGCTTCTTTCGCATCTGCTTCTGCTACATTTGATGTACGAGGAGCTGAAGTTGGTCATTTCTATTCCATGGCTGGGATCTTGAGCCATCCGTTTACTTCTTTCGTTATGCTTATACGGACTTTGGTTAATGGCCTAGATTATTACTGGGAAACGATGTTTGGCTATGAGCTGGGTTGGCTGCAGACCAATCTAGCGATGCCGATTTATTTAATGGTCGTATATCTGTTCCTTGCCTTTTTTTGCTGCATCAAAGACGAGAATGATTTCCCCGAACTTAACCTCCCCGTAAGGTGCTGTTTTATTGTTGCCTCACTCATCTCGGCATTTGGAGCAATTCTTTCGATGTGGCTATGCTGTACTTTTGATACTGAAAATGTTGTTATGGGTGTTCAAGGACGTTACTTTTTACCGATTGTTCCATTTGTTCTCTCGGCTCTTCGTTTTTCCAATACTGAATTTAAGGGTTCTTTTATTCATAAGTTATTTCAGGTGGAAGTCCTGACCGGCATTCTATATATTGTGCGCTTGGTATCCATTGCTACACTTTAGTCTTTCAGCGCGCTTTATTGTCTTGTAGATATCTCCAATTGATTTCACTTTGGTATTTAACTTCTTTACCAGGATACTAATCAGGTGGGTAAGGATAATGGCGCATTTTACTTTTAGGGGATGGTCTGATAATGGGAATTTACTATAGGGGAATATGCCGTGGTTTTGGCGCGGCATATATCCCGTTCAAGCTAAAGCAAAGCGACAAAGAATTTGTTTCTGTTAATGTGGCGACTGATGCAGGGGCGTCTGTCCCTTTTTCGCTTCACTATCATCAGGATGTCGAAATCGCTGCTATCGCAGTGCCGCTCCTATCGTGTAAGGGTCTTAGGATTTCTGTAGCCGGAGCGGATAAATTCGATACCTCTCTTTCCTTCGGTGCAATTAAATGGATTTCTCGTCTTAATTACAAAATCAATCCTTCCTCCACTTCTCGCTTTCGCAATATTGAATCCGATTCTTATTTTGGAAAAATTCATATTCGTTGTAATGTCGCAGTTGAGGCCTTCGAGAAGAATGAAATTATTCTCAAGGGTGTTATATGTTCCCCTAAGATCGATTCTTTAAAACGTGTCTATGTTACCGATGGTGATTCTGAAGTCCTCGAAAACTATCCCGTATATTTGGGCAAACCTTCACAAATTAAGTATCACGGCTTTTACCGTTACGAGTCGTCCTTTTCTCTCAGGATTCCTAAGGGTGATAAAACATTCTGCTTGGTTGCATCTGGGGATGATCTGCAGGGTTCCGGTTTTCTATCTTTGGACCCAGCTGCAGTTAAATATATGCTGGATTCAAGGTCTCCTGCATTCTATAAATCCGCCTATATTGATACCTATGTTCATCTAGCGAGAATGAGGAAGCGTTCGCTTTCTTTCCTCCGTTCTCAAGATGTCCCCACGATTCAAAAAGGTGTGAAATTCAGCATCATTGTCCCCCTCTTTAATACCCCTGTCTCTTTTTTCTGGGATATGGTTAATTCGGTTGAGGAGCAGGTTTATGAAAATTGGGAGTTAATTCTTGTAAACGCTAGCCCAAATAATGCTGCACTTTCTGCCGAGCTTGTTAGGCTGTCGGATTCAAGAATTAAGGTTGTTACCTTAACTGAAAACAAGGGAATTGCTGAGAATACAAACGCGGGTATTGAGGCTGCTTCCGGCGACTACATTGTGTTCTTCGATCACGATGACACCCTTGATCGATTTGCTTTATATAGATATGCAGAACAGATCTCGGCTCATTTTGATACGGATGCTTTGTATTGCGACGAAGACTTCCTCAATGAGGCGGGCGATTATGTTGATCCTCACTACAAATGTGATTTCAATCTTGACCTGCTGCGCGTGCACAATTACATCACTCATTTGCTTTGCGTTCGTTCCACGCTGGTTAAAGAGCTAATGCTTCGTAAAGCTTTCGATGGGGCACAAGACTATGATTTCCTTCTTCGTCTTTCCGAGAGAACCCATAGCTTTTTCCATGTTCGCGAGGTTCTCTACCATTGGCGCATCAGCGATTCTTCCACTGCTAAGAGCGCTGGCAACAAAAATTATGCCGACGAGGCTGGTCGGCGTGCCTTGCAAGAGCATTTGGATAGATGCGGGCTAAATGCCTCGGCAGAGCTGACCGATACTCCCTGCTTTTATCATGTTTCTTACGCTATTAATGATGAACCTCTTGTAAGTATTGTTATCCCTAACAAGGACAGCGTTGAAGTTCTCCGTAGATGTATTGAATCAATTGAAGGCAAAACATCTTATTCGAACTACGAGATCCTTATTATCGAAAATAATAGTGTCGAAAAAGAGACGTTCGAGTATTACGACAGCGTTTGCGCCGCTTTTGAAAATGTTCGAGTTGTAACCTGGGAAGGGCCCTTTAATTATTCTGCTATTAATAACTACGGTGTCGGTATGACCAAAGGCGAGTACCTTTTGTTCTTGAATAATGATACTGAAGTTATTGAGCCGAACTGGCTTTCTTCAATGCTTGGTTTCTGCCAGCGCGATGATGTGGGTGCTGTTGGCGCAAAGCTTCTTTATCCTGATAACACCGTTCAGCATGCTGGCGTTCTAATGATTTATTGCAACAGCGAGAACGAAATGGGCGGCCCCATTCACGTTTTCAATAATATTGACCGTGACGATCCTGGCTATATGCGCCGAGCTGTAATCTCTCAGGATCTTTCCGCTGTTACTGCTGCCTGTATGATGACGAAACGCTCTATGTTCGATCAGCTGGACGGTTTTAATGAGAGTTTTGAAGTGGCCTTTAATGATGTCGATTACTGCCTAAGGGTTCGCTCTCTTGATCGATTGGTCGTGTTCGATGCCGACGCGCTTCTTTACCACTATGAGTCGTTTAGCCGTGGGTATGAAACCGGTGCAAAGAAGGCTCGTTTTATGCGCGAGCAGGGTAAATTGCGGACTGCATGGGCCGATTATTATGTAAATGGTGATCCCTATCATTGCCCCATGAGCACGCGTTAGCTTGCTTTGTCTGATGGGCCAATCCGTACGTATGCAACCTAGTGCGGATTGGCCACTGTTTAATGACGAAGTCAGGCAATACTTGATCTCATGGGCACTCTGTAAATTCAATCGTGTATGCGCTCATTCGGTTCATGGTTCTTGTACATAGTTCAAGCTTTTCAATTCCATTCATCTTAGAATGGAATTGAATTAAAACTATGTTTTGGAAGGCTTATCAGCTATGAAAGGCATCATCCTCGCCGGCGGGTCCGGCACCCGCCTGTACCCGCTCACGCTCGTGACCTCCAAGCAGCTGCTGCCGGTCTACGACAAGCCCATGATCTACTACCCGCTTAGCACCCTCATGCTGGCGGGCATCCGCGACATCCTGGTCATCTCCACGCCGACCGACCTCCCCAACTTCGAGCGCCTGCTCGGGGACGGCTCGCGCTACGGCGTGAACCTCTCCT
>OGFJ01000425.1_pt1 | contig 39882 bp, 32 predicted proteins | sample 1570861 | NCBI WGS metagenome assembly OGFJ01 (sample SAMEA2582060, study PRJEB24529) | metagenome | biome: Human gut stool | place: China | collected 2011
GCCTGCGTTTTGCAATCCGCGAAGGCGGCCGTACCGTTGGCGCTGGTGTTGTTACTGCAATTGAAGAAAAATAATTAAACGCTGTTAGCGGTACATATATCTAAGGCCGGACTTTTCAGCCCGGTCTTAGATTATTTTTTTAAACATTGTTGACATAACCCGTTAACTGTGGTACTCTATATTAGTGAAATTTTCAGACCAGCAATTTTGACAGCAAGAGAGGTGTAACGAATGCGTACTTTGATTACTTTGGCATGCACTGAATGCAAACAGCGCAACTACCAGACTAACAAAAACAAAAAGAATGATCCGGACCGTATTGAGATCAACAAGTACTGCAAATTTTGCAAAAAACACACTTTACATAAAGAAACCAAATAATCTTTGTGTTTGAGTTTATCTAGGTATTTTAGCAAGGATGTGAAAAGATGGCCGTTCCAGAATTACCGGGTGTGAAAGACACCAACGGCATTATGCGCTTTCTGCGGGAAGCAAAATCTGAACTAAAAAAAGTGACCTGGCCTACCAGACGAGAACTTATTGCCCATACAATCGTTGTATTTATTGCCGTTGTCCTTTCAGCAATTCTGATTTGGGTAATTGACAGTATTTTTGCTGGGCTTTTCCAGTTGATTTTACAATAAGTTTGAGTAAGGAGGAAGGGAATTAATATTCCCGGTACCGCTATGGAATCAGAAAAACGTTGGTATGTCATACATACTTATTCCGGTTACGAAAATAAAGTAAAAGCTAATCTGGAACGCAAAGTTCATTCCCTAGGTATGGAAAACGAAGTTTTCAATATTGTAATACCTATGGAAAATGAAATAGAAGTCAAAGATGGCAAAAAACGCAGCGTGCAGCGCAAAGTTTTCCCGGGCTATGTACTGGTAGAAATGATTGTTAATGACCGCAGCTGGTATGCCGTCCGCAACACTCCAGGCGTAACCGGTTTTGTTGGCTCCGGCACTAAGCCCATTCCTCTTACAGATGAGGAAGTAAAACAAATTATGCGTTCTATGGGCGTGGAAGAAAGCCGTCCTAAAATTGATTTACAATTACAGCAGATTGTACGCCTTAAAAGCGGCCCGTTTGCCGGATGCCTTGGCAGCGTTTCCGAAATTAATGAAGAACGCGGCAAGCTGAAGGTTCTTGTGGACATGTTTGGGCGCGAAACACCTGTTGAAGTTGATTTTACTCAAGTTGAAGAAGCTGAATAAGGAGGTGTAATAAATGCCGAAAAAAGTCGTTAAGATGGTAAAATTACAGGTACCGGCTGGTAAAGCTACTCCGGCTCCTCCTGTAGGCCCTGCACTCGGCCAGGCCGGTGTAAACATCATGGCTTTCGTTAAGGAGTTCAATGAACGTACTGCACAGCAGGCCGGTCTTATTATCCCGGTAGAAATCACCGTATTTGAAGACCGTTCCTTTACTTTCATTACCAAAACTCCTCCGGCTCCGGTTCTCTTGAAAAAAGCAGCCGGTCTGGAAAAAGCATCTGGCGAACCTAACAAGAAAAAAGTAGCCACCCTCGGCCGCGACAAAATCCGCGAAATCGCCGAAACCAAAATGGCTGACCTCAACGCAGCAGATATTGAAGCTGCAATGAGAATGGTTGAAGGTACTGCCCGCAGCATGGGTATTACCGTAGTTGACTGATAATATTAGTTAACTTAATTAAGTGGGAGGCCAAAAACCGTTATTACCACATAGGAGGAAAAGTTAATGGCAAAAAGAAGCAAAAAGTACCAGGAAGCTTTGAAACTTATCGAAGCTGACAAATTCTATTCTCCGAAAGAAGCAATAGAATTAGTAAAGAAAACTAACGTTACCAAATTTGACAGCACCGTTGAAGTTTCTTTCAAACTCGGTGTTAATCCTAAATACGCTGACCAGCAGGTTCGCGGCGCAATGGTTCTTCCGCACGGTACCGGCAAAAGCAAAACTGTTCTTGTTTTTGCTAAAGGCCCCAAAGTTGCAGAAGCTGAAGCAGCAGGCGCAGATTATGTTGGCGGTGAAGAATATGTCGCTAAAATTCAGGGCGGCTGGACAGATTTTGATGTCTGCGTAGCAACCCCTGACATGATGGGCATGGTTGGCCGTCTTGGTAAAATCCTCGGTCCTAAAGGTTTAATGCCTAACCCGAAGGTTGGTACCGTGACTATGGACGTAACCCGTGCTGTAAACGAAATTAAAGCCGGTAAAATTGAATACCGCACCGATAAAGCAGGTAATGTACAGGCTCCTATCGGCAAAGTTTCCTTTACCGACGAACAGCTTTTGGCTAACTACATTGCACTTGCCGATACTCTGGTAAAAGTTAAACCTTCCGGAGCAAAAGGCCAGTACATGAAAACCATCACTCTTTCTACTACCATGGGCCCTGGCGTTAAAGTTGACGTTCTGAAGGCTAACAGCGACAAATAATTTTATAAATCAGAAGATAATCGGGCCATAGACAGCAGGTGCGGCACAGCCGCGTAAGCATAGCGCCAGCCGAGGTTGGAGACGTTGAAGATAGACCTTCGCGACCTCCGGCTGCGGCCGAGAGGTCTTTTTGATTTAATAAAAAAATATCAAAATAAAGAAGGGGGTGCAGATGTATGGCAATTAGACCTGAAAAAGCAGCTAAAGTTGCAGAGATTAAAGAACTTCTTACCAGCTCTAAATGCACTGTTCTGGTAGACTTCTGCGGTTTGACTGTTGCACAGGATACTGCATTGCGCCGTAAAATGCGCGAAGCCGGTGTTACCTACATTGTAGTTAAAAACACTCTGCTCCGTATTGCAGCACAAGAAGCAGGCATTGAAGGCCTGGAGCCGGTTCTCGAAAAGAACACCGCTATTGCGGTTGCTCCGGAAGACCCTGTTGCCGCAGCAAAAATCATTTGCGATTTTGCTAAAGAAAACAAAGCACTTGTTGTTAAAGCAGGTGTTCTTGACGGTAAAGTTATTGACGATGCAGCTATCAAAGCTCTGGCAGAACTGCCGCCGAAAGAAGTACTCGTTGCCAAAATGCTTGGCAGCATGAATGCTCCGATTTCCGGTTTCGTCAATGTACTTCAAGGTACTATCCGCAAAGTGGTATATGCGCTTGACGCTATCCGCGAACAAAAAGAATCCGCATAAGCTGAGGCTTATCGCATAAAATTTTAACAATAAAATTAAAACATCTAATTTATGGAGGTAACTATAATGAATAAAGAACAAATCATTGAAGCTATTGAATCTATGACCGTCCTCGAACTTTCCGAACTCGTTAAAGCTCTGGAAGAAAAATTCGGCGTATCCGCTGCTGCTCCTGTTGCTGTAGCTGCTGCTCCGGCTGCTGGTGGCGCTGCTGCTGCTGAAGAAAAAACTGAATTCGACGTAATCCTGACCGCTGCTGGCGCTGGCAAAATCAACGTAATCAAAGTTGTTCGCGAAGTAACCGGCCTGGGCCTGAAAGAAGCTAAAGCTATCGTTGACGAAGCTCCGAAAGCTGTTAAAGAAAAAATCTCCAAAGCTGACGCTGAAGCTCTCAAAGCTAAACTCGAAGAAGCTGGCGCTTCCGTAGAAATTAAATAATTTTGCTTAACGGCAATAAAAATTCCGCTGCAATGCAGCGGAATTTTTTTATGCCCGCATGATTGACAAATTGCGAAATATATGATAACATATCATACTACAACATTAGTAGATTGCAGGTATTGACAACCGGTACCGGGGGTTCAGTGGTTGAGCACCGTACCGTGCTTATATGGATTTAGATGAGGTGCGTTCATCGAAGACAACATGCAAGGTCCTGAATATTGTTTGGAGCCTTGCTTTTTTTGTCATGGTAAAAACGCGCTTGTTTAAGTCTGCCTGACAACATATACATTAAGGGGTGAGGGATTACATGTTTAAACCGGTTCCCGTAGGTAATAGGACTCGGTACAGTTATGCCAGAATCAATGAAGTATTGCCAATGCCTCATTTGATTGACATCCAAAGAAAATCGTATGAGTGGTTCATGCGAGAAGGTCTTTGCGAAATTTTCCATGACATTTCTCCTATTAAAGATTTTACAGGTAATTTAGAACTTTCCTTTGAAGGCTTTACTCTCGGTGAGCCTAAATATACAGTAGAAGAATGCAAGGAACGCGATGCTTCCTATTCTGCGCCGTTAAATGTAAACGTGCGCCTTCTGTATAAAGATACCGGCGAGATTAAAGAATCTAAAGTATTCATGGGCGATTTTCCGCTGATGACGGAAACCGGTACTTTTGTAATCAACGGTGCCGAACGTGTAATCGTCAGCCAGCTGGTACGTTCCCCGGGCGTTTATTACGCTGTTACGATGGACCCCAGCGGCAAAAAAATGTATGGTACAACAGTCATTCCTAACCGTGGCGCATGGATTGAATATGAAACCGACTTAAATGACGTTATTTACGCACGTGTTGACCGTACCAGAAAGCTGCCGGCAACCGTTTTGCTGCGCGCCATGGGTTTAACCCAGAATGAAGATATTTTAGCGCTCTTTAATAATCATCCTTCCGTTGCTGCAACGCTTGAAAGGGATACAACAACTACCCGCGAAGAAGCTTTAATTGAAATTTATAAAAAGCTGCGTCCGGGCGAACCTCCTACTCTGGAAAACGCCTCCGCACTTATTGAAGCAACTTTCTTTGACAACAAACGTTATGACCTTGCCAGCGTAGGCCGCTATAAGCTGAACAAAAAACTCGGCTGGCGCCGCCGCCTGCTGGATAAAGTGCTGGATCAGCCGCTGGTTGATGTATCTACCGGTGAAATTATTGCTGAAGCAGGCACCAAGATTGACCTTGATGTTATTGATAAAATCGAAGAAAGCGGTATTTTTGCAGGCCCCGGCCTGAAAGAAGTTTTCATCCGCCTGAAAGAACAGCCGATGAAAATTATCTGCACTTCCGATATTCCAGAAGACCACCGCACCATTACCGTTGAAGATGTAATGGCTTCCTTCGGTTATCTGCTGAACTTGATGGACGGGCTTGGCACCGGCGATGATATCGACCATTTGGGCAACCGCCGTGTACGCCGTGTCGGCGAACTTTTGCAGAACCAGTTCCGCATCGGCCTTGCCCGTATGGAACGCGTTGTAAAAGAACGCATGACCATTCAGGATGTTGATGTTATCACACCGCAGGCGCTTATTAATATCCGCCCTGTTGTTGCTGCAATTAAAGAATTCTTTGGCAGCAGCCAGCTTTCCCAGTTTATGGACCAGAACAACCCGCTGGCCGAGCTGACCCATAAGCGCCGTCTTTCCGCACTGGGCCCCGGTGGCTTGAGCCGTGAACGTGCAGGCTATGAAGTCCGCGACGTACACCATTCCCACTATGGCCGTATGTGCCCGATTGAAACTCCTGAAGGTCCGAACATCGGCCTTATTGGTTCTCTTTCTACCTTTGCTGTTATTAACAAATACGGCTTTATGGAAACCCCGTACCGCCGTGTTGATAAAGAAAACAAGCGCGTAACTGATGAAATTATTTATCTTACCGCTGATGAAGAAGATAATTACATTATCGCTCAGGCGAACGAACCTTTGGATGACGAAGGTTACTTTGAAGGCGAACGTGTAACCGCACGTTACCAGAACGAAGTGCTTTCCCTGCCTCCTGACCAGGTAGACTTCATGGACGTTTCGCCGAAACAGGTTGTATCTATCGCTACCGCACTTATTCCGTTCCTCGAAAACGATGACGCGAACCGTGCTCTTATGGGTGCCAACATGCAGCGTCAGGCAGTGCCGCTTCTGTGCACTCAGGCTCCTATCATCGGTACCGGTATGGAATATAAAGTTGCTGTTGACTCCGGCGTATGCATTCTGGCTAAAAATGCCGGCGTTGTAGAACGCGTTACCGGCGATGAAATCGTTATCCGCAAAGATGACGGCGGCGTAGATAAATACAGCGTATTGAAATTTAAACGTTCCAACCAGGGCACCTGCGTTAACCAGCGCCCGATTGTTTACAAAGGCGACAAGGTTGTTAAAGGCCAGGTACTGGCAGACGGCCCTGCAACCGACCATGGCGAACTTGCACTTGGCTACAACGTAATTGTTGCTTACATGCCTTGGGAAGGCTACAACTACGAAGATGCTATTCTTCTGAGTGAAGATTTGGTAAAGGCTGACGTATTTACTTCTATTCATATTGAAGAATACGACTGCGATGCCCGCGACACCAAACTTGGCGAAGAAGAAATTACCCGCGATATTCCGAACGTATCGGAAGAAGCATTGAAAGACCTTGACGAACGCGGCATTATCCGCATTGGTGCGGAAGTACGCCCGGGCGATATCCTCGTCGGAAAGGTAACTCCGAAAGGCGAAACCGAGCTTACCGCAGAAGAACGCCTGCTGCGCGCCATCTTCGGCGAAAAAGCACGCGAAGTACGCGACAGCTCGCTGCGTGTTCCGCATGGCGAAGCAGGTAAAATCGTAAGCGTAAAAGTATTTACCCGCGAAAACGGCGACGAACTTCCTCCGGGAGTTAACGAACAGGTTCGCGTACATATCGCACAGAAACGTAAAATTTCCGTCGGCGATAAAATGGCAGGCCGCCACGGCAACAAGGGCGTTATTTCCCGTATTTTGCCGCGCGAAGATATGCCGTTCCTGCCGAGCGGCGAACCGGTACAGATTGTGCTGAATCCGTTGGGCGTACCTTCCCGTATGAACATCGGACAAATTCTGGAAAACCATCTGGGCTGGGCAGCACGCGCACTCGGCATGCAGATTGAAAACAATGCCGAAGGCCTTGTAGAACGCCTGACCGGTGTTGGCTATGATGTTGAAAAATACGGCATCCCCGAAACCGTTGAAATCGGCAAATTCGGTGATAAGAGCATTAAAGCCGTACAGATTTCCGTACCGGTATTTGACGGTGCTCACGAAAAAGATATTAATGATGCGCTTGATCTTGCAGGTATTGACCGCAGCGCCAAAACCACGCTGTATGACGGCCGTACCGGCGAACCGTTTGATAACAAAGTTACCGTCGGCTTAACTTACATGCTAAAACTGCATCACCTTGTTGATGATAAAATTCATGCCCGCAGCACCGGCCCGTACTCCCTTGTTACCCAGCAGCCTCTCGGCGGCAAGGCGCAGTTCGGCGGCCAGCGTTTCGGCGAAATGGAAGTTTGGGCGCTGGAAGCATACGGTGCAGCTTACACTTTGCAGGAAATTTTAACCGTAAAATCCGACGATGTTGTCGGCCGTGTTAAAACCTATGAAGCCATCGTTAAAGGCGAAAACGTTCCTGAACCTGGTGTTCCGGAATCCTTTAAAGTACTTATTAAAGAACTTCAGTCCATCGGCCTTGACATTAAAGTGCTTAACGAGGACGAAGAAGAAATTTCCCTGCGTGATACCGACGACGACATCAACGAAACAGCCCGCAAGCTGGACCTTGACATCGACGGTGCAATTCCCGAAGCTCCTAACACGGAGATTGTACAGGATGACTACACCACTGACAGTGATGACAGCGCAGCGGAAGACCCCGATTTTGATTTGATTGCCGATATTGGCAACATGAATATGGAAGCAAAAGATGCGGATGACGCCGCCAGTGAAGATATGGAATAGAAGGGAGCGATCGGTTCTTGTTAGACGTAAATAATTTTGAATCTATGCGTATCGGCCTGGCTTCACCGGAGCAAATCAGGGCTTGGTCCTATGGCGAAGTAAAAAAACCGGAAACTATCAATTACAGAACCTTAAAACCGGAACGTGACGGTTTGTTCTGCGAAAGAATTTTCGGGCCTACCAAAGACTGGGAATGCCATTGCGGCAAATATAAAAGAATCCGCTATAAAGGCATTATCTGCGACAAGTGCGGTGTTGAAGTAACCCGTGCCAAAGTACGCCGTGAGCGTATGGGCCATATTGAACTGGCTGCACCTGTATCCCATATCTGGTATTTCAAAGGTATTCCGAGCCGCATGGGGTTAATTCTTGATATTTCCCCGCGTTCTCTGGAAAAAGTACTGTACTTTGCCAACTACATTGTATTAGACCCGGGCAGCACTCCGCTGACTAAAAAACAGCTGCTGACCGAAAGCGAATATATTGAAAACCGTGATAAATACGGCAGCGCATTTAAAGTAGGCATGGGCGCTCAGGCAATTAAAACCTTATTACAGGAAATTGACCTGCCCAAACTTACCGCAGAACTGCGCGCAGAACTGAAAGAAGTAAGCGGCCAGCGCAAAATCCGCGCTGTACGCCGTCTGGAAGTTTGCGAAGCCTTCTTAAAATCCGGCAACCGCCCGGAATGGATGATTCTGGACGTTGTACCGGTAATTCCGCCTGAACTGCGCCCGATGGTTCAGCTGGACGGCGGACGCTTTGCAACGAGTGACCTTAACGATTTGTACCGCCGCGTTATTAACCGTAACAACCGTTTGAAACGCTTGCTTGAACTTAACGCGCCGGATATTATCGTACGCAACGAAAAACGCATGCTGCAGGAAGCCGTTGACGCCCTTATTGACAACGGCCGCCGCGGCCGTCCGGTAACAGGCCCGGGCAACCGCCCGCTGAAATCCCTTTCCGATATGCTGAAAGGCAAGCAGGGACGTTTCCGTCAGAACCTTTTGGGTAAACGTGTTGACTACTCCGGCCGTTCCGTTATCGTTGTAGGACCGGAACTTAAAATGCATCAGTGCGGCCTGCCGAAGGAAATGGCACTGGAGCTGTTTAAACCTTTTGTAATGAAACGCCTTGTTCAGAGCGGACAGGCTACCAATATCAAAAACGCCAAACGCATGGTAGAACGTGCCAACAATGTTGTTTGGGACGTTTTGGAAGAAGTAATTAAAGAACATCCTGTATTCCTTAACCGTGCACCGACGCTGCACAGACTCGGTATTCAGGCATTCGAGCCTATCCTTACCGAAGGCCGTGCAATTAAGCTGCATCCTTTGGTATGTACAGCATTCAACGCCGACTTCGACGGTGACCAAATGGCAGTGCATCTGCCGCTTTCCGCGGAAGCACAGGCAGAAGCAAGAATTCTGATGCTTTCCGTTAACAACATTCTGGCACCGAAAGACGGCAAACCTGTTGCCGTACCTACCCAGGATATGGTTCTGGGCTCTTACTACATCACCATGGTGAAAGAAGGAGCCAAAGGCGAAGGCATGCGCTTCAGCAGCATTAACGAAGCTATGCTGGCATATTTCCATAAGGTTGTTGATTTGCAGGCACGCATTCAGGTTTATGTACCTAACAAAGATATTTACGGCGAAGAAAAGAACGAAGGCGTAAGCCTTGTTACCACTACGCCGGGCAATATCATGTTTAACGAAGACCTGCCGAAAGAACTGCAGTACTTCCATCAGGAAACCGAAAAGAATGCTGCCGGCGAAGAAGTTAAGGTTTGGCATTTAAGCAAGCTTATTAACAAAAAAGAACTGGGCAACCTTGTTGCCAAAGCACATAAGCTGTTTGGCAACCTGCGTACCGCCGAAATTCTTGATATTGTTAAAAAGAACGGTTATGACAACGCCTGCAAGGCAGGTATTTCCATTGCCGTATCCGATATTAAAATCCCGAAAGAAAAACAGCAGATTTTGGCTGACGCCGAAAAACAGATTGATAAAACCGAGCGCATGTTCCGCCGCGGCTTAATGAGCGAGGACGAACGCTACCGTAAGGTTATTGAAATCTGGAGCCAGGCAACGGACGACGTTACCGCAAAACTGATGAGCGCTACCATGGATAAATTCAATTCCCTTAACATGATGGCAGACTCCGGTGCCCGCGGCAACACCCAGCAGATCCGTCAGCTGGCAGGTATGCGCGGCCTTATGGCCGACCCGTCCGGCCGTATTATCGACCGTCCTATCAAGGCAAACTTCCGCGAAGGCTTAACCGTATTGGAATACTTTATTTCCACCCACGGTGCCCGCAAAGGCCTGGCCGATACCGCACTGCGTACGGCAGACTCCGGTTACCTTACCCGCCGCCTTGTAGACGTTGCGCAGGATGTTATTGTACGCGAGGATGACTGCGACGTTGTAACCTTTAACCTTGTTAAAGAACGCAGCCGCCTGTGCAAACAAACCCTTGGCGCAAGCCAGAACAAACTGCGCGAAACCGTTATCGGGCGCAACCTTGCTTCCGGCGTTGAAAGCCCTGTAACCGGCGAACTGATTGCCGAAGCAGATACCGTTATTACGGAAGATATTTACAATAAACTTATTGCAGGCCACGTGCTTGAAGTTAACCTGTATGCAACCGATGATATGGACGGCGAAGCAACTGAAACCGTTCAGATTAACATCAGCAGCGAAGATGCCAACAAGGTAATGAAAGAACACCTGATGCATCACTTCAACGGCAAAGAAGTTGCCGAAGACGTTGTTAACGCAGAAGGTGAAGTATTGGCACATGCAAAAGATACTTATACCGAAGCAATGATTGACGCAATTTTGGCAGACGGAACTGTCCGCGAAATGAAAGTACGCAACAATGCTATCGAAGGTATCGAAATCGGCGCTATTACCGAAGGCAAGAACAAACAGACGGTTATCGAATCTCTGCGTGACCGTATTGTTGGCCGTAACCTTGCCGAAGATATTCTGGATGAAAATGGCGAAGTGCTCTATCATATCAACGATTATGTTACCGAAGATATGGCAGACAGAATTGCAGCCCTGCGCGAAACCGTTAAAATCCGCAGCGTGCTTAACTGCAAATCTAAAGTTGGCGTTTGCCGTAAATGCTATGGCCGTAACCTTGCAACCGACAGAAATGTTGATGTCGGCGAAGCAGTTGGCACCATTGCAGCTCAGGCAATCGGCGAACCTGGTACCCAGCTTACCATGCGTACGTTCCATACCGGCGGCGTAGCAGGCGGAGACGATATTACCCAGGGCTTGCCGCGTGTTGAAGAATTGTTTGAAGCACGTAAACCGAAACACCCCGGTATTTTGGCAGAAACCACCGGCGTTGTGCATATTGCTGAAGAAGGCGGCCAGCGTAAAATTACCATTACCGATAAAGACGGCATGGAAGAAGTTTATGCTATTCCGTACGGCGCAAAACTTGCTGTTACCGAAGGGCAGGAAATCGAAAAAGGCGACCGTCTTACCGAAGGTTCCCTCAATCCGCACGATATTATTCGCATCAGCGGCGTGCGCGCAACCCAGCGTTACCTGGTACAGCAGGTACTCGGCGTTTACAAATCTCAGGGCGTAGAAATTAACGACAAGCACATTGAAGTTATGGTACGCCAGATGATGCGTAAAGTACGTATCGACGAAGCAGGCGATACTACGATGCTGCCGGGCGAATATGTTGATATCGGTGAATTTGAAGAACAGAACAGCGAGATGCTTGACCGCGGCTTGCAGCCGGCAGAAGGCCACCCGATTCTTCTGGGTATTACCAAAGCATCTTTGGCAACCGATTCCTTCCTGTCTGCGGCTTCCTTCCAGGAAACCACCCGTGTACTTACGGACGCAGCTATTAAAGGTAAGGTTGACCCGCTGCTCGGTCTTAAAGAAAACGTTATTATCGGTAAACTCATCCCGGCAGGTACTGGCATGAGCAGATACCGTGACGTTAAAGTAAAATACAATAACGTGCCTACTAATAACTGATTTTACTGCGTAACAGCAGAAAAACTTAATAAGTTGTAATAGGTAAAGTAAACCACCCTGTTTATTCCGTTTGGAGTAAGCAGGGTGGTTTTGTTTTTAGCTGAGTCGCCGATTAGCAATGAGCTGGAAGCGAAGTTGATAACCGTGACAGCGAAGCTACGCAAATTTCATGACTGAATAGGGAGTGAAATTTGTGAACCTTAATATAATAAAAAAGATAAACTTCTAATGTCAGCATCAAATTTGTTGTGACGTTATTTTTTTAGATGAGTCATTGATATTCCGCATCACCGGCAGTGCGGTTTACAGTAAAACTACGCTGCCGCGCCAACCTACCGGCAGGGATAAAGTTTCATCAAGACCAGTAAAAGTTAGACTTACTCTAACGGAAATGTCTTGCGGGGGGGTAAAGGTATGGTAAAATAACATTATAAAATAATGCAAAATAAAATTATAAATTTTATTACAATTAATAAAAAGTAAGAGGGATAACCGTGGCAGAAAATCTGCAAAAAATAAATAAGTATACCAATATTATTTTACCGCTTGTATTAATTTGTGTTGATTACATTGCCATAGTATGTGCAGAAGAACTTGCATTTAACTTCCGTAACTTCTATATCGGTAACAGCAACCTGCATATTTCCTGGCTCAACTTCTGGGTAGTATTCCCCTTACTTTACCTTATCTTCTTAAACATCGAACAGCTCTATAACCGCCGCGCTCAGTTCTGGCAGATAATCCAAAAACTCTTTATTACAAGCTGCTACGCTGTTACCAGTATCATCATATTACTCTATATAGCACGCATTGCAGGTTCAACTTCCAGAATGTTTATAGCAGTTTTCTGGATATTGAGCTTTATACTGCTTGTAGTATTTCGTTATATCGTTAAAAAGATACTTGAAAAATACCAGTTGCTGCAAATACCAGTACTCATCATAGGCGCAGGTAAAACAGCAGAGCTACTTGTACAAGGAATTAAAAACGATGCCGGTATGGGCTACAAAATAATAGGACTTTTAGAAGACAACAAAGTAGAACAAGGTATTCTTGAAAATTATCCAGTGCTCGGTAAATTTACAGATGCTGAAGAAGTAATAACAAAATACAATATTAACCACGTCTTTATAGCAGTTCCCGGTTTAGAGCAAGGAAAACTTACAAAACTAATCTACAAAGTACAGCCCTTAGTAAAAAGCATGGGCGTCATACCAAACCTTGTAGGTGTACCTATGGGCGACATAGAAGTAGAAAGCCTGTTCAACGAAAAGCTGATGCTATTAAGGCTAAAAAACAACCTTACGCGCCCAGTAAACAGATGGATAAAAACAACCTTTGACTATGTACTGACTATAACGGGCAGCATAGTAATAAGCCCAATACTTATAGTAATAGCTTTATGGATATATAAAGATTCACCGGGACCGGTGATTTTTAAGCACAGGCGTATAGGCAAAAACGGCAAAGAATTTGATTGTTACAAATTTAGAAGTATGTGCGTAGACGCCAAAGAAAAATTAGAGCAGCTTTTAAAAACAGATCCGGAAGCAAAAGCAGAATGGGAAAAAGACTTTAAATTAAAGAATGACCCACGTATAACCAAAAGCGGGGCCTTCCTTAGAAAGACAAGTTTAGACGAACTGCCGCAGATATTCAACGTACTAAAAGGAGAAATGAGCCTTGTAGGACCAAGACCAATCATCAAAGATGAAATGGTGCGGTACGGAGAATACATTAACGACTACCTGATGGTAAAGCCAGGCATAACAGGTATGTGGCAGGTAAGCGGCAGAAGTGATATCGACTATGCGGAACGTGTGCTTTTGGATAGCTGGTACACAAGAAACTGGAACGTGTGGCTTGATATAACGCTGCTGTTCAAAACATTTAAAGTAGTATTACTCAGAAAAGGTGCGTATTAAATATTTAATTAATATTGAAAGGGAGAATTGAAATGTCTTTATTTACAGAATTAGTTGAAGGAAAGAATAAATTATCATTGGTTGGATTGGGGTATGTTGGTATGCCAATAGCTGTTGCTTTTGCAAAAAAAGTTAAGGTTATTGGATTTGATTTAAATTCAGAAAAAATTAAGTTGTATAAGAGTGGAATTGATCCAACAAATGAAGTTGGAAATGAAGTTATAAAATCTACAACTGTTGATTTTACTGATAATGAGAATCGTTTAAAAGAAGCAAAATTTCATATTGTGGCAGTGCCGACTCCTGTTAATCAGGATAAGACTCCGGATTTAACTCCTGTTGAAAGTGCATCTAAAATTTTAGGAAGAAATTTATCAAAAGGATCTATTGTAGTTTTTGAATCTACTGTATATCCAGGTGTAACTGAAGATATTTGTGTTCCTATTTTAGAAAAAGAATCTGGCTTAAAATGTGGTACTGATTTTAAAGTTGGCTATAGTCCTGAACGTATTAATCCTGGAGATAAAATACATACTCTTAAAAATATAAAAAAAATAGTTTCTGGTATGGATGAAGAATCTTTAAAAGAAATAAAGAATGTATATGATTTAGTAATTGAAGTAGGAACATATCCTGTATCAACAATAAAGACAGCAGAAGCAATAAAAGTAGTTGAAAATAGTCAACGAGATATAAATATAGCATTTATGAATGAGTTAGCAATGGTTTTTGATATGATGGGTATTGATACAAATGAAGTTGTTGATGGCATGAATACTAAATGGAATGCATTAGGATTTAGACCAGGTCTTGTTGGAGGACATTGTATAGGTGTAGACCCTTATTATTTTACATATGAAGCAGAAAAATTGGGTTATCATAGTCAAATAGTATTATCAGGCCGAAAAGTAAATGATGGAATGGGTAAGTTTGTAGCAGATGCAGCTATTAAGCAAATGATTCTGAGTGGCAAAACTATAAAAAAAGCAAAAGTCGCTATTTTAGGGCTGACTTTTAAGGAAAATTGCCCAGATATTAGAAATAGTAAAGTAAAAGATATAATCGATAGATTAAATGAGTATGGTGTAACTCCAATTATTGTAGATGCATGGGCTAATAAAATGGAAGCAAAATTAGAATATGGAGTTTCTATTACTAAAATAGAAGAAGTCTCCAATTTGGATTGTGTTATTTTAGCTGTTGCACATAATGAATTTAGGAAAATGGGAATTGAAAAAATTTCTTTGTTATTTAATGAAAATTTAAAAAATAGCGAGAAAGTAATAATTGATGTAAAAGGAATTTTAGATCGTCAAAAAGTTTTAAGTGAAGGATACAGATATTGGAGATTGTAAAGCATTATGAACGATTTGGTAAGTATTATAATGGCTTCATATAATAGTTCGATGTATATAAAAGAAACAATAAATTCAGTAAAAAAACAAACATATAAAAATTGGGAATTAATTGTTTCTGATGACGGTTCAACTGATAGCACCGTTACAGTAATCCAGCAAGAGGCTAAAGATGACGAAAGAATTAAAATATTAATATCTTCTAAAAATTTTGGTGCAGCTGTTGCTAGAAATAGGGCCTTGGAGTTAACTAAGGGGAGATATATAGCTTTTTTAGATTCAGATGATTTATGGAAAACTGAAAAATTAGAAAACCAAATAAATTTTATGAAAGAAAGAAATGCATGGATGTGTTTTACTAGTTATGATTTAATTAATGAAGTTGGTGAATATAAAAAGACTATTAGTGTTCCTGAAATAGTGGATTATAATGATTTTTTAAGAAAACCTATAACATGTACGCATTCTATTATGTTTGATCTAAATTTTATTGATAAAAATAATTTATTTATGCCTGAAATTAGACGTGGACAGGATGCTGCAACTTGGTTAAAAGTACTAAAAACAGGTGTTATTGGATATGGATTAAATATTTCATTGTGTTCGTATAGACGACATAGTGGGTCATTATCATCCAACAAATTTAAAGCATTAAAGAGAACATGGTATTTATATAGGTATGTTGAAAAACTTTCATTTCCGTATTCATGTTTTTGTTTCATTAGTTATCTTATTAACGCAATAAAAAAGTATATTTAATAAAGTGATTATATTATGAAAATATTACATATCAATTCTTATTATGCTACAAGTAAGTTTTATAAAGAATTATTTGATGAAGAAATAAAAAAAGGAATTGAATTAAAAGTTTATATACCAGTTGAAAATAATTTTAAAAATAATGATTTCAATTATGGTAAATATTCATTGCTTAGTAGATCATATTCTAAATGGGAACGTTCAATTTTTCATTTAAAACATTATAGAATATTAGCAGATATAAAAAAAAGATATGTTATATCTGAATTTGATTTATGCCATGCACATTCATGGTTTTCTAATGGTTATATTGCATATAAATTAAAAAGATTATATGGATTGCCATATATTGTTGCAATACGAAATACAGATGTTAATATTTTCTATAAATATATGCTTCATTTAAGAGGGTTAGGTAAGAAAATTTTAAAAAATGCAGAAAGGGTAATTTTTATTTCTCCTAAATATAAAGAATTTGTTCTAAATAATTTATTAGATGAAGAAACAAAAAAAATAATCATTGATAAAGTTGTAGTGTTATCCAATGGAATTAATTCTTTTTGGATAAAAAATAAATTTTACAAAGAAAAAGAGTATACAAAAAATTTAAAAATTTTATATGTAGGAAATATAGATAAAAATAAAAATTTATTAACTACTTGTAAAGCTATAGAATTATTGAAATATGATGGTTTTGAAATTATTTATACAGTTGTTGGTAAAATAAGTGATAATAAAATTTTTAATACATTAAAAGGAAAAGAATATTTTAATTATTTAGGGGTATTAAATAAAGAAGAACTTATAAAAATATATAGGAATAATGACATATTTATTATGCCGTCACATAAAGAAACTTTTGGATTAGTTTATGCTGAGGCTATGAGTCAAGATTTACCAGTTATATATTCTAAAAATCAAGGATTTGATGGATGGTTTTCAAATGGACTAATTGGATATGCAGTTGATAGCAATAATTATCATGAAATATATTTTAAAGTAAAAAATATAGTAAATATGTCATTACATCCAGTGAATTTTGTTGATAGATTCATATGGGAAGATATCAGTATTGAATATATAAATATGTATACAAAAATTATAGGTGATCGGTCATGAAGAAGATAATAAAAAGTTGTTTGGATAATTTTGAATTTACAAAAGGTTTATATACTAAATTGCGATATTATAATGCTAAGTCTAAAGCTAATATATCTGATGAAGAATATGCCATTAATTATTATTATAAAAAATTTGGACGGAGATTAAATTTAAAAAATCCAGAAACTTTTGATGAGAAAATATGGTGGTTGAAAATACATTATCATAATGATTTGTTAACACAATGTGCTGATAAATTATTGGTAAGAGATTATGTTGAATCATGTGGATTAGGGTATATTTTAAATGATCTATATGCTGTTTATGATAAAGTCGAAGATATTGACATTGATAATTTACCTGATAAATTCTATTTAAAATGTAATCATGTGTCTGGAGGTAATGTTGCATGTGTTGATAAAGAAGTTTTTGATTTAAAAAATGCAAAGAAAAAATTAAATTGGTATATGGGAATAAATCAATATTATATTACCCGAGAGTGGCAATACAAAAATATAATGCCTAGAATATTAGCTGAAAAATATTTAGAGAATGAAGATAAATCACCTTTAGTTGATTATAAATTTTATTGTTTTAATGGAAAGTTTAAAATTTTTATGATATGTAATAATGTTGCAAATATTGATGGTAGTCATAATAATGAAAAAAATAGTTTTGAAAATTTTTATGATATAAATAAACAACCTTTAAATATTGTAGATGACAGCAATATATTAACTGAAGAATATATTAATTTTCCTAAAAATTATGATAAAATGGTAAAATATGCGGAGCTTTTAGCGCAAAAAATTCCCTTTGTAAGAGTTGATTTTTATGAGATAAATAATGAGATTAAATTTGGAGAATTAACATTTACTCCTGCTGGTGGATGCCATAACTATAAACCAGAAAAGTATCATAAAATTTTTGGTTCATATTTAGATTTATCTAAAATATAAATTGCCTTATGTTAAATAATAGTTTTATTTATTTTAAAAAAATTTTTAATGTAATTGTTGCGAATTTTGTTAATTTTGTTTGTTCTATTTTAATTACTTTAATTTTGCCAAAATTTATAACTGTAAATGATTATGGAGAATGGCAATATTTTTTACTTCTTTTTTCTTATATTGAATTTTTTTATTTAGGATTACCTCAAGGAATATATTTGCGTTTTGGGGGATGTAATGTTTTAAATTTAAGTTTAAGATTATTAAGAAATCAAATTTTAATTTTATTTTTTGTAGAGCTATTAATAATTGCTATAATACTCAAATATAATTTACATATAGAATATATAATAAAAATTTTTCTTTTTATCATACCAATTATGTTATGGAAGTATTTTTATGATTATTTTTTTCAGGCAATAGGAAAAACAAACGAATATGCTAAAGTATTGATGCTTGATAAAATGTTATTTGTTTTATTTTTATTTATATCTTTTTGGGGAGCTTATTTTTATAATATTGAGTATTCATCTATAACTGTTATATATAGCTTTTTAACTGCTAAAATATTAAGTATAATCTATGCTTCTAAAATTTTTTCTTTATTAATGTCTTATACAAATAGCACAAATAGCACTTACAATATTTTTAAGGAACTTATAATTAATATAAATATTGGATATAAGTTAATGCTCGCTACATTTTGTAGCATATTTATAGTTGGAATAGTTCGCTTTTTTATTGTCAATAGTTTAGGAAATGTTTATTATGGGAGAATCGCTATTGTTTTAAGCATTTGCAGTTTTGCTATGATTTTTATAAATGCAATAAGTGTAGTTTTATTTCCAAGTTTGCGTAAACAAATAAATAAAGGTTATAAAAATTTTACAAATCATTATATTGCATTTTATAAATTATTTAATAGTTTTTTAATAGTTTTATTGACAAGTGTTTATCCATTAGAGCTTTTATTTAATTTTTGGTTGCCTAAATATGAAACAAGTACTATTTTTTTATTTATATTAATGCCTGTTATTATTTTTGATAGTAATTGGGCTTTATTTGGATCAACGATATTTAAGGTTTTTAGAAAAGAAAATATTATTTTTAAAATAACTTTTACTTCGATGATGATAAGTATTTCATTATCTTCAGTGGTATGGAAATATTTTAATGAATTAATATTTTATTCTTTATTAATATTGTTTGTTCTTTGTTTTAGGTTTATTCTTACGGAATATTATATTTTAAAAAATTTCCAAATAAACTTATTTAATTTTAGTTTTTCGATATTACTATTTGTAGGTATTTTTTTATTTGGTAATTTGGTATGTTCTAAATTTTGGGCAATAATTTTATACTTTAGTCTATTAAGTATCTTTTTTTCTATATATTTAAAAGAATTAAAAGAAGCGTATAATATTTTAAGGAGTACAAAATAATAAAATGAAAATATCGTTTTTAGTGTTTTGCTACAAATCGTTATTAGATTGGATTTATATAAAATGGATATGTGTGCGTTATGCTTTCTATGGATTTTCTGGTCAAATTTCAATTGATTCATATATAGAATCTATAGTTTTTCTTTTAGTTGGAACTTTATTATTGAAATTAAATAATAGAGCATCTTCAATTATTTTAAATTTTATTTATTTAATTTATTTTATTCCTTTTACTAGTATGGTAGCGTTTAATGCGTTTGATGATTATATGTATAAATACTATTATCTTTCTTACTGGATAATATTAGTACCCTTATACAAAATTATAAATATTGAAAATATAAGAGCTAATAATAGTAAAAATATTTTGCTAATAACTAAAGATGCTGGAAAATATATTTTGTATTTTATTGCGATTGTTTTGTCAATTATTATATTATATGTTGGATTAGTTTGTACAGGATTTAACTTTTCTGTAAATTTATATGATGTATATAATAATAGAAAAATTGTTACAAATGATATACCGTTGATAGCTAATTATTTACTGTCAGCAACAAAATTAAATTTGCCAATAATTTTGTTATATTTTTATAGTTCTAAAAAATATTTTTGGACAAGTGTTATATTTATATTTAGTTTGCTGTCTTATGCTATTTTGTCTCTAAAAGCAATAGCGTTTATTGCTATATTAACGATAGTGTATTTAATATTAAAAGTTTCTTATTCTCATTTAAGAGCATTAATATCTTCTATACTATTGTGCTTATTAGGTATTTTAGAATTTTTTGTTGATCAAAGTGGTTATATTATAGAGTTTGTAATACGACGATTATTTTTTTTGACAAATTTATTGTCTTATCAATATTACGATTATTTTACATCACATGAACCAGATTATTTTAGGAGTAGTTTTTTAAGATGGTTTGGCGTTGAATCTGAATTTTCTGATGTCAGAATAGTTAATGTGATAGGTCAAACATATTATGGACGTGATATGCCAGCAAATAATGGTTTGCTAGCTGATGTGTTTGCTAATATGGGATTAATTGGAATTATCGTAATGCCAATAATTATCTTAATAATTTTATATTTAATAGATAAATGTACACTCAATATATCTAAATTTATATTAGTTATTCCTTGCTTAATAATAGCTAGTCTTTTTATTGATACATTTTTAACGGTAGCTTTATTAACTCATGGTATTATAATTGCTTTATTCATATTTTATTTTATGCCAAGAACTAATTGTAAAGAGGAATAAAAAGTATACTAAATTAATATGAATATAAAATATATTTTAAAATGGTCTAATAAAGTTAAAATACATTGTCTTTTTGGTTTGCAACAATCCGGCAAAACAACACTCCTTAAGCAACTTGCCTTACCTGACCGCAAGTACGCTGACTTGGCGGAACCTGCGATGCGCAGTATGGCAAATGAAGAACCGGTGCTGTTTTTACAGCGGTATGCGCCGCCGGTGTTGATTGATAATATTCAATATGCGCCGGAGCTGGTGCCGGTGATTAAGGATTATGCGCAAAGGCACGGCAAGCCGGGCGATTTTTGGCTGATTGCGCCGAAAGAGGACGCGGAAACTATCACCGCCATTATGCAGGAACTTGGCGACAAGTTTGCCTGTTTTGAGCTTTGTGGTTTAAGCAGTGCTGAACTTGACGGCAGAGAAAGCACGCCGTTTATACCCGATATGCAGCTGTTGGCAGGACGGATGCAGAACCCTGTTCCGCACAGCGTGGTAGAAATTTACGAGCGCATTTGGCGCGGTGATAAGCCTGCAATGTATAACGAAGGTGCGGACTGGCAGGCATTTTACGCCAAACTGGTGCAGGATATTTTGCAGCGCGATATCCGCAAGTTTGTTCAGCTTAACGATGAGATGAAATTTTACCGCTTTTTGTGTGCGGTGGCGTCGCAGACGGCCAAACTTTTAACCTACGCCGTTATGGCGAAGGAAACCGGCATCAGCATACCGACGGCGAAGCAGTGGCTTGGCATTTTAGAAAAGATGGGCATAGTTTATTTGCTTCAGCCTGCGGCGTTTAACGGCGTTAAGTACGTTGTAAAAACGCCGAAACTGTATTTTACGGATACCGGCCTTGCGGCATACCTTTTGCGCTGGAATACGGCGGACGCGCTGGAACTTGGCGCGATGAGCGCGGAGTTTTTTGAAACCTGGGTTATTGGCGAAGTATATAAAAGTTTTGCCAATAGCGGGCAGAAAGCGCAGTTGTACTACTACCGCAATTTTAATGGTAAAGAGGTTGAGCTTTTAATTTTGCACAACGGCGTGCTGTACCCGTGCGTCATCAGTAAAAGCGCTCAGGTGCAAAAAATGTACAAGCGTTTTAATATAATTGAAGCCGCATTTGGCGGCTGTACAGAAGTTAAAACAGCAGCCGGCAGCGTCATTTGCCTTGTGCCGGAGTTCGGTATGGATAAAAACAACATTATGTATATTCCTGCGTGGATGATTTAAGCCTTGCTTTGCAGGGCTTTATTTTTTGCCGCGCCGCAGATTTTACCAACACCTTTGCTTGTGGTATAATATATTATTAGATTTATTGAATGAAAGGAACAAATATGGCAGATAAATTTTTAGTTATAGATGGCAGCAGCCTGATTCACAGGGCGTTTTTTGCCCTGCCGCCGCTGACGACACAGAGCGGTGTGCATACTGGTGCTGTGTACGGTTTTTGTAATATGCTTTTGCGCCTGCTTGCGGACGTACAGCCCAAGTGGCTGGCGGTAGCGTTTGACAAAAGCCGCAAAACTTTCCGCACGGAGATGTTTGCCGATTACAAGGGGCAGCGCAAGCCGACGCCGAGTGAGCTTTCGGAGCAGTTCCCGCTGGCGCGCAAGGTGCTGGAAACAATGAACATTGCCGTGCTGGAGTTTGATAATTACGAGGCGGATGACATTATCGGCACGTTTGCCGTACACGCGCCGCAGGAAGCGGACGTGATTATTGTAACGGGCGACCGCGACGAACTTCAGCTTTTAAGCAGCCGCACAAGCGTATATTTTACCAAACGCGGCATTTCGGACCTTAAAATTTACACGCCGGAAGTTTTTGCAGAGGAATATGAAGGCCTCGAGCCGAAGCAGCTTATTGACCTGAAAGGGCTGATGGGCGATACTTCGGATAATATTCCCGGCATACCGGGCGTTGGCCCCAAAACGGCTCTCAAGCTGATTGGCGAGTACGGCAGTGTGGAAAATGTACTGGCTAACGCCGATAAAATCAGCGGCAAGGCACTGCGCGAAAAAGTACAGAACAATAAAGAATCGGCGCTGCTTTCCAAAAAACTGGCAACAATTTTTACGGATGTGCCGGTTGATGCAGATTTGGCAAATTATGAATTAAAAGCATTAAAAACGGAAGCGCGCGAATTGCTTGCCGGGTTGGAATTCCGCAATATGTACGACCGTTTTAATGCCGTTATGGGCGCGCCGGAAGGCGATTTCAGCCTGTTTGGCGACTTTGTGGAAGATAAGCCTGCCGGGCTGCCGGAAGAAATTGTAAAAAGTGCCGACGATGCGGAAGCGCTGTTTAAACTTATCGCCGTAAGGCGTGAGGTTGCGCCGCTTACTGTACAAATTGGCGGTACGCTGCCGGATTTATATTTTAAACGTGCGGAGCTTTTATGTGATGGGCGCGTTTATATTTTTGAAGGCGAGTGCCCCGGCTGGCAGCAGTTTTATGACTGGCTGGCAAATGAAACCTGCCAAAAAGCCTGCTGCGACAGCAAGGAAATTATTAAAACCGCTTTGTGCCTTGGTGTTGAAGCGCGCGGCATAACGGATGATATTGCCATTGCCGCATACCTTATTGACCCTGCGCGCAGCGAATACAGCATTAAAACTGTCGGCGGGGCGTACCTGACGCAGGAGTATGCGCAGGAATGCAAAACCGTTGCCGAACTTGTACCTGTTCTGCGTGCCAAACTTGCCGAGCACGAACAGATAAAATTATATGAAGAAATGGAGCTGCCGCTGGCACGCACGCTTGCCAAAATGGAACTGGCGGGCATTAAGCCGGATGTAGCGCTTTTGGATAAATTAACCAAAGAAATGGCTGCGCAGATTGCAGCGCTTGAAATTTTGGCGGTAGAGCAGGCCGGAGAAACATTCAATTTAAAATCTACCAAGCAGCTTGGTTCTATTTTGTTTGAAAAGCTGGGCCTGCCGGTAATTAAAAAAACTAAAACAGGTTATTCCACAGATGTATCCGTTTTAGAGCAGCTGCGCAACGAGCATCCGCTGGTGCGGACTATTTTGGAACACCGCAAGCTGACGAAGCTGCACAGCACTTATCTTGAAGGTCTGCGCCCGCTGATAAATACTGTTACAGGGCGTATACATACGCATTTTCAGCAGCTTGTTACCGTTACCGGCCGCCTGAGTAGCACCGACCCGAACTTGCAGAATATTCCTACCCGCACGGAACTTGGCAAAAAAATACGCGAAATTTTTGTTCCGGGCGAAGGTTACGATTACCTGTTAAGCTGCGATTATTCGCAGGTGGAACTGCGCGTGCTGGCGCATATTGCGAAGGATGAACTGCTTTTGGAAAGCTTCCTGCACGGGCAGGATGTACATGCACGTACGGCTGCGGAAGTGTTTGGCGTGCCGCTGGGCGAAGTTACCGGCACCATGCGTACGCGCGCCAAAGCAGTAAACTTTGGTATTGTATACGGCATCAGCGATTTTGGGCTTGCCAAACAGCTTGATATCAATCGCGGCGAGGCGGGCAGATATATTGAAAATTACCTTGGACGCTACACCGGCGTTAAAAAATATATGGATGATATGGTGGCGAGCGCCAAAAAACAGGGCTATGTGCAGACGCTGTTCGGGCGCAGGCGTTACCTGCCGGATATTAACAGCCGCAATTTTAACCTGCGCGGCTTTGCGGAGCGTACCGCCATTAACACGCCTATACAGGGCACGGCGGCGGACATTATAAAAATTGCCATGGTTAACGTGCAGAAAATGCTGGAACAGAGCGGTTATAAAAGCCGCATACTGCTTCAGGTGCATGACGAACTTTTGCTTGAAGTAACGGAGGCCGAACGCGAAGAAGTTGGCGCACTTGTAAAACAAACTATGGAAAGCGCTGTTAAACTCAGCGTACCGCTGATTGCCGACGTTAACTACGGCGTAAACTGGGCAGACGCCAAATAGGGAGGAATAATTATGGAGACAGTTGCTCTAATTTCTTGTACTAAGAAAAAACGTCAAGGGACATTTGAAGCAAAATATCTTTATGATGAAAGTCCTTTATTTAAGAAATCATATCAGTATGCAAAACAATGTACAGATAAAATTTATATTTTGTCTGCAAAATATGGTTTGTTAAAAGATAGCGACATTGTTTCTACATACGATGAAACGTTAAATAAGAAAAATAAAAAAGAACGTGAAAAATGGGGAACTTTAGTAAAAAATCAATTATCTAATGAATTTGATTTGAAAAATACCAAATTTTTAATATTAGCCGGCAATAATTATTTACACCCTATTGAAGATATTTTTGAGTTAGAGCCAGATTTACCTTTGAAAAATTTAGGATTGGGGAAAAGATTAAAATGGTTAAATTCAAAAATAACGAAATGAATATTTCGTTTGAATTACATAAATTATTTAATAATCCTCAATTACCATTTTATGGATTTGAAGATTTATATAAGGTAAAATGTACAAATGGGATTTATATTTTTTTCGAAAAAGGTGAGATATATAAAAATTTAAAAAGAATTGTAAGAATTGGCACCAATAGAACTCAAGGACGTTTTTATAGGCGGTTAAAAGACCATTATGTAGCTAATAATAAAGATGGCAGTATTTTTAGAAAAAATATAGGGATAGCAATTTTAAATAAAAGAAATGACCCATATTTAAAAGTTTGGGATAAAGATACTTCTAATAAACAAAAGTTTAAAAAAGAAAATCCTACTCTTTTAAATGATGAATATCAAAAAGAAATTGAAGCAGAAGTATCAAATTATATTATCAATAATGTATTTTTTACATATTTAGAAGTAGAAAACAGGGAGATACGTTTATTATTAGAAAGAAAATTGATAGCATCAATTTGGAGAGATATTGATTTTAAGCCGTCTGATAATTGGTTAGGAATGTATAGCACGAAGAATTCTATAAGAGAATGTGGCTTGTGGTTAGTACAAGGTTTAAAAAGCGAACCGTTTACAAAAGATGAATTTGAAAAATTCTATGAGTATGTTGCCAAACATTATAATTTAAAATAGGGAGGAATTACCATGCCGGAAATGCCGGAGGTGGAGCAGGTACGCAAAACCCTGCTGCCGCACATTAAGGGCAAAACCATTAAAAATATAGAAATTAACCTTGCAAGGCTGATAAAATATCCTTCGCCGGAAGAATTTATTGCCGGTTTAACAGGCAAAACCATTTTGGATGTAGGGCGCCGCGGCAAATACCTGGTGCTGAAAACAGGCGAAAACCAAAAGCTGATTGTGCATTTGCGCATGACAGGCAGCCTGATTGCGCAGGAAGCAGATAAGCCGGAACCGCCTTATGCCAAAATTGAGTTTGAACTGACGGACGGCGTAACCATGTGGTTCTGCGATATCCGCACCTTTGGCACGCTGTACCTTGTTACCAATAATGACGCGTATATTGAAGGCTACGAAACTTTAGGACCTGAGCCTTTAAGCGAAGACTTTACGGCGGATTATATGCGCCCGGTTATAGCCAAAAGCAGAAAGCCTATAAAAACTCTGATTTTGGAGCAGACTTTTATTGCAGGGCTGGGCAACATCTACGCCGATGAGTGCCTGGCGTTATCCGGCATTTTGCCGATGCGTACTGCCAATACCTTGACGGACGAAGAAATTGACCGCCTGCACGATGCTATAAACAAGGTTATTGCGCAGGGCATTGCCAATCGCGGCACAACCTTCCGCGATTACAAAGACGGCGAAGGCAACAAAGGCGATAACCAAAACCATTTGCTGGTATATGGGCGCAAAGGCTTGTGCTGCAAAATGTGCGGCGGCGAACTTTTGGGCACCAAAGTAGGCGGGCGAGGCACAACATACTGCCCGCACTGCCAAAAATAAAACGGTGAAAAAATGAAAGTAATAGGTTTAACAGGGGGGATAGCCTCCGGTAAAAGTACAATTGCAAATTTACTGCGCAGCCTCGGCGCACCTGTGTTTGATGCCGACGCCGAAAGCCGTGCTCTGGTTGCCAAAGGGCGTGCAGCTCTTAACGAAATAGCCCTTACCTTTGGCATTGAATACCTTACGGATGGCGGCGAGCTTAACCGCCCCAAAATGGCAGAACTTGTTTTCCACGATAAAGAAGCGCTGAAAAAACTGGAAGCTATCATCCATAAAAACGTACTGGCGGCAGCGCAGAGCTTTCTGGCGGAATGCCGCAGTAAAAATCTTCCGGCGGCAGTGCTTGACGTACCGCTTTTAATTGAATGCGGCTGGTACAAAGATGTGGATGCCGTGTGGCTTGTTGCCGTAGACAGCGAAACGCAGATAGAACGTGCCATGGCACGCAGCAACATGACGCGCGAAGAAGTTAAGGCACGCATTGCAGCGCAGATGACACTGGAAGAAAAAAAGGCTTATGCCAGCCTTGTAATTGATAACAGCGGCACCTTTGCCGAAACGGAAAAAGCCGTTGCCGCAGCATGGAAAAATTTTACGGCGGAGGCATAAGTTGGGCAGGCGGAAAAAGAAAAAATTTATCGACAGATGGTGGGTAAAATTCTTAATGGTTGCTGCCGCCATTTTTCTCATCGGTGAAGCCGGTATGAAAATATGGAGCAGCGAAGCCGTGCAGACGCGCTTTGTTTATATGTGGCCCTACCAGAACGAAATTTTGGAGTACAGCTCCAAAAACAAAATCGACCCTTTCTTGGTTGCTGCAGTTATAAAAAACGAAAGCGGGTTTGATACTGAAGCTGTATCGCATGCCGGTGCCGTGGGGCTGATGCAGATTATGCCGGAAACCGGCGAATGGATTGCTTCGCAGATGGGGCTTGACCATTTTGACTTGGAAGCTTTGCGCAGGCCTGAATATAACGTGCGGCTTGGCTGCTGGTATCTGGGCGAGCTGGAGTATGAATTTCAGCGCAACTGGGTGCTGATGATGATTGCCTATAACGCCGGGCGCGGCAACACGCGCGCATGGATGCAGGAAAACGGCTGGAACTATGATTTTAACCGCATTGAAGACATACCTTACCCGGATACGCGCGAGTATGTAAAAAAGGTTTTGCGCGACCGCGACAAATATTATCTTTATTACAGAAATAAAATAAAAAACTATTGACAGATTGATTTTTGCGCGCTATAATAATCAATGTTGACGCGGTAGTGGCGGAACGGCAGACGCGCTAGCCTCAGGAGCTAGTGGGGGCAACCCCGTGGAGGTTCAAATCCTCTCTACCGCACCATTTAATTTAATAGCAATACCCCAATGCGGTTGTGGCGGAACGGCAGACGCACCATCTTGAGGGGGTGGCGGGGAGACCCGTGTGGGTTCAAATCCCACCAACCGCACCAAAAATGCAATGAAGCAGCTTGTAAAACAGGCTGCTTTTTTTATGCCCGAATGAATTAAACAAGGGGCATTAGCTTAAAAGCGCCGGTATTTGTGCAGGTTATTTTTCTTTTAACTTGTGGACAAAGCATGCCTGCAATGGTATAGTATATTAGGTATTGCGCAGGGGCAGTAAAAATGCTGTCTGCCCTCAAAAAAGATATTTTTGGAAGGTGGTACAATCAATGGAAAAATCTGTTAAGCAAAACACATCCACTCCTGTGGACGCGGATTATTCGCTGGAGGCCGTGCCCGATTCAGCACGCAAAGGTTTCTGGCAGATGTTCTTCGTTATGCTGGGGTTTACGTTTTTTTCTGCCAGTATGAGCGTAGGCGCCAAATTGGGTAATGGGCTCGATTTATCAGGCTTTGTATGGGCGTGCCTGATTGGCGGCATTATCCTGTCGGCTTACTGCGGTGTACTGGCTTTTATTGGGTCTAAAACCGGTTTGAATATGGACTTGCTCTGCCGCCGTACTTTTGGCAGCAAGGGCTCTTATCTTTCGTCTGCTATTTTGGGCTTTACGCAAATCGGCTGGTTCGGCGTAGGCGTGGCAATGTTTTCCATTCCCGCGGCGGAACTTATGGGCATGAACGAATGGACTTTGACCATTATTGCCGGCCTTTTAATGACGGCAACCGCAGCTACCGGCATGAAAGCACTGGAAATTGTCAGCTATATTTCCGTTCCGCTTATTATTATTCTGGGCGTTTATTCCATGGTCACTGCTGCTGCAGAAGGCGGCGGGCTGGCTTACATTTTTGCGCAGTCTGCCGGGCAGATTACCCTGTTTACCGGTATCGGCTATGTTATTGGCTCTTTTATTTCCGGCGGTACCGCAACGCCTAACTTTATCCGTTTTGCCAAAAACAGCAGCATTGCCGTGTGGACTACGGTTATTGCCTTCTTTTTAGGCAACACGCTGATGTTCTGCTTTGGCGCGGTTGGCGGCGCTTACACAGGTAAGGATGATATTTTCTACGTTATGATTGCACAGGGCCTTGCTATTCCGGCTTTGATTGTACTTGGCGCCAATATCTGGACTACCAATAATAATGCTCTTTACACCGGCGGCCTTGCCATTTCCAATATTTCCAAAGTACGCATGAAATGGACTACCTGGATTTCCGGCATTATCGGCACGGCGCTTGCAATCTGGCTTTATTACAATTTTGTAAGCTGGCTCAGCATTCTTAACTGCGCACTGCCGCCGATTGGCATTATCGTTATTTTAGATTATTTCTTTAACCATAAAAAATTCGGCAGCGATTTTAACGAATATACCATTAACTGGTTCAACATTGCCGGTATTATAGTGGGTGCTGCCTGTGCAAACCTGCTGCAGTGGGGCATTGCCGCCATTAATGCTATGGTGGTTGCTGCTGCATTCTTCTTTATCGGCGAAATGCTTGGCAAAAATAAATAATAACTGTAAAGAAAGGATGAATTGTTATGCTGCTGCAAAAACTGTATCTGGCAAATGCCACGGAAACGGTAGATATCCGCGTTACGGACGGTAAATTTGGCGCTATTGCTCCTCAGCTGGAAGCGCTGCCCGGCGAAGAAGTGGTTGATTGCTGCGCCGGTAAAATGGTGCTGCCGCCTTTTGTGGAATCGCACGTACATCTTGATACCTGCCTTACGGCAGGCCGCCCGCACTGGAATTTATCCGGCACGCTGTTTGAAGGCATTCAGCGCTGGGAAGAATATAAGCCTTTCCTTACCAAACAGGAAGTAAAAGACCGTGTAAACAAGGCGCTCCGCCTGCAAGCCGGCAACGGCATTCAATATGTGCGCACCCATGTAGATATTAACGACCCGGAACTTACCGCCCTGCGCGCAATTTTGGAACTGCGCGAGGAAGTTAAGGATTATATTGATATTCAAATCGTTGCTTTTCCTCAGTACGGAATTTTAAGTTACCCCAACGGCAAAGGCCTGCTTGAAGAAGCCCTGAAAATGGGTGCCGATGCTGCCGGTGCCATTCCGCATTTTGAATTTACCCGTGAATATTCTGTTGAATCGCTTAACATCTGCTTTGAACTGGCGCAGAAATACGGCAGGCTGATTGACGTACACTGCGATGAGATTGATGACGAGGCCTCCCGCGGGCTGGAAACTGTTGCCGCCCGCGCTTATGAAACCGGCATGGGCGATATGGTAACGGCTTCGCACACTACCGCCATGCACAGTTACAACAATGCTTATATGATTCGGCTGATGCGCCTTTTGAAAATGTCCGGTATCAACTTTGTGGCAAATCCGTGCGTTAATGTTCATTTGGGCGGACGTGCTGATACTTACCCCAAACGCCGCAGCATGACGCGCGTAAAAGAACTTACCGCCGAAGGCATTAATGTTTCTTTCGGCTCGGATGATATTTTTGACCCATGGAATCCGCTTGGCAATGCCAATATGCGCGACCAGGTATTTATGGGGCTGTATACCGGGCATATGCTTGGCTATGAAGAAATTTGCAATTCTTATAAATTTGTTACCGAAAATGCTGCCCGCACCCTGCATTTGGGCGACGCTTACGGCATTGCGGTTGGCAAAGATGCAAACTTTATTATTCTTGACGCCAAAAACTGGTATGACGCATTAAACAACAATGCACCGGTGCTGCGTAATTACCGCAAAGGCAAACTTATTGCTTCCACCGCGCCGGTAGATAAAAAAGTGTATTTCTAACTGAGCAGCCAATTAGTGCCAAGTGATGGCGAACGCAATAATTGTGCCAGCGAAGTTATGCAAATTTTGCGATTGAATAATGAGCAAAATTTACGAACCTTAAGTATTAAATGAATAATTTAATGCAATGCTTATGTTGTTCAGTTTTGCGAAAACAATATGAAATGTAATTGATTAAAAAAGTGCAAAGAGTATGCTGTAAAGCGGCAGCAAAAACTGCGGCGGCTAAATTTTAGATTCTATTTTAGAGAGTCCGGTCTGTAAAGTCCGGACGGAATCGGAGAAGCCGCAGCATTTTGCAACGCTGAAATAGTATACTCTTTGCACTTTTTAATTTATATTTATATTTATATTAATTTTTACTGTTTTTTACCTGCCGCCATGCTCACGCTTCCAGCGCTTTATTTCATCAAGCCTTGCTTTTACGCGTGCTTCCAGCCCCTGCGTTGTTGGTTTATAATATTCCGTTCCAATGAGCGAATCGGGCAGGCACTGCATATTGGTAAGTTTTTCTTCCGTGTTGTGCGCGTACTGGTAGCCTTTGCCGTAGTTAAGTTCCTGCATCAGTTTTGTGGGCGCGTTGCGGATAACAAGCGGTACAGGCTCGGCCAGCATTTTGGCGGCGTCGCGCTTGGCGTGTTCATACGCCATATAAAGTGCGTTTGATTTTGGCGCGACTGACATATACACTACGGCCTGCGTTAAATGCACGCTGCATTCCGGCATGCCGATAAAATGGCAGGCGTGGTAGGCGGCAACGGCAATTTCCAGTGCTTTTGGGTCGGCAAGGCCGATATCTTCGCTGGCAAAGCGTGTAACGCGCCGCGCTATGTAAAGCGGGTCTTCGCCTGCTTCCAGCATGCGTGCCAGCCAGTACACGGCGGCGTCCGGGTCGCTGTTGCGCATGGATTTATGCAGTGCGGAAATTAAATTATAATGTTCTTCACCTGTTTTATCGTACAGCAGCGATTTTTTTGAGGTGCATTGTTCCAGCGTTTCGCGTGTTACCGTTGTTGCGCCGCCTGCGTCCATGTCGCCGTTTAATACTGCCATTTCTAATGTAGAAAGCGCCGTGCGGGCATCGCCGTTGGCAAAAACGGCAATCATTTCCAAAAGTTCATCTTCAATGTTAATTTTCTGGGTGCCAAAGCCTTTTTCATCTGTTAAGGCACGTTTTAAAAGCTGCAAAAGCTCCTCTGTTTTAAGCTCCTGCAAAACAAAAACCTTGCAGCGGCTTAGTAATGCGCTGTTAACTTCAAACGAAGGGTTTTCCGTCGTTGCGCCTATTAAAATAATGCTGCCTTTTTCCACAAATGGCAAAAACGCATCCTGCTGCGCTTTGTTAAAACGGTGTATTTCGTCTACAAAAACAATGGTTTTTTCGCCGTAACGGCGGTTTTCTTCCGCTTTCTGCATTACGCTGCGTATTTCTTTAATGCCGCTTGTAACGGCCGAAAAATCAATAAACGCCGCTTTGGTGGTGTTGGCAATAATCCGCGCCAGCGTGGTTTTGCCCACGCCGGGAGGCCCCCAGAAAATCATGGAGGAAATCTGGTCTCTTTCAATTAAACGGCGCAGCACTTTGCCCTTGCCCAAAAGGTGGGTCTGGCCAACATATTCTTCAAGCGTTTTTGGGCGCAGCCTTGCCGCCAGCGGCTGTGATAAATTGTTTTCAAAAAGTGACATTGCTTCCATAATTTCGCCTCCCAAAGCCATTATAATTCGCCGCAGAATTAAGCGCAAGCAGAATTTATTAAAGCAATTTTACACAATTGTTTCATTAATGCAAGGATATTTGTTTGCTAAAACAGTTTAAAAAGTTATATAATTAAAATAACTTATACTTGCAGAAGGTTGGGGGCGTACTATGGACTGGCATAACCGTAATATGAAAATTTTAATCGGCATTTGCATTGCCGTTGTTTTAATTGTTTGTTACCGTATTTTTGATAATATACAAACGGAGCGTGCCCGTGCGGAAAGAATGTCGCGCGTGCAGGCGGTGGCAGTTGTTACGGCAAAGCCGGAGCGCAGGACGATTACCCCGCTTTTGGAGTTCAGCGGCAGCCTTGACCCGGAGTGGCAGGCAGATGTTGCCGCCAAGGTTGACGGGCGTGTGGAGCGCGTATATGTTAATGAGGGCGATCGTGTAACCAAAGGGCAGGTGCTGGCGGAACTGGAACAGCGCGATACTGACGCTGCCCTGCGTGAAGCGCGCGGCAATTACATGGACGCGCAGACCAATCTCCGTAAAGCCGAGCGCGACCTTGAGCGTTACAGTGCTTTATATAAACAGGGTGCGGTTTCCGAACAGGTTGCTGACGATTACGCTTTTGCGCGTGACAATGCAGCTGCCAAGCTGGATGCAGCCCGCGGCACCGTGCAGGCTATGGAATCGCAGTTTGAAGGTACTGTAATAACAGCCCCGGCTGACGGCATTATCTCCAAACGCTACCATCAGGAAGGTTATTACGCAGCAGCAGGTACCCCGCTTTTTGCCATTGCCGATATCAGCGTTTTAAAAACCGTTATTAACATTCCGGAAGGCAATATCAGCGGCGTATCCGTTGGCAACGAAGCCGAAATAGAACTGCCTGCTTTTGCCGGGCATAAGATTATCGGCAGAATAACGCGCATTGCCCCTGTTGCCGATTTACCTGCGCATACCTTTGCCGCCGAAGTAAGTGTTGACAACACCGAAGGGCTTTTGGCAGGCGTTTTTGCAACTGTAAAGCTTACCGCGCAGCCCAGGCAGAATGTGCTTACAATCCCGGTTTATGCCATTGTAATGCGTGATGACCAGAAAACCGTATTTATTGTGGAAGACGATAACACTGTGCGCCGCCAGGTGCTGGACATTGGCTATACGGATGACAAGGTTGCCGAAGTTTTAAGCGGCCTGAAAGGCGATGAAGTAATTGTAACCGAAGGGCACAACAAGCTGCGAGAAGGCAGCAAGGTAGTTACTGATAAGGCAGGTAATTAATTATGATAGAGACTTTTATCCGCCGGCCGGTTTTTACTACCATGTTTATTTTGCTGCTGGTAGTGTTCGGCATCCGCTGCTACCCGGAAATAGGCGTAGATTTGAACCCTGACGTTGATATGCCTATCGTCAGCGTGCGCGTTACTTACGACGGCGCTTCGCCGGAAGAAATGGAAACGCTTATTACCAAGCCGATAGAAAACCGCGTCAGCCAGGTTGCAGGCTATAAAACAATTTCCAGTACTGTGCTTGAAGGCTACAGCGAAACCGTACTGGAGTTTAACATGGGCGTAGATCCGCAGGCTATGGCCAGTGAAGTGCGCGAAAAGGTTGCCAGTGTGCGCAACCGCCTGCCGGACGATATCGACGAACCGGTAGTGCAAACGGTTGATTTAACCTCCCAATCCATTGTTGCATATACGTTTTCTTCCGAATCGCGCAGCCGCGGTGAAATACGCCGTTTAATAGAAGACAGCATTCTTGACGAAATGCAGATGGTTGAAGGCGTAGCCGAAGTAACTGCGGTAGGCGCCAGCCAGCGTGTAATACGCCTTGTGGCAAAGCCGGACAAATTAATGGAATACGGAATTTCGTTTCAGGACCTGCTGCAGAAGGTAGATGACGAAAACTACAATACGCCGGGCGGCAAAGCCAGAAACCACGACATGGAAATAACCGTGCGTACCATTGGCAAATACAGCAATATCGACGATATAAAAAAAGTTGTTATTGCCAACCATAACGGCAAAGCCGTGTACATTGGCGACGTGGCAGATGTTATTGACGGCTGGGAAGATGAAGACACCTTCGCCAGTGCCAATGGCGTACCCTGCGTTATGACCTTTGTGCGCAAACAATCCAAAACCAACACGGTTGACGTTACCGACCGTGTTAACGCCAAAATGGAAGAACTTAAACAGCGCGTAATTCCGCCCGATATCAAGGTTGATATTGTGCGCGACCAGTCTACCTACGTACGCGAAAACATTGCCGACGTGTGGAACACGATTTTCTTTGGCGGCGCGCTGGCGCTGTTTATAACTTATATGTTCCTCGGCAACTTCCGTGCAACCATTATCGGCGGCCTGTGCATACCAACATCAATAATTGCAACCTTCTTTATGATGAAGGCAATGAATTTTACCTTAAACAATATGTCGCTGATGGCGCTGAGCCTTGCGGTAGGCATTTTGATAGATGACGCGATTGTTGTAATCGAAAATATTTTCCGCCATATCGAAATGGGCAAAACGCCGTTTGTGGCAGCCAAAGAAGCAACGCAGGAAATTTCCCTGGCAATACTGGCAACATCACTGTCGTTAATGGCAGTGTTTGTACCGGTTGGCAGTATGGGCGAAATTATCGGCCAGTATTTTAAACAGTTTGGTTTAACGGTTGCATTTGCCATAGCGTTTTCCACTCTGGTAGCGTTTTCGCTTACGCCAATGGTTTCCGCCTACTGGCTGAAAGAAGAAAAGCCGGGCGAAAGCCACCGCAACAAATACGTGCAGCTGGCGCTTGATAAATTTGAAGCGGGCTTTCAGATTTTCCGCGGATTGTACAGCGGCATTATGGAAGCGGCGCTGAACAACCCCAAAAAAGTTATTGCCGCCGGCATAGTTTCGCTGGCAATGAATATTGTGCTGCTGCCGTTTGTAGGTACGGAATACCAGCCGACATACGATTCCGGCGAGTTTACCGTTAATTTTAAAGCGCCTATCGGCACCAGTATGGAAAAAACGGTAGCGCTGGCAACGCCTTTGCAAAAAGAAATAACTGCCATGCCGGAAGTAAAAATAGCGGCGCTGAATATCGGCAACGGCCGCAATCCGGTAAACCAGGGCTCTATTGATATCCGCCTTGTGCCGAGTAACGAGCGTGACCGCACCATGCAGCAGATTATGGATGACCTGCGTGCAGAAGTGCGCAACGTTCAGGGGCTGAGCGTTACGGTAGTGTCCAATCAGGGGCGCGGCCGCGGCGACAGCAGGCCGGTGCAGATTGGCCTGCGCGGCAGCGATATTAAACAGCTTAAAGAATACGCGCTGGAGCTTGCCGATTTGGTGCGTAAGGTTCCGGGCGCAACGGATGTCGATATTTCCGATTCGGACGAACAGCCGGAAATTTTAATCAGGCTTGACCAGGCGCGCGCCAGCCTTTTGGGGCTCGATTCTTATTCCGTCGGTGAAGTTGTGGAAATGGCCTTTATGGGCAAAAGCACCGGCAACAGCTTTACAATCGGCGATAATGACTACGATATTATTTTACAGCTGCCGGAAAGCAAGCGTACCGATATTAACGACGTTAAAAATCTGCGCGTATCTTCGCCGGACGGGCAGTTCATCCGCCTGGGCGATGTTGCCGATATAAGCCTTGGCAGCGGCCCTACGCGTATTGAACGCGAGGACAAGCAGCGCCAGATTGTTGTTTATGCCAACACGGTAGGCACATCTCCGGGCGAACTGATTGCCAAAATACAAAACGAGCTGATACCCAGCATGAATATGCCGCAGGGCTACAACTACAAGCTGATTGGCGAAGCCGATACAATGTCGCGTTCGTTTAACGAAATTGTTAAGGCCATTGTGCTGGCGGTTGTAGTTGTTTATATGGTTCTGGCGGCGCAGTTTGAAAGTTTCAGCCAGCCGGTAATTATTATGGCTTCGCTGCCGTTTGCGGTAGTGGGCGCCGTGCTTGGCCTTTTAATGGCGGGGCAGACAGCCAACATGATGAGTATGATTGGCTTTACCATGCTTTTGGGCCTTGTTACCAAAAACGCTATTTTGCTGATTGACTATGCCAACCAGCAGCGTGAAAAAGGGCTTGATATACGCAGCGCAACGCTGGAAGCCTGCTCGCTGCGCCTGCGCCCGATACTGATGACGACGCTTTCAACCATTTTAGGCATGCTGCCTATCGCGATGGGCATCGGCGAAGGCGCGGAGCTGCGACAGTCCATGGGCGTGGTGCTTGTTGGCGGCCTTATCACTTCAACCATGCTTACCCTTCTGGTTGTGCCGGTTGTGTATATGGAATTTGAAAAATGGAAAGAAAAACATTATAAACCTGCCGGAGAGGCAAACGCATAATAAATGGGGCTCTGCAAATTGCAGGGCCTTTTGTATTATCTGTTACAAAATAAATGAAAATCACTTGTGCCATTCATCTTTAATCTTGTATAATAAATGTAAAGTATAAGTAAAAATTAAGTTAAACAACTTACAGGAGGGCTTATGGTTTACTTTTTCGGATTTTTGGGAGGACTGGCGTTATTTTTATACGGCATGCAGCTTATGGGCGAAGGCCTGCAGCGTGCCGCAGGCGAGAAGCTGCAAAAAATACTGGAAAAGCTGACAGGCGTTCTGCCGGTGGCTGTTGCGCTTGGCGCCGTTGTAACAGGTATTTTGCAGTCGAGCAGTGCTACAACGGTAATGACGGTTGGCTTTGTAAACGCAGGGCTGATGAATTTAAAGCAGGCCTTCGGCGTTGTAATGGGCGCCAATATCGGCACAACCATGACGGCACAGCTTATTGCCTTTAAGCTTACCGATTACATTACTCTGTTTCTTGCCATCGGTTTTGCCGTGCATCTTCTGGCAAAACGCCAGCGCGGCAAATATATCGGCCAGGTAATTTTGGGCTTCGGCATTTTAATGCTGGGCATGGAAATGATGAGTGATTCCGTAATGCCGCTGCGCGAATATCAGGGCTTTATTGATTTTATCGGCCGCTTTTCCGATAACCCGATTCTCGGCGTGGGCGTAGGCCTTGTAATGACCATGGTCATTCAGTCCAGCAGCGCAACAATCGGCGTTTTAATTGCCATTGCCAATCAGGGGCTTATTCCGCTGGAAGGCGCAATTCCCGTGCTTCTGGGCGATAATATCGGCACCTGCATTACGGCGGTGCTTGCTTCGCTGCGTGCCAATATTACTGCCAAAAGGGTAGCGCTGGCGCATGTAATGTTTAACTTTATCGGCAGCATTATTTTTATAACCTTTATGGGGCTGTTTATAAAACTGGTGCTGGCAATTTCCCCGGCGGACGATATTGCACGCCAGATTGCCAACGCGCATACGGCGTTTAACGTGGTAAATACGCTGCTGTTTATGCCGTTTACCGGTTTATACATTAAATTTATAGAAAAATGCCTGCCGGGCAAAGGCGAAATTATTTCGCGCAAACCTGCATATCTTGATGAGAAAATGCTGGTAACTCCTTCCATTGCCATGGGGCTTGCCGTTAAGGAAATTGTACGCATGGGCAATATGGCACGCCATAATGTTGAAGTTGGCATGCAGGCACTGGAAGACAAGGACGAAAATAAAATTAAATACGTGCTGGAGCATGAGCCTGTAATTGATGCGCTTGAAGAAGACATAACCCGTTACCTTACCAAAATGAGCGAAAAGGAAATGGGGGCCGAGCTTTCGGCAATGCATACAAGGCTGCTGCACGCCTGCACGGATATTGAACGTATCGGCGACCACGGCGAAGCGCTTGCCAAAGATGCGCGCCGCATGTTTGAAGACGATGTTAAATTCAGCGAAGAAGCCAAAACCGAACTGCGCGCTTTGGGCGAACTGGTTATGCAGGCCAGCGGCAAAGCCATGGAAGCGCTTGCCAATAACGATAAGGTGCTGGCGCAGGAAGCGTGGGATATTTGCCGTCAGGTTAAAAAAGCACAGAAAGAAATCCGCAAAAACCATATTGTACGCCTTAACGAAAAACGCTGCGACCCTGTTGCCGGGTTTATGATGATGGAAATTTTAATAAACCTGAAGCGCGTTTCCGACCATTCCAAAAATATAAGCCAGATTGTTTTGGGAATTTTTTAAAATTAATTAAAAAAGTTGTTGACAAACAGATTTTACTGCTGTATAATTAACTTCGTTGTTGAGAGACGCGGAAATAGCTCAGTGGTAGAGCACCTCCTTGCCAAGGAGGGGGTCGCGAGTTCGAATCTCGTTTTCCGCTCCATTATTACGGCGACATAGCCAAGCGGTAAGGCAGAGGTCTGCAAAACCTTTATCCCCGGTTCGATTCCGGGTGTCGCCTCCATATTCATGCCGGAGTGGCGGAATTGGCAGACGCAAGGGACTTAAAATCCCTCGGGGAGTGATCCCCGTACCGGTTCAAGTCCGGTCTTCGGCACCAATGGTAAATATACAGCAGTACTCGAAAGAGTGCTGCTTTTTTGTATACAAAAAAGCCCATGAAATTTGCTCCATGGGCTTTTGCTGATGTTATGGGAACTTTTAGGTTGTAGAGTTAACAGGTTTTAACGGGACAACGGCAAGAGTTTTGCCGAGCGGGGCGAGCAGTTTTAAAATAGTTGCTATTTGCGGATTGGTAGTACCTTTTTCTATTCTGGCAATGACAGGCTGTTTTATACCTGTTATATTTTCCAATTCTTTTTGGGTAAGGCCTTTTTCACGGCGCGCTTTGATAAGTTCACCGATAATGGCGACACGTAAGTCGCTGGCAGCAATTTCTTCGGGTGTAAAATATTCTTTTTCAAATTCTTCCCAGCTTATGCCGATTGCAGGATTGTTTTTGAGCAAATCTTTTTTCATTATTCAAGCCCCCTTTGCTTGATTTCAGATAATTCCTTTTTAGCTTTTTCAATTTCTGCTTTTGGTGTTTTTTGAGTCTTTTTCATAAAAGTATGCAATAGCACAAAACTGTTATCAATCCAGGCGGCAAATAAAATTCTGTCGCGCAGTGGGCGGAGTTCCCAAATTTCACCTTCAAGGTGTTTTAAATACGGTTCACCGATTTGTGTTCCGTATAGGCTTAAAGCTTTTATATAATCTCGTATTTTAGTTGCTTTAATACGGCTGTCTTTGTTGTTTTGGGCAGCTAAAAGATTAAAATAATCAGCAACTGGCTGATTACCCTTGCGGTCTTTATAAAAATAGATTTTATACAAATTTGCAGCTCCTCTCGCAATTATTATAACTTAAAAGTTATAAACAGTCAATAACTTAAAAGTTATTAAATATAACAGAGCAAAAAATAAGGCTTTACCGCAGGTATTGACAGTAAAGCCTTATTTTTTGTTTGTTAATCCTAAAATATAATCGGTTGAAGTATTGTGAAATTGAGCAAGCGCGATAAGTATGGCAGTAGGAATATCGCGTTCACCTTTTTCATAATTGCTGTAAACGCGTTGAGAGCAATGTAAAATTTCAGCCATTTCTTTTTGCGTAAGGTCACGGTCCTCACGCAAATCTCTTATCCGTTTGTACATATTTTTCACCCAAGTACAATTATAAAATTGACAAACGGAAATCTTGATGTTTAGCGCAAATTGCGCTAAACTATTGTAGTGAACGATAATTAAATAAGGGGAGCAGTTGATGAAAGCAAAAATTTTAAAAGTTTATAATAGTGTAAATAATTTTATAAATAGAAATTTAA
>OGFJ01000435.1_pt1 | contig 39218 bp, 50 predicted proteins | sample 1570861 | NCBI WGS metagenome assembly OGFJ01 (sample SAMEA2582060, study PRJEB24529) | metagenome | biome: Human gut stool | place: China | collected 2011
CAGGCACATACAGGCAGATGGAACCGCCCAGATTACCGTCACTGTTGTTGCTTGCTTTTGAGGTTCCGCTGATCTCCATCGTACCGCCTTCCACATATCCCTGGAACTTTCGCATTCCGTCGGCTTCTACCCGGAAGCAGTTGTCCTCTGACACCCGAATCTTCATGACACAGCCACCGGCCTGCACCTGTAGATCCGTGATGCCCTGACTGTCATCCCCCAGAACATACAGCTCTATCTTGCCTTATTTGATACCGATTTGCATTTCATTTGATACCGCTGAAAAACGCCGATACGCAACTTATTTGATACTAAATCGGCGCTTTTCTTTTGAGTTTTAGAATGAGTTTTTAAGCGCTCATTCACTCTCTTTCAAACCAGTTTTAACTGTTTGTGGTTTTGGGTAAGGCTGGACTTTGAATAGCTTTGTGTTGAGGCGTTTTCTGGCCCTCTTGTTCAGAAACCGGATGTAACGAAACTGTCGGAACTTATGCACACTGGCTCTGTCGATATTAGCCCTCAGATGTTCACCTCGTTGTCCGCCTCGTTTAATGGCATTCCTGCAAATCTCGTGATACCACTCGCCATCAAGTTCATAGAATATTGTTTCATGGCTGCCTACATAATCAAAATTGCTTGCCTGATACACGACACCAAGACAGCCACAACGCTCATCTGCAAACGACTGAACCCACTGTACCTGCGGATAAAGCTGCCTGATTAGCTTGAGCGCGTAACTGATTGCCCTTGATTCGGAGTTTCTCGGCATACAGTCATGCAGCCATAGCCGGTTAAGCTCCATATATTCTCGGTTCTGCGTACCCGTTACGACGCGTGCACCACTGTTTGGGTTAAGGGCGTAACCCCATTGCATTACGCCAACAAGTTCCCGTTCTGAAAATATGCCCAGATGAAGGTAGGAGTTATTTACGAAACGGTGGCTGTAATGTTTATTGACGATGACCAGTCTGGCCAGCCAGCAACTTATTGTCTCAACCCGCAACTCACGGGAGCCATAACCAACGATATTGTCGTTATAGCGAATAAGTTCAGGCGTGCTGATGATACGGGATGTGACTTGCTTTCTGTTCCCCACGACAGGATTTCCTTGTGTATGTGGGGTGCTCTGTGGCGCTCGGAGATGTGATTTGATTGAGGGTTTTACAGCGCGGACATTTTACTTCCAGATAACTGAAACTGGCCCGTGCCAGTAGCTTATTGCAGTGTCGGCACCGTATGTTTCGATACATGGCCGCATAACCTCCTGCTTTGTTGTTGATGCCTTTCTCATGCAATCGATCGACAAAAACGATCGATTCGATTTGTTTAATTGATACAACAAATAGATTGAAAAGTCATCAACAATGATTCAGGGCGGTGATTATTTACTTAAAGAAAACGAAGAGTTAGGTGGTGAAAACGATCATAAAATGATCATTTTATTGCCTTTTTATCCAGTGAAGGTAGGATCGCGCGTATATGTAGTATGTTTCAAATCAACAGGATACTACATAAAAGGGAAACCCAGCATAGCTGGAACTATGCTGGGCCGATTTAGACAAGTTTGCATCAATGCTTTACTTCGGGACTACATAAATGGCGACTCAGATAGCGCGAACTATTCTGGGTCAATCTGTAAAAAACTGCATCAATGCTTCACTCTGAGCTCGTGGTGTATCCTATGATATTCCCCGGCCTCCTGTAAAGCAGAGATGCATCTGTTCAGGCAGGAGAAAATGGATAAACTGACCACCGACCAAAAGTTACAGGCTGCGCGAATTGCAGCTGATATCACAATTGCAGCAATGACATCCACCAGTTGTGTCTTTACCTCTTTTCATACAGCTGGTGATTCATCAGCTATGCAATTATGGAACGCGTGCTTTTCTGATGTAATTCGGGCAATCAGCGAGTCAACTGACCCTCACGAACCGCAAAAATAGCGCATCTTGGGGTACACAGGATCTGCATCGCTATCCACATTGCAGTGGTGAAGTTTCGATCCTGTAATGTATTTTCATCAAGTCCTGAACGTAGCGCATTGATAATTTCTGCGCTTAATATTTCCAGACCTTTGGTATCGGGCTGCTTTTTGTTCTTGTCCATGATTATTTCCTCTGACTGGTATATACATCGCCCATGAAAATCAAACCGACAGGAGAAGCTGTCGGTTTGTATTGTTACATCATGGCACTGTCAGTTCCGGGCTGAACCGGCTCTGGTTGCTCTACGGGCTGAGGCTCATTCTCCGTGCTGTTTTCAGCCGGAGGATGGCCAACCATTCGGGCCAGCACTTCATCAACATATGCGTCGATTTGTGCCTCAAAATCCTTGCGAACCTGCGCCTTCAGCACGCGGTTCACTTCTTCAGAATAAAGTGCCTGTTTGACAAGCTCTTCAGTAACCGTGCCTTTAATCTCTGGCATGAATATTCTCCTTTCCTTTTCTGGTTCACAAAAAATTAAATCTGACCGGAGTCTTTCGGCTGCGGCATTACAGCACCGCTTTTTATCTTTTCCTCTGCGGCTGCATCAATTTTATTTCGAAAATAATTTCGGATAATTTTGTAACCTCCGCTGAGGAGATAAAGCAGACACACACACGTGCAAAAATAAAGCATAAATGTATGTAGTATTGGCATAATCACTCACCATTTTAAATAAAATGAATTACCCGTCATTTATTCACATTAGACGAAGAGACCGCATCGTTAACCTGCACTTTAATTGTGTCAAACAACATCGGGTAAGTGGCTGCATTGCCGGTAATATCGGTCAGTGTCAGTTGATCCACCGTGAACCCGGCATTCACCCACTTCACAAGTTCAAATGGTTCACCATCTTTCCCGTCCAGAACTGGGGTAACACTCATGCTATTACCACCTGCAAACCGTAACGAGAGCGTATGCCATTCATGATCAAAGACACCATACGATCCTATCTGTTGACTTCCGCTCCCTTTGTGATACATCACATTCAGGTTAGCTGAATCCGTTTGCAGGAAACATGATGCGATGAGGTTATTTTTTCCGTCACCGTCAGGCCAGTTACTTACAGCCCAGTAAATACCAACACCATACCGGTTTTCCGCAATGCCCGCATCCGATGGAATTTTGAAACGGAGGGAAATATCACCACCTCTGGCGAACAAATCCCTAGCATTATCAGCTGTGATCGGATGATACATTTTCCATGAGGCCATGCTGTTAGGCGCTTTATTCACCCTTAACGCTTTGTTACCACCTGTTGCAGCAGCATCCGTGACAAAGGTTGCTTTTCCGGAAGCCGCATTCCACCCCTGATCTTTCATTGGTTCTGTCGGGGCGTTTGCAGTATACGAAACGATGATCTTCATCTGATCGCTCACGTCCTTCACATCCCCGGTGGGTTCAGGCTCACTCTTACCGGTATCAGAATGTTCTGTTGCCGTTACACCGCGGAAGAAAGCAGATTTTTGTCCTGACAATGTCAGAATCGCTGTTGCCAGACGGTCTGAAATAATTCCACGGCGCGCCCATGAACTGAAATGGCTTGCCCTGTCGTTTGATGTCCAGTTAGTCGAATCGCGACTTATGGCACCATAATAGCCAATACCTGGAATATCCGGGTCTTCATCTGGATTATTTGTCGGTACATTTTTTCCATTTTCATCCACAACAAATGGAACAAAGTGAATGTTCTTTGCTTCATTAGCATATTTGCCATAAACAGCTTTGTATTGTTCTGGATATGTATTTTTCCAGTAATACGTCGTATCACCACAGATCCACGGTACAGAAGCCATATCTCCGGCTGGAGATTGCGCAGAAAAAGCCGAAAGTTCACGCCTGAATGTTTCGACCATCGTCACAAACAGACCGGAATGTTCAGCATGTTTTCCTGTTTTCAGATCATTCTCGCCCTGCATCCAGACAACGGACAGGAGAATATTTCTGGGGTTACTGCTGAGAGCCGCTTTTGTTCGGTTAACAAGATCGCTGAACAAAGGTTTATTGACTCCCCAGCGCGATGATGCAGATGTTGCTCCGGAAGCTTCAGTAAATTCACCATCAGCACCATCGGTAAATGCAGAGCCTCCTCTGGCACAGGGAACCAGAAGGATACCAGCCTCTTCCGGGATAAAGGGCAGGAGTTTTTTTGCAATATGCAAACCCTGGCCGACACAACCATACTGACCTTTTGAAAGATCTGCTTTTGGATGATTATGGTTACTCATATCCAGCACATCATGAAGACAGTGATCTGCCGGAATTATATCGTTGTAGGCGCATTCAACCCCGCCAGGTGTAACCGTGTTACGGCGAGCCAGCTGTTTAATACGTGGATCAGGTCGATCATAGGTATCAGGCAAAGGAAGACCTTCACCAAATGACGATGCATTCGACTGACCAGCAATAACAACCACGTAATACCAGGACGGAGTTTGACCTGCAACTTTATCTCCTGCTGAAGAAGTGTATGTTTCCGCATTGTTCCAGTCTGACGGTTCAGTAGTACCGGCAACATCAGCACTTAACGGAATGACAGCACCAATACCCGCTCCGGTAATTTCCACGTTCGGATCACCGGATACTGGCCTTACCCACAGGCAATCCCGTGTATTAAAACTGATGAGACAGTCAGCAAATGTCATACCTCCTTTCGTTTCAGCCGGAGGAAAGGGAGCCTCAAGAAATGCCGCTGTACCACCGGAAACTTTAACGGTAAAGTTTCCGGGCATTGATGATAGTTGAACCCATTTGGACGTCATAATATTCATCCTGTTCCTGAATAAACAGAATTATCATATCCACAGACCGATAAACGCCATTTTGCGTTAATTCAGTAAAGGCCCAACAAAGGGAGCGTCTTATTTTTCCGAAACGCTCGCAGGAAAATAACGATAAAGGGTTGAAAGGCCGATATCAAAAATAAGTGCCACCTGTCTTCGGCTGACACCCCCGGCCAGTAAACGCCCGACCTGCTCGTATTGTTCCTGCGTGAGACGACGGGGTCTGCCGCCGGTTCGTCCCCTTTCACGGGCAGCTGCAAGACCAGCCCGTGTCCGTTCGACAATCAATTCACGCTCCATTTCTGCCAGCGCACCCATTATGTGAAAAAAGAAGCGCCCCATGGGGGTTGACGTATCAATGCTGTCAGTAAGACTACGAAAATTTATCCCCTGTTGCTGTAATTCATCTGTCAGCGCAACAAGGTGGCGCATACTGCGCCCCAGCCTGTCCAGTTTCCAGACCATCAGCGTGTCACCGGGTTTTAGTTTCTTCAGTGCCCGCTTCAGTCCCGGCCGCTGTGTTGTTTTTCCGCTCATTTTATCTTCAAAAATCTGCTCACATCCTGCACATTCCAGCGCATTTCTTTGTAAACCTGTGTTCTGGTCATTTGTTGATACGCGTATATAGCCAATCAGCATGTATTTACCTTCCTTAAAAAGAGGTGGAAAGGCCTTTTAAAGCAGATATACGGCATCCCTGAAACCTCGGTTTACGGGAAACGGTAAATAAGGCGGCGAATGCCCTGCCATCGGACGGCACCGCTGCGGCAGCGAATAAACTCGCCACCCCAAGAAATATTAATGGTGTTCCTTTCGACGGGACGCAGGATATCAGCATTACTTCAGGGATGACGCAGTCAACCGCAGATGACCGGTATGTACAGAACGTTCAGCTTGGAGCACAGAGCTATCATTCACCCGGAGGCAATGAAATGTCATGGAATTACAGTGCGCCTTCCGGTTGTATGCTTTCCGGTATTAACGTGCAGGAAACAGGAAAAAACTCTGCCGATAACATTGGCGGGGTTTATTTCCGTCCTGTGCAGATATATATCAGTAATGCATGGCGTACAGTTTCATCTGTCTGATGAAAGAAAAAGGGTGCGATAAGCACCCTTTAAGTTATTCAGGCTGTTCGGGCCATTTAATGGCATCAAATTCAGCTTCAGTTTTAATGGCGGATGGTTCCATTTTTTTCACCTGACTGATGTATGCCATCCATCGGGTAAGTGCGGCTCTGTCTTCATCACTGATGGTGCCCAGCTGTAATTCTGTTCTCCAGTCATTAATTTTTTCATATGCCTGATTAAGATATAACTGGCGCATTGCTTCCAGTTTTCTTGCGTAGTTAACCGGAATACGGGAGATCACGCCATTATCAAACTTCCAGTTACCCGAAATATCAGCACCTTCAGGGAGTTCGTCGACTTCAACCACAGAGAACCCCGCAGGATACAGCGCCGAAGCGTCCTGTGATATTGAGCAGATAATGCCGCTGTCAGGTGTTATACAAAGTTTATATTTTTTGGTGAATAATGGCAGGGACTCGTAGAAATCCTTACCATCTTCACTCTGAAAATACTGTACATCATTACCATAGAGGGTATTTTCCGGGTAATATCGTTTAACATTAATCAGTTGCATAAACATCACCATGTGAATCAATGATAAAAACAGGAATAATACTATCGCTATATACGGACAGGGGTTGTCTGAGATAACGCATATATCAGGCGCTGCCTGCCGTACGCCATGAGCCGTTAATTAAATACTTGCAGCGGATACCCAATTCCCATTAATACAATATTGTATCTGTCTGTAATAAACACGGTCATCACCACCACGCATTTCCCAGTCTCCGTCAGTCTTAAAACCGGTAATCACATTTCCTGATGACAGGGAGTAATTATATTCCAGTCCGCCGCTTAATGCCTGCGCTCCCAGTCTTACCCCTGTAACATAACGCTGATTGGCCGTTGATTCCGGCATTCCTGACGTAATGTTTATATCCCGCGTCCCGTCGAAAGGAACACCATTAATATTTACTGGGGTGGCGAGTCTGTTTGCTGCCACGGCGGTTCCACCCGATGGCAGGGCATCAGCAGCCTTATTTACCGTTTCCCGTAAACCGAGGTTATTGATAAAGGTTCCTTTGTCCGGGATATCCGCGCCATTCTGGTCCCTGCGCAGATAACGCGCATCGCCTTCTCCCTTACTGTAAACATCAAGATTCAGACGAGCCGTCGGTTTATCCAGTACATCGTCAAAATTCCGGGATTTCTCCAGTGCTCCCACATCAGCAGCAGCCAGACTGTCTTTTCCTGATAATCCTCCCAGCCCCAGATGACGGCGGGCAGCAGCCTGTGCTTCTGCACCTGCATCCGCAATCTCCTTAAGGTTGTTTTTCCGGCTGTATGCGTTTGCTGCAATGATTGCCTTAATGGCTATCACCAGCTGGTTCAGTTTTGCCTTATCCGGCTGAACCTGTCCTTCTGTCAGAATGGCAAGCAGCTCTGCCTGCACGATGTTCAGCCAGTCCTGACCTATATGGCTGATCCCTTTGCGTCCGTCACCTTCAGTAAACCATTTAACCTGCGTGCCCTGTGAGGGGGCCAGTGGTGGCATATCGGTCACACCTGAATTGTTGTCGACAAAATACATCACTCCGTCTCCTCATGACTGTTTTCGTACAGATATAAAAACGTCTGCCAGGCTGGCTTATAACGGTTTAAAATGCACTCCAGCGCACTTGCATCATAAATTCGCAGTGGCGTAAGAATATCGTCCAGTACATTCATGTGACGGTATCCAACCGCTGTCTTCACTGTCACAATACTGATCCATTGTGATTCCGGTGATGGCTGGATATCTATTTCATAACCAAACTCTGCCGCAAACCGGATATAAAATTCACGGTTAAGAGAGGGTTTCATCCGGTATTTATTCCCGGCATAACGCTGACGCTCCTGAATGGTTGCGCCGGTCATATCACATTCCGGTAACCCCAGATAACGCTCCCAGTCTTCCAGCAGCAGACGGGATGAATCAGGAAAACGTTCTGCCAGCATCTGGTTGCCGGTCCAGGAAACACGCTCCGTGGAATGACTGAGGCCCAGGCACAAAGCCGCAAGAACGGATGACGGCCGCTTATCCCATACCAGCCCGTCAGGCAGCAACTGCAACAGGGCGCGCTGATGCGGGGTCAGGGTTACAGCCATGTGATTTCCCCCACGGTCAGCAACTCTGTATCTCCGGCCATCACGGACTTCAGCGGGCTGCGAACTTCAAAATCCTCCAGTCCTTTCACCCCTGCAACAGCCCGCCAGAATGATGAAGGCAATACAAGTCCACCCGGCCGCGATTCGTTATAAAGCAGGTCCGTTAATGCCTGTTTTACGGCAGCCTGATTTTCCGGCGTTTTGGGTACAATCCTTATCTCAAACACCACCGGCTTATTGGTCAGCTTAAACACGCTGATTGTCGGCCCAAGTGGCTGACCAACGGGCTGGCCCGTCGCCGGATCATCATGACTGCGGATATAATCCGCCACCCGCTTCACATCACCTTCCCCGGGGAAAATGTCAGGGTTATTATCCTGAACAAAAGTCACACCAACACTACCAGCCTCAGGCCATTCAGGCTTACACCATGCCCGCGTCACGCCAGGTACTTCCCGTGCCCAGCGTTCAAAATCATACTGTGTTCCCCCTGATGGCGGGTTCTGTACCCGGAATACCAGCCTGGACAGCAACTCCGGCACCGTTTCCACATCCGCACCACCGGTGAGTCCCGTGCCGGTGACCGTGGCTGTCTGGTTGATGCCCGCCTGTGGTGTGATAAAGGACAGGCGGGTTCCGGTCGGGGTATTTCCGGCGCGCCCCGCACTTTCCGCCTCCACATTAACATTCAGTGTTCCGGCTTTTCCGGTCGCAGAGCCAGTGATGCGGTACACAACACCATCGCTTCGCTGAAGGAGTACGCCTTCCGTGATCCCTGCATCCGTGGTCAGCATCAGTTGTACCGGTCCGTCAGCGCGGGAAGCCGGTTTACGGATGACACCCCAGAATGCGCAGTGTTTCAGGAGTTCGGCTTCATCAGCTTCTGTCGGAATTATCTGCCGGGAGATCCAGGCCAGATGTTCATGCTCCTGTGCTGACAGCCCCGCCTGTGCATACGCAATGGCATTCAGGGTGGTTTCATTCACGCCCGGCTGCGAACCGGGCAGGCGCTGGCTGATATCCTGTTGTGTCTGTGTGATCAGTTGCGCCAGTGGTAAGGGCTGATAAGGCATCATTCCCCCTTCATATCAGCATAAAAAATCATCGGATGTCTGCTTCCGTCCGGCAGGGTGATTTTCACGGAAAGCGAAAGGCGATCATGCCCCACACGCATGGCATGACATACCACGGATGTGGCAGCACCGCTTTTATGCAGCCACGCCAGCGCTTCATCAGCATAGGCCTGTGCACGGCTGACCACGGAGGACAGCGTCTTTTCACGGCTTAACAGCCAGAGACGGGAGCCAACGGGGCGCTCCCGGAAACTGTCTCCCCACCATCCCCGCCTGTCACGAGTGCCGTCAGGGATTTCATCAGAATCCAGCGCCCGCCTGTCCGTAAACAGCGAAATCAGAACGGCCGTCAGCAGACTGTCATCCGTCAGCAGGTCGGCACCGTTCAGTTGCAGCGAGCCGCACCCCTGATCCCATACAATTGCAATATCAGCCATTCTCCGGTGCTCCTGTCTTACTGCCTTTGCCGTTATCCTGATGCACATGACCGGAATACCGTATCCCTGCAATAACGGCATCCGACATTGTGAACAGTCCCTGAGATTTCCCCGTACCATCAAGCGCGAAATTCCCCTTAACATGCAGGTTTTTATCCACCGTCACATTGCCCGTAAAGGTGGCTTCCGGCGTATCCACCCGCATCCCCTCGTCGGCGTAAATCTCCAGCATTTTGCATGTCACAATAATGCGACCATCCTTTGTTAACCGTATCCGGTGCCCCTCATGGTGATACACCCCCGTATCTCCGGCTTTGAGTCCGGTCGGACGGCTGCGCCGGTCTTCCACCACAAGCACCACAGTCTGATCCCGCTGTCCGCCCAGACAGGCAAAAAAGGTTTCTGCACCCGGCAGGGGAACGCTGATCTGCCCGTACTGCTGGGGGCGCTCCACATCATCAAAGGTTTCGCCGTCCATGCCGGTGAGCTGCACATTCTGCATTTTCAGTTCGTCATGTGTGCCGGTCAGAACGCCCCGGCCAAACAGCAGGCGAATACCGCGCGTTACCGGGGCAATCAGGCGGCTGAACACTTCATCATTCATCAAAGCTGATCCCCTGTTTTTTCATCTGCTGGCGAATAAAGGCATCAACATCGTCACCGGAACCACCCCGGCCCTTACTGTCCGGCTCTGCCGGAACGATAAAGCCGTCACGCGGTGCCAGTACCAGCCGGGTGACTTCCCCGTTCTGTTCATCCAGTAAAAACTCCACCTGACAGACCAGCAGTTCAGTCTGTTCTATACCGAAACGCTGGGCCGAAACACCGGTCAGCAGATTGACATCCCATAACCGGCCATCATCCCGGAACCAGCCACGCACGGTGGCAGAAAACCGTTCTGAACGGGCAATCGCACGGCGCATTTCACGCAGGGCACGCTGCCGTGCACCGGTGGTGTCTGTCTGTTGATCGGCGAGGATGATTTTCGGCCGGTAGCGGCCGATCTGCTCATCACTGATGACGCCCACAGGTGCTGCCAGCCGGGCGGCGGACTCGCTGTCTCCCCGTTTGCCACCACCGCGCCCGTGTCCCCGGACACGGTATTCACTGTATCGTCCTCGCCAGTCCGTGTTGTAATCGGCATCAAGCAGGTTATCTCCCAGCACCAGTCTGTCCGTCTGCTGGCTTCCTGCCTGGGTGAACACCAGATCGCCGTCAGCATTACTGGTCACCAGCACCCCGCGATGCCGGGCAGAACGGGTCAGCGCATCCGCCACGGTTTCTGAGTTTTCCAGCGTAAAAGAGCTGAAAGGGCGTGCAGCCGTGTCGTCGTTAACCTGCCAGCGCACAGCTATCCCGAAGGGCGCACATAAATCTGCGGCAATCTGTGCCAGCGTCCGGTTGCGCCACTGACTGCCGGGGTGGATGGCGGCACAGTCCACCAGATCGCCGGTTTTATCCCGGCCGCTGATGCTGATCTGATGACGGGTTGCACTGATCCGCTGACTGACCTGATCCAGCCAGCCACTGATGACCGTCTGCCCGTTAATTCTGAGCGTCAGGGACTGACCGGTCCGCATGGCTGAGGGGATGCGCTCACCGGGCAGCATCAGCCCCAGTTCAAACGACCCGGCCAGATGCTCCAGCGAGCGACGGACGCTGACCGTCAGCCAGCCGGAAAAAATACTGCCACCGATATACAGTTCAATCCTGCTGCTCACTGATCACCTCCACGCTGCGGCCACCCGGAACAAAAACCGGATCGGGGATGTTGTTTCTGCGAACAAAATACTGCCAGCGGCGGCTGTTGCCGGTGGCACGGTACAGCGTGACCAGTGCCGGTTCGGTGGTTCGCACCATGACCTGAAAAGCACCGGGAAGATGAACACTCCGCGTGGTTAAATCTTCTGTCAGTGCAAGCCCTGCATCACGTAATGCAAGGGCGGTGCCGGTATGGCCCTGTGCGGACAGATCCAGTACCTGTTGTTCCATGGCATCACTCAAATCCCGGTTGATACGCTGCACATCAGCAGAACTTTCCAGCCAGGCCAGTCCACCCGCACGGTCAGTATCCTGAACGTGCGTTGTATTCTGCCGGATGACCTGATCCAGCAGTTTCCCGACCGTCTGCGCCTGCGACACCAGGGTTGCACTCTGCATGACGCTCCGCAGCAGACGGATATTTTTCTGTGCCGCAGGCGTCAGACCAATCAGGCGCTGCGGATCATCCTGTTCGCTGAGGGTGTAACGCAGGGAAGAAAGTGTGCGGTACAGCTGCGGCATTGCCTGCTCTGTCATGCTGTCACGGTTTGTGGTCAGGCTGCCGGACGGCCTTCCTGTCTTCCCGGTCAGTGACAGGGAAGGATTGCCGGGCAGTCCGGTCAGCACAGCAAATATTCCGGCCAGAGATTCAGCCATGCGACGGGGCGCATTAATCAGGGCGGCGGCATTGCCTTTCAGGGCGGTAAAACTGGCCGTAAAGGCACTGACATCCTGCACAATCCCCATCCCTGAAACGGCATTCTCCAGCGCATCAATCTTATCGCTGATGGTGTCGGTCATGGCCTGTACATCATGCAGACCGTCTGAAATCACCGTCCAGCCGTCTGAAAGCGTGTTAAACAGCTGATTCATTGCTGAACCGCTTTTCTGCTCCAGCGCAGCTGCCGTATCTTCTGCCACCGAAGGGGCGGTATCGTCAATGGCGGGGATCACGTTGATCGTGAACTCAACCGTTCCCTGCTCGCTGGCGTTATAACGGCTTTCAAAGCTGTTTATCAGCACGTTTAACGTGCCGTAATCCGGGTGCATCAGTTCACCGGCACCGGGTGCACGCAGCGCATCACGCAGGCGGCTTCGCTGTGTCTGAAGATCGTCTCCGGTCACCAGAACCGTGAATGTGAACTCCGGGAGTTTTGGCCCCAGATCATCCGCACCGCCGCTTTCACGCAGTGGGTATTCACGGCGCACAATGTTACGTCCGCCCCGTTCCCGCTGCTCCTGATAAACCAGGAACGGTACGCCACGAAAGGAGCCACGCCCCGGCGTGTCAGTAGAGGCCATAGTTCCCTCCGTTCCAGACGTTCACATCCAGGCCATGCTGTGCGGTATCATCCACATCAATACTGCGCGCCCGCCAGCCTTCAGGGGCCACAAGCTCTACCCGTGCGGCGGTTTTCGCGGTGGCCTGTCCGCCGTTTTCGTCACTGCTGCCACGCAGTTTCTGCCAGGCCTGCGTCAGCCAGCCCCCCAGATAATCACCGAGATAGCTGCCCACTGTGGAACCAATGGCAACCCCGACCGGACCGGCAGCCGCCCCCAGCGCGCCACCGGCGATACTTCCGGCAAGGGAACCCACGGCACCGGCTTTATCGGCTGCACTGGCGCTACTGTCCAGCAGTACAGGAGCCGCCATGGCACCGGCCCACAGGGCACCCCCACCCAGCCGACCGGCACCACGGAACAGCCCGGCAAAACGCCCCAGCCCCATGCGGTTTCCGGCCGCCGTTACCAGACCACCGGCACGGCTCATCATACGACCGAAGAAGCCCTGTTTACCGGCGCTCTCCGCCAGCTGCTCACCGGCGGTCACGACGGTCGTGACACCCCGCCCGCGTCCGGGGCCGCGTTTTTTACGGCCGCGCACGGTTTTGCCGTCACCGCTGACCACCACATCCCCGCCGCCTGAGGCCAGGCCACCCGCAGGCCAGTTGGTGACCAGCACGGGCTGAACGGCAGCAGGATTTACCCCGGTAAGGAAATTCAGGAAGCGGCCAGCGCGTCCGGGCTGCGTTCCCGGCACAGTGGTCTGCGGTTTGCGGAAGGGCGACGTCAGCACGGAGGTCATCGCCATACTATAGCGTAAGGGGGTTGCGCCGAGACGTAATGCTCCCGCCCCCGCAAACCTGAGCACCTTCAGCGCGCGGGAGGCGAGATACATATACATCAGGTATTTTGCGGCGGTCTGCGCCCCCTGACCAATACGATCCAGTGCATCGCCATAACCGGCGTCGCGCAGTGCCTGAAGCGTTTCCCTGACTTTCTGAATGGCACGGTAAAAGCCGGTTGCAGCGTCTCTGGCATACTCGAATCCCTGATTCAGGGCCGAGGCCGTCTGTGTGGCCAGCTTATCCTGTAAGCCGCTTTTCTGTGCCGCATCAGCATAATCCAGGAAGCCTTTCAGGCTCTTTTTCAGACTGTCAAACGGTCCCTTTGCCATCACTTCACGGGCAAACTGATCCCAGACGTCGCCCATCATGGACGTCATTCCCGTCCAGGAATTCATGGCGTTTTTCTGGGCACCTTTTGCCTGTTCGGCCATCACCTGAAATAACAGGCGAATGCTGTCCGGCCCCAGTTTTCCTTTTTCGCCTTTCTCACGGATGAGCTTCTGGTTTACGCCCAGCTTATCGGCCAGTAACTGGTAAACGTTAATCCCGTATCCGGTCAGAATATTGGCGTCCGCTGCCTGGATACTCTGGCGGGCAAACATCTGTTTGAGTTGCAGGGACGCACCCTGTGCATCTGACAGTGACCAGCCGTGATAGCCGCCCTGATCCTGAAGCATGGTAATAAAGCGACGGGCTTCCCTGTCACTCATGCCAAACCCGCGACTGGAGGCGTATTCCTGCATAACCCCCGCCAGCCCCCAGGTGGTGTCTTTGGCGTTCTGTACTGCCCAGGCTTTCACTGCTTCCGTTTTTGCCTTATCGCCATGATTAATGGCGTTGAGACGCAGAATATAGTTCTCCATCTCTGCGGCCGGGCGGATAAAGGCTTTATTAAAACCGTAGACCGCAGCCCCTCCCGCCAGCATCCCGTAAAGGTTGCTTATCCGCCCGATGGTGCCGGTAATGCTGCCCTGCAGGCGGTCAAAATCTGACGTTACCGTGCGGATGCTGCCACGAACACCGGCAAGCGTTCGCTGCATACGGGAGCCGACAAGTTCTGTTTCCTGACCGGCCCGGCGGGCTGCATTTCCAAGACCACCCAGGCCTGTCCTGCCGGAACGGGAGAACGCCCCCAGCTCCTGTGACCACTGGCGGGATTTGGCGGAAATATTGCCGAGTAAATCGACAATCAGGGAGGCTTTCAGGTTTTTTGCCATGGGTTACTGCTTCGTTCTGAGAATTTTTTCGGTCTGTCGGCAGTGCCGGTAAAGCTGCGATAAGGGGAGGTTAAGCGCCCACTCCGGGCCGCTTTTTGTCACCATCCCCAGCACAATTGCGGCTTCTTCAATCTGATCCCGGCACTGCATCTGGTCGCCCCCGTTCAGCGACCAGCTTTCCTGCCATCGCGGAATCAAGCAGGCTTACCGCCGCCATCAGACGGGAGAGATCGCGCTCGCTGAGCTGTCCGATCTGACGCGGAGATAATGGCCCCTCAATCTGGCCGACAGCGGCAATCTGACGGCGCAGCAGCGCAATGCCGCGCAGTGCCGGAGAGGCCACCAGAACCGGACCGTTTCGGGTTTCCATAAGACGCTCGGCCTCACTCTCCGCATCAATGCTGTCTTTCGCCGTCAGTTCGCGGAAGGTGACGCGGTATTCACGGGATTCACCGAACGGCAGGCCGTCGAGCAGATCCACATAGCCGTTCACCAGCTGTTCAGCCAGCCCGGCGGTGCGGGGATCGCCGTCTTCAAGTGCATCCCGGATAGCCTCCATCACGGCCTCGTCAGAAACCGCCGTTTTTTTCTTACGTGTGCTCATTACATTTTTCCTGATTACTGGACACGGGTACTGGTGGCGCTGGCGAACTTCGCGGAGATATCACCGCCACCGTCAAGCGAGGCCGGTTCACTGCTCCAGGCCTTCGTCATCATGTGGACTTCACCGGTATCGGCCACAAACTCAATCGTGACCGCAGTCCAGGTGTTGATTTCATCGGCAGCCGGTGAACCTTCTCCGCCAGCCGGAAATTTACAGTCCAGCGTCGCCTCACGGGGTTTCTCGCGATAGCCATAGACTTTCGCGCCTTTCACCACTTCACGCTCATAGCCGGACGGGGAGAACGTGGCCCCCTCAAGGGTGTCGTACTCCTGTCCGTTCACACGGATGGTGGCCGTGCCCTGATACTGTTTTCCGCTCATGCCTTACCTCACAAAATGAAACGGATCTGTGCTGCCAGGAAGCGGAACTGGTTAACCAGATCCGGCGTGCATAACACGTCAAGGCGGTTTCGATCTGACGTATTACGCTCCACAAGCAGATTCTTTTTAAACGTGTCCAGATTTTCGACCAGCCCGAGTTCCACCCACTCTTCACCCAGCGAAATTAACTGAAGCTTCATGATCTCCGGCGTCACGATATTCTGACCGGCACGAACGGGCGTCCCGTCATCAGCCAGTTTATGGCGCGGAAAACGTTGAGTGATGAAAGTGCGCAGGGAATAACGCAGATATGACAGGGTGTAGATGGTTTCCACATCCAGATAGCTGGGATCACTTTCGCCGTACACGTTCTGGCGATACATCGTCACCTGACGCTCAATCTGAACCATATCCCCGGCCGCCACACTGACCGTGGCAATCCCTCCCCACAGCAGACTGTTACGCTCTTCACGCGTCAGACGATCGGCCGGGGCCGGGGCCATGCGTGACGGAAGCGCCAGCGTCTGAAGCGGACGCGCAGGATCTGCTCCCAGAGAGGGTGCACAGGTGGCACAGACCGCCGCTGCCCAGAGGTAATCCGGTTCAGGGGCTTTGGGAATGGATGTGCAGGTCGCCAGAAAATCATTGCGTTTTGCCCCGAATGCCTGCACCTCACCAAACGTGCCGGTATGTGCCAGCCACAGCACGCCGTCAGACATTTTGGCCGGTCCCCAGCGTTTCAGAAGTTCATCACTGATGATTTTCAGGTTTGCATCGTCCTTGTAGGGCATGACAACATAGTTGTACTGGCGATCCCCCATTCCGGCCACACTTCGGGTGATATCGGGATTGCGGGCTCTTGAGGAGGGAAAGCCTGTCTGGGGCGTCAGCCCTGACGGCAGGGTTTCACCGTCGTGATAATTCAGGCGCAGATCGTGCACAGAGCATTCACCAATGAAGCGGGCGCTCACTCCCATACTTCCTTTCAGACCGCCTGCATTACTGCCATCAACAACCGCAGATACAGCTGTGAATGGCGCATCAGTATCCTTATTTATCAGGGCAACAAGCGCATCAATGATAGCTTTTCCTTTTTGTCCGGCTTTTACGGGCAGCGCATAGCGTCGTCCACCAATATAGATGCAGAGCAAACCATCGGTCGCAGCCGTACCGGTAAGGTTAAAGGCGGCGGCATTTGCCCCGCCTGTTCCGGCCCCCTGCGCAATAGCATACAGTTCCGCATCAGGATTGATGGCAATAAATTCAGCCACCATCAGAGCGATCATGGAGCCACGCCCCCAGAGCTCCACAGCCTGAGAGGCGCGAGTGATCCTGACCGGAACATCCAGCACACCGGTACCGTCCACAGCATTCTCTTTCATTCTCGCCTGACCAAACAGCAGCACACACTGACGCTGTGCCGGGGTGCCGGTGACCGCCATGGAGTTATTAAACTCAACCCCAATCAGCGGTATACGGCGGTCATTACCGATCCCGTCAAAATTAATCATTGCGGTTTCTCCTTATCGGATGCCGGTTGGGCGACCGGTTTTTCTGTCGCAGTCGTTGCATCCGCAGATACAGCCGGAGCCTCTTCAGCGGCTTTTTCAGCCTGAATGACATCGCCGTCATCAAGACGCCGACACCAGAACGGCGTGAAGGTTTTTTCCTCCCCCTCCTGTGCCAGCGGGCGCATTGTGTCGGGATCACGAATCAGGCGTCCCGGCGCGGGTTTGATAAAGATGGTTTTCATTTACAGTTCCTCCGGCGGTTCGACCGCCGTTGTCGTGTTCCCCGGCAAATCAATATGTGCCTCAAACGGCGGCGTACCGGGCGGCTCCACAAAGGTTTCGTAATGACGCAGGAAGTCGTCCAGCGAGCTGATATCCGTCAGTGGCGCGATCATTTCCTCGCAGGAGAAATAAAGCGCATACATCACGGCCCCACTGTTCGCCTGGGTTTCGGTGTAACCGTTGACCGCCTTTTCAAAGTAAAGCGGTGAGGTTTTTTCTGTTCTGAAGCCGTTAAGCACGGCAATCAGCCGGGCCACAATCTGATACAGTCCGGGACGGCTGGCCTCACGCCCGTTGAGCATGTCGCCGATGACGTAGAACACCCAGTGACTGACCAGGCGACCACGGGTACGGCCTTCACCGGCACCCAGCCAGGCAACGTAGATCGCCGGAGCGTTAATCAGCATGGTGCGCAGTACGCTGTCGCTCCAGTCGCCGGGATGCGTGTCAACAGACACAAGTTCATTCCCGAAATACTCACGGATACGGGCGATGTATGCCTGTTCGGTTTCCGTAATCATATGAAGCCCTTCTGGTTGCGCCCGAATACCGCCGCATCAGACTGAACCTGTGGTAAATCCCCGGATTCAGGGGCCGCACCGTTCGTATCCACACCTACCGGCACATTGCCGTTCATGACATCTTTCAGCCAGGCCAGCGCTTCACGGTAACGGTCACGCGCCTGATCGGAGGCTCGCTGATCGCACAGGTAATAAAAGGCAATCGCGCAACAGTGCTGAACAAGAACAGCCGGGATAACCTCCAGCGGCAGCGTGTAACGGGCGGACAGATAGCTGTCGATAAGGGCTGACGCATCTGTCAGCGCCCGGTTCAGCTTGCGCGTGTCCAGCTCATCCGAACGGGGCACTGCCAGTAACGGCCTGAGCAAATCCTCGCGGTAACGCGCCCGCATATCGGTTTCAGTGGCGTAATTCATGCGTGGGCCTTTTTCGCCTGTTTCGCTTTGTTACCGGTCTTTTTCCGGGGAGCATCCTGTCCGGCTTCGGCTTCGGCTTCGGCTTCGGCTTCGGCTAAATCTGTACCGGCCACTGCATGAACCACACCCGCCACGCTCCCCGCATCATCAGCAGGCGTCTGTAGTATTCGCACAGTGAGGCATGGCTCCGCCTCCAGTCGGGCAAGCTGCTCCGGGGTGACCTCAACCTGCTGACGTCCACGCGTGAACAGGAACCCCGCACGACGAAACGCCGAACGACTGCAACGCACTTCTGCCAGCACCGTGACAGAATTGTCACCACTGACCTGAAGACCTGAATCATCTGTTGCTGCCACAGTGTGATGTTCATTCATATTTGCCCTCCGCAGGGGTCGGGCCGTAAACCCGGCTCACCGTTTACAGATAATCCGCGACAACCAGCTCCAGCTTGCCCTTCATCTCGTTAGAGACGGTTGCGTTTCCGTCTGCGAACAGTTCACGCTCCAGCAGCTGCACCGCCTGTTTTTCCAGCGAGGTGGGGACAACAATATGGGTGGGTTTGATGCCGAGTTTGCGGCCACCGTCAGCGGTAAATTCGCGCATGGCTGACCAGCCGTGCCACAGTGCATCCAGCGTCAGCGGTGACTGCATCATGTAGGCCATCTGCCAGAAGCCGTAGCCCACATTGCGACGGGCGGAAGCACCGAACACAAATTCGTTATCGGTGAATGCGCGACCTTCATCGACTTTGGTCTGGGCAACCAGTTCAGCCTTACGGCGATCCTGATAAATCAGCGGTTTGATTGCGCGTGAACAGTCGAGCAGATACCAGGCAGGACCGCTGTAATCCGCCTGTGCACCGACAGAACCGGTTTTTGCCACAAACATATTGCTGACCATCTGCGCATCCCCGGAGCCATCAACTTTGGGGTAAACAGGATGTTCGGTATCAAAGAAGTTCTGGCCGTCATAGCAGGCCGCATTAATCCCGTCACGAAGAGCAGCAAAGACCAGTTCATCCGGTTGTGCCGCAGCAGCGCGCCCCATCTCCTGGAACAACGGGGAATAAATACCGAGGTTATCGTCTTCGAAGTCATCGCGGTTAATGGCGACGGTGCCTTCAAAGGTTTTGTTCACGATGGCATAGCCATAGGCCTTCATCTTCTCGATGACGCGGGATCCTATCCACTCACGGAACTGCGTGAACTGCCCCAGCCAGCCGTAGGTGTTGGATTTCGAGGTGGAGGGCACGGTCATCGCAATTTTTTTGTACTGCGACGGGGCCATGGACATCCCGGCCTGAAAATCAGAACGGTAGCCCGTCATCAGGGCGGTGATCATCGCCGGTGTAATCGGGGTAGGCATTATTGCATTTCCTCTTTCATTTTCAGGAATTCGGCTTCGGTTTTACCCAGAAGATGGGCGGCGGCGATATCTTCAGCCGACAGCGAGGCGGTGGCGGTCTTTTTATCCGGCACGGTCACGGTGTCGGTCTGAAGACCGGTCAGAGCCGCAACCGGCTGGCGGGCGTCAAGCTGCGCAGAAAGTGCTGCAACGCCAATCTGTTGTCCGAGTCCTTCCATGTATCCGCGTTCGCTTTTGAAAATGCGTCCTTCGGACTCGGCCTTATCCAGCAACTGCTCCAGCGTGGTGCTGCCGTGCTGTGCCGACAGCGCGACATATTCGGTACGCAGGGCGTTATACGTCTCAACGGGCACGTATTTCGTCAGATCAATACTGCCGCCAGCCGGTGTGCCTTTTGCGGTTTCCAGCTCTGCCGACAGACTGGCGACCTGTGTTTTCAGGTTGTCGTGGGCATCCGCACGGTTTTTGATCCCGGTGAGGGCAGACAGCGCCGCCGTGCCCAGCTCCGGCGTAAATTCGTCACCGTCAGCCACGGTCAGACCGAGCGCCGTCAGCAACTGGCGTAATTGCTCATTCATGGAGGTATCCTTTAAAGGAGGGTTTAAGGCGTTATAAAGGTCATCCGCCGACAGCGCGGCGACAGGATTCATGCCGGTCAGACCGGGGTCACCGGTAATAGCCAGCATCCGAAGTTCGACAGGTTCGCCGGTGTTCTCGTCATAGCCAATCACCGGTGAAAACCAGGGGAATTCGTTATTACGCAGATGTTCAAGGGCCGGAGGGTTCCACTTCGGGCGCACCTCGAAGCCACGCTCTTCACTGAAGCGGAAGTTTTCCGGTGAAGCCGTCACAAAACCGGCAGCCGGTGCCTGATGCCCCTTAATCAGGGTCTGGTGGTTGTAGTCAATTTTTACCGGCTGATTGAGCGCCACAACCCGGGATACCATGCGCTCAACGGTCGCACGGTTAATCAGCCAGCCTTCAGCCGGTTTTTCCGGGCGACCGTCACGGGCCTTTACCCGACCGGCTGGCATGATCTGACACCAGTCACCGTCCCCGTCTGCGGACAGGCTGATGGCATTCAGAATGGCATAAGCAAGTTTGGGCGTGTTTTTCGTCTTCATTCCGGCAGCATAAGCCGGGAATTTTCAGGGCGGGTTTTGCGGGATTTCAGGAAGTGCTTTCAGGGGAAAAATACAAAGGCGCTTCACGCAGATTTTAAAGCCCGTTAAATACAGGTTAGAAAATCACGACACGCGCCTGAAGGGGGTAAGGTAATGCATTTGCATACCTTAAACAATTAAGGCGTTTCTGTGGCCTTTTTAAAGCGTTTTCTGATTTCGGCCATGATCTCCTGCTCTGCCACCTGATCAAAGCCCATATACGGACGTGCACCAATGGCCGCCGGTCCAGGCGGCATACCTGGCAGGCCACCCCACTGATGAATGGCCGCATAAGGCTCATTTGATCCAATCAGCGCCCAGGTATCGCCATAATCCGTGGTCAGGCGGCGGGCCAGATCGCCGTTCAGCGTCAGGATTTTGCCGGGCGTGTATCCCTTACGGGTACGCCACTTGCGGTAAGGATCTGACCAGTCATGCCAGCGTTCGCCGTCCGGCTCTTTTTCCTGTTCAAACGCCATTTCTGAGGATGACAGAAGGCTGGACGCCACACTGCGGGCCAGGTCTTTTCCACCACCCACAAACTGAAGCCGGGCAAAGACCCGCTGGAGACGCGCAACGTCCACCACCACGGCTGCATCGATGGATGACATGTTGCCTCCTTAAAACTATCTGATTAAAATAAATACAGGCCGGTGTACTCTTAACTGGTAAAGCGGCATAAACCCTCAGGGGTCATATGTTTATGCGGGTTCGACCCCCGTCACCGGCTTACAATTTACCTTCCAGTAGTTCCAGCTTTCCGCCCTCTATTGCTTTTTCAATATCAAATTTATTTACCCGGTAAGCATTAATTACCACATCCAGCTTATCCGGCTGGCGCTTCACACCATAAGGCGCATTGACGGCAATCTTTGCCGTTCCGTCACGGGTTTCAGTGATGTAAAGCAGGTTCTGGTGGACATTATCCCACAGCACGGCATCGGGGGCGGCCAGCATTGCCGGTAATCGCCCGAAATCCTCCGGCGTCAGGGCAATGCCGTCATTCTGATGTTTCACGCTGTCCGCATGGAGCACATTTTTACCGCTCATCGCCAGCAGGCGGGCCGGTGGCGTTCCCGTCCGGCTTTCCACCGCCTGCGCAATACTTTCGGTCATAAAGCCCAGCGTGCGGATATCGTTACCGCCTCGCCGGGTTTTCATGATGTTTTTTGCCCAGATGCGGAACGCCAGCTGCCGCTCCGGGCTGTTGTTCATCTCCTGAACCACCATTTCCCGTAACGCCGGGCTTTTCACCTCGATCAGTTTACGGATAAGCGCCTGGTCTGTGCCGAACGCCGCCGAACCGGGGTTATATGACCAGCCCACATCCGGTGTCATGGTTCTGGTGCCATCTGAATATGTGGTCACCGGCATTTCTCTGACTTCTCCGGTCTGCTTATCCACGCCAGCCTCAACATTGCGGGTGGAGAGATGATCCTGACCGGATGAAACAGAGAGTCCCATTGCATCCAGACGGGCCTGAGACAATGGCCGGACACGGCAGCGACAGTTCCAGCCATTGGGCGGGTAGTGTGTATTCCAGAACGGATCGTCATAGCGGAATACCAGCCCGTTAAGGGCGGAATGCGCCGGGCGGGTGCGGCTGTCCATCACCGCCACATACTGCCAGAACGGATGCGTGTCCGTGTTGTTCATCATCTGCGTGTAACGCCCGGCATTGTAAGCCACACGGGTGTTCACGTTGTAAATCAGCGCCAGACGGCGGGGACTGCCCAGCTGCACTTCTTCCGCGTTACCGGCACTGTCCACCACAATCTGTTTTCCCCACCATCCCAGCTTTTGCAGGCGGGGTGTCAGCGTGCGGATAAATGCTTTCTGTGAAATCCCCTCATCAACAGCACGCTGCACTTCCGCCTGTAGTGTGGTCAGTACGTCCAGGCGTGCCACTTTTGCCGCCGTGAATGAACGGGCATGAACATCCGCGTCTGTTTCGAACCAGTTCCAGCTGATATGCGCCCCTTTGGCGCGGAAGTATGCCACCGCCTCTTTTGAGGGAAGGGTGGCGGCATAACCTAAATCAATCCCCTGTGCCATCCAGCATCCCCTTCATTTCCGCAGCAAACATGGCATCACTGAGCAGCGTCATCAGGCGGGAATCATCCATTTCACGGTAAAGGGCGGGCAGGTCTGCCAGTGCCTCCGCCAGCCCCCGCGTTCTGATGGCATCAATGACCGGCTCCAGTAGCGGGTCGATGGCCTCCTGTAACCGGCGGGCAGGCACCGCATCCCCCATGTCGTCCAGTTCATCACGGGGGCTGCTTTTCGCTTCCGGCAGTCTGGCAGCCAGCGCTGTCTGCTCTGTCTTCTCCTGTTTTTCCGGTGGCATCTCTTTGTCTGTCTGAGCAGGTTCATTGCCACTCTGACGGACACGGAAGATGGCTTCACCGGGCGTGGGCTGCGGAATACCGGTCTGCTCCCTTATCCAGGGATCAGAAATATCCATCCCCGTACTGAGCTGCATCACCGCACTGGTGATTTTGGTGATATCCCCCGGTTCTTTTGTCTGGAAGCAGATACGTGGCAGACGGCGGATATCAATAGTGTGCGTGGTGTTCAGGGCGTACAGCGGATACACCAGATCGCGGTTCAGCGTGGCGGCCAGCTGGCGTAAATCAGAATCCCTGATTTCCCGGCGCACCTCGTTATGCACTTCACCCAGCGAGCGCGCGCCTTTGTCTCCGGCTTCCGTGGTCAGCGTGCCGCCGAGTATTGCTTTGGAGATGGAACGCTCCCCCCACGAAATCATGGTTTCAAACGGATCGGCCTGACCGTTCGCTGCCGCCTGAAACTCCAGCGACATCCCGGCCGGGATGATCCCGCCTGTACGTCGCCCGATATCCATCACCGCCCGCATCAGGGCACTTTTCTGCTCCGGTGTTGCCCCGGACGGGTATTTCCCGACCTTCATCGGCAGGCCGTACACCTCCAGAAATTCCGCCAGATCGCGCACGGAATAGTTTTTGAAAATGAACGGCCAGATAAGCGTTCTGACAAGCCCCGTCGCACCACCGTAGCCGGTGCGTGAACGCGACTGATGCACTATCCAGCCAAAGGGCTGAAACGCCACCCCGGCATGGCTGCCGTCACGCAGTCGCAGTTCGCTCAAATCATCCGGGTTAAGGCAGAAATGCCCGCTGTCACGCCAGCGGATGGCGCGGATGATGTGCATTTTACCGAGCATCCCGTGCTCAATCTCCATACAGGAATAGCCCTTCAGGATGGCATCGGTAGCATCAAACAGCATGGCATCAAACCAGTCTGCGGAATGCAGATATTCGTCGAGCATTTCCGCGTCCTTTTTCTCATTCGCGCTGGCGTTCGGTGGCGGCTCAATGCTCCATGGCACGCCCTGAATGGCAAGACGTCGCTTGCCCAGCTCTGCAAAAAGGTGGGTGTCCTTTTCTTCAATGTCAGCCGCCAGATCGGACTGGGCAATCAGATCGCCATGTTCAGCCCCGCGAAGGCACTGCGCCGCCCGGTTCGGGGTGATACCCGAGGCCGGATGTTCAATATAACGGCTGGCAATCTGCGGAATATCCAGCACGGCACTCTGCATCTCCGGGTCAAAGGAGAAAGGTTTTCCGTCAAGATCAATTATGCGTCCCACTACCAGCACCCCCGATCAAATTTATGATATGCCTCATCGTCATCACGATAACCGCCCTCCATGGCCCGCGACCGCTCCGGCAGCGCCTGACAGGCTGATTCATCCAGGATGAAACCCTCCATGTATGACGCCCGGTTTGCCATACAGAGTGCCACGGCAAAATCACCATGGCGGCGGGCGTTCGCAGCCGTTGCGTTCTGGTCCTTCGTGCGCCCCTTGTCGATTTGCGGGATACCATTCACCACCTTCACATGGCGCAAATCATCAAGCGTGGTCTGATGGCGGGCGACGAGGATATTCTGATCTTCAAACTCGGCTTTCAGTTTTGGCATCCACTCGCCGTACCACTTCGGCGACAACATCACGCAGTCGATGATGTCCGGGCCAAAGGCCAGCAGCGCGGCTTCTGCCAGATAGCCGCCGTTACCGGTGGCGTCAAACGCTGCACCAACCAGGGCCGGAACGCGGGTCAGGATGTACATCATCACCTGCTCCTGCTGGGCATACGGCAAGTTGCGCAGCTCCACGCGAAACACCTCACGTTTTGCCAGGGATTCGGTGATTTCCAGCAGCACAAAGCAGGAGAGGTCACCGGTGCGGGCAAAGTCTTCCCCGAAGCTGAAGCGGGAACGGGGATTTAACGCCTCTAAAAGCGGTTTTAAATGTTCTTCACACCAGGTTAAAACTTCCGATTCACGCAGCCATGCGGCACGGCTGATGAAGTCGTCCGGGGCTTCAAACGTCAGAATCGGGATGTCGCGGATCATCGCCATTTCAATAAGTGCGTGAGGAATATAGGCACCGCCGGATTTTTTCGGGATACAGCCGTATTCCTCGTCGGCATCCTCACGGGTCGGGGCGTTTTTGTAGAGATCATCACGCCACTTCTGCTCGCTTTCCGGTGACCATTCGCGGCCGGTGACATAACAGATACGACGGTACAGCCCGTCCGCAATGGCATCATCCAGGGTTATGCGGTGGACGCTGTAATCCTTGCGTCCCTCGCGGGCTTCCTGAATGTACTGATTAAACAGATTATCGACGCCGTTATGCGTGGAGATAATACGCACGCGCGCGCCCCACATGGTAAGCGCCATTGCCGCCTTGAGAAGCTCATCCAGTGACTCGTGGAACGCGGCTTCATCAATCACCACATCTCCCTGAAGGCCGCGCAGGTTTGACGGACGGGAAGACAGTGCCTGAATTTTGAATCCACTGTTCGGAAAGCGGATCATGTAGGTCAGAATTTCTTCTTTTTTATCCCGATCCCAGAAGGTCTGCTCATACACATCAGCATCTGCCAGCTGGTTAAAGGCACGGGAGAACAGGGCGCAGGCAGAAATATATTCCAGCGCCATCTCCTGCTTTGACCCCACATAAAACACATTGCGGCCACCGCGCCGCTTCGGTTTTGCAGCGGTAATGACGTTACGCCCGGCTTCCGCCCAGGTAAGCCCGGTACGGCGGGATTTTTCCGCGATGCAGACCTCGCTTTCATCCTCAAACCAGCGGGCCTGATAATCCAGAAATACCGGCATATCACCGGGCAAATCAAGGCTGTCCGGCACATCCACGCCCAGCAGGGCTTTTTCACCGGCCAGATCAATTTTGCGGGTGGAGACGGTATTCGTCAGTAAGGGGGAGAGTTCTTCGGCGTTATTCATCAGACTTTACCCAACAGAATCCCCTTAATACGGGACTCAAGCTGTTCACTCATCCCGTCCACGCCGCGCAGTTCGTCGGTGACCGCGTTCGCCATCTCTTCAGCAAATGCGGCCCGGATTTCTTTTTCACGCTTAATGCTGCGCTCGGCGGCACTTTCCGCACGCTGTGCCGACAGGAGGATGTCCTTGATGAGGCGCATATCCACGTCGCTGTCGCTGTTCAGGGATTCGGTGGCGGCACGCAGACGGCGGTACATCAGGGCACGGGACATCTCCAGAATCAGCGCCGTAGTTTCACCGGTCGGCTTATCCCCCAGTTCAGCCATCATGGCTTTTGTCTGCTCGCGCAAATCACGCAGATTGCGGGCAATCAGCTCATTACGGGAGGCTTCCCGGCTGATGGCCGCCGGTGAAAGCTGCTGCTCTTCCGGCAGGCCTGCCTCGCGGATCAGACGGTTGATTTCCTCGCGGATCTGGACCTGCGTCAGACGTTTTTCACGCAGCATTTCCAGCAGCGGCTTACGGATGCTGTCGGGGAGCAAATCCACCTTGCGCACGCGGCCACGCGTCGGCTTGTCCATCGTTACCCCCTTGCGCGTGGTTTCTTCACACCCGGAACACTGGCGCGGCCTTCCGCCACATCCTGCCCCCGGCCGGTCAGCTCTGCGATGAAATAACCGTTAATCAGAACGCGTTTGCGCACCAGTCCCTGTTCGGCAAGCCAGGCAATGTGGGTGTGAACGGTGTCGCGGGACACGCGGTGACCGTAATCATCCAGACAGTCCTGGAGCACGGATTCACCCAGTTCACCGTTGTAATCTGCCAGCGACCGCAGAATGACCAGACGCTGATCTTCAGTAATGAAATCACTCATTGCGTTTTTTTCCTTACAGCCTGCTCCAGCAGCAGTTCGTTCTGATAGGAGACAGAGCGGAGCGTGGCGTTCGTGGTTTTCAGTTCACCCCGCAGGGTCACGATTTCCACATTCAGACGGTTGACCTCGGCTTCTGTCGGCAGTGACGACAGGCGGGTTTCCACCTTCTCAACGCGGTCGGAGAGTTTTTCAAAGGCCTCGCGGGGGACAAACGTTTTGCGCATCAGCGCCATGAATATCCCGCCAGCGGTTGCCGTCGCCGAAAGGATCGGCACAACATAATCTTTAACGATGCTGACCCACATGACGGGCCTCCATGATGTTCTGGCAGTTCACACAACGGATGGCATCCGGCACAGCAACAAGACGTGCGGCGGGGATCTCTCCGCCACAGTCTGCGCAGACACGTCTGCCCGGAGCATCCATTGCCCGGCACTTACGTGTCAGCCGGTTACAAAGGGCGCGTTCTGATCCCCGCTCCATCACAGCCTGAGCACGATCTGAATCATCCATAGCTTTTCCTTACTTCGTCTTTCCTGCCGGAACAGCAGGCGTTCCGGCCATATCAGTAAATTCATGTTGTCGCCGCGCCTCCAGACGACGAATACTGGCCTTGTCCACGTTGCAGTTCTTGATCACCGCCAGCAGTTGCAGGTTGTAAGTGACCGATGCCCCAAACGTGAACGGCTCCGGCGCAGGAGGCACCAGGCAGTCAGCCAGCCATTCAGCGGGGATCGGCACCGGCTTCACAGGCACGTATTTCACAGACGGCCCGGCGCACCCGATCAGCCACATCATCAGGAACAGGGGCAGAGGCCGCAGGCACTGCTGCCAGCGACCGGCGGACAACGCTCTGCTGCCCCTCGCTGTGCTGAATGTTCTGTTGTTTTTCATTCGTGGCCGCCTCACTGATTTGTGAAATGAGTTGCAGGGTGCGTTGCTGGTTTGCCAGCACCAGACGGGCTTCGTCCCGTTCGCGCACAAGCACATGATTATTGTCCTCAAGGCGCTGCGTCTTCTGGTGCATTCCCCATACCACGGCAGCCAGCACGCTCATCACCCCCAGCGCCGCCATACAGCCTCCGGCAATCAGGGCCGGTAAGGGATTATTCACCGCAGCCACAGCACACCCCGCAGCAGCACAACGGCACACAGCAGCGCAATCATGAGCGGTCGCCAGAAGCGGTTCAGACTTTCGGCAAATCGTAGCGACATAACCATTCATCCGCCGAACGGCGGGCCTCAAGACCGGGGAGTTTCACCCCCTTCGAATAAATCCAGCGGATGTACTGCTTACAGGACGCGGGCATCTGCCCGGCATTGATCAGGCGCAGAAGCGTGGAGTTGCGGAAGTTCGTTTCACCAGCCCAGAAGATCCACGAAGCCAGCGCCACCGTCTGACCACGGGTAAGCGGCACCTGAACACGCCGATCAATGGCCGCAAAGGCCCATTTCATGTCCTTTTCCAGTAGTTCCAGGCATTCTTCATCCGTCAGGGTCATACCCGGTTTCACATCCGGGCCGGTATGGCCGTAACAGATGGTTGGTGTACCGGTGGGATCGATATACGTGGAGTTTTCTTTCCCTTCCCAGTAACCGGTGTAATGCGTGGTAATGGTGAACGTCCCGGCACCGGCCAGAACAAGGGCAATCAGCTTTTTACGCAGTGGTGCGGGGAGTTTTGGCATTGTTACGCTGTCTCATGATGTTCTCTGAGTCAGCGTAACGGTGAAGGAAAGGCGGCAGGCTTTGCGGAATATCAGAAAAGTGGCGGTTGCGTTCTTGCCAGATGCAGACGGCGCTGTTCGCGTATGACGGTATAAATCTGGGTTTCTGACATCCTGTAATGGCGGCGCAGGGGTTCAATTTTTTCGCCCTGGCTCCAGCGGGAAAAAATCTCATTATTGCGCAGTTCGGTGAAAAGGGATTCACCGACCGGGAGATAATAACCACGCCCGCCCATGTACCCGGCCTGTGCGGCCGCAACTTTACGGGCAAGCATTCCTGCCTGAGCAGGTTCAATCCCCTGACGGTGCAGTTCAGCACTGATCACATCAACCAGGTCCCGCAGCGTGCCGGGCCAGTTCTTTTTCAGCTCATCATCAGGAATGTCATCCAGACGGTCAATCAGCGCGTGCAGCTGTTCGCTGTCACCAAACATGCTCATCTGTGTTTCAGCCATACCCGCCTCCGGTCATCATTACACAGGGCAAGTTTAAAATAAAAATCCCGCGCTGTGGCGGGATTTAGAGGCGCTGTAAATCATAACCCGAAATGAGCTGTGTATTTATTGATCATTTTCCGGTGTAACTATATGATAAAGATCGTTTTTATTTTTAAAAATACAAACCCTGAAGGAGTTTTTCTTATCAAAAAGCTTGTGCATATTGCGGGTTATTGTTGTTTCATCAACATGAAAACCAATTATCCCAACTCTTAAAGCACACCAGGCTTGCTCCAGTGCAAAAACAAATAATTTCAGTCTGCCTGACAGCGTTCCACCGGAATAAAGGAAGATATCCATGAAACAACCTCCATCTTTGCTTTTATCGTGCCCACCAGAACTGGCCCATGAACTCAATGATCTGGCGAAAGAGTATAAACTTACAAATCATAATATAGAAGCAGCAACACTTAGTGCTGCCGGAAGCGATATTGTATTGATCGTTCTGGCCGCAGCTTCATGCGATGGGTTCTGGCAGGCATTAGCCAGTATGTTTCAGACGTGGTTACATCGTAAACCAACAAAACAAACACCCCCCGGAAAAGAAAGTTATTCGTAGCGTCATTGTTCGTAGCTGGGAACACTATCAGGAGACAACTAAACAAACTGAATTTTATAACTTTGATGCTGATGAGCTGGCTAAATTGATAGCGTTATATGAAAAACCAGATGAAACAATTGGTTGCATAATCCCGTCAGAAACGGAAATTCAGGAAAAATAAAATCCCGCACTGTGGCGGGATTTGGGTTAACAGGGGAATGATTTTTCATACAGCCTGCAAACGCGCTCATAACTCATCACTGCACGCTCCGACATATCCAGGGCTGCCAGCATTTTGCGGCGATGCCAGCGTTTGAGACGCTCCAGCACATCAGAGGCCAGCTCGGGGTGTTGCTCCAGCCACTGCCAGTTTGCCACACCTTCGCCGCCGTTCTGCGCGGCCGTCTGCGATTTCACCCAGCGGTTAAGGGCCGTTTCCGCACCATCAGAAATAAAGCCCTGCCGGTGCATCACTTTCCAGATGGCGCGAATTTTGGCGGTCACCGTACCCGGCTTTAAGGCCCGGTTAACCGGTTTCTGACGCACTTTAAAACCGCGTTTTTTGAAAACATCCAGTACGCGGGATAACTCATCCGGTGACATATCCCGGCAACTGGCTTTACCGGTGGCTGCCAGCAGTGCGGATGTATAGGTTTCATCATCCAGAGCAAGCTCGCGTTTTGCCACATGAATGGCAGATATCAGTTTTCCTCTCATACCGTATTTACCTTTTTACGGACATGGAAAGCCTTTTCTGGCTCATTCCACCGGATATGATGCGTTGGCGGAATAATCATTATGTGCCAGCCATCTCTGGTTGTTATTCGGCAGAAAAACTCACCGCTGTATAACACAATGGCCTGCTGAATAAGCGCATCCGCAGCCAGCTCAAGCAGATATCTTTTATCAAAAAGGCTGATAATTTTCCGGCATAACCACCGGGTGATAACAAATGCGCCGAAAAACGATGTGATATATAAACACCAGAACAGCAGAGAAATATTGTCCGTTATTTGCTCATCCATTGTGTATCTCCCGTCATTCCGGTAAAGCTGAAATATGGCACCAGTGCGTCACCTGTCCGTCATCATCTTCAAGGCAGGCTCCGGTTTCTTCATCAATAAAAAAGCCTTCATACCCCATATGGCCGATGCGCAGTTCCTGTTGGTCACCATACTGAACAATCAGCACGACAGCCTCCATATCAGGCGGAAATGCGTCATCCAGTGAATGCCAGGGATAACCGCGCAAATCCCCGAAATAAACACCGGTCAGCGTTCCGCCACAAACCGACATTCCGGCGGCACATACCAGAGGCTCGTCTGATTCAACAAATAATGTCGTTATCATGGCATTAACTCCCGTAATACAACATCTTCGGCAGTCCGGCGATGGTGATAAATAAAATTTACCGTACTCTCGGATAATTCAAATTTCTCGCCTATTTCCCGGAAGGTAAGACGTCGTGGTGATTCAGCATCCCGTAATTCACGAATAAGACGAACATCATCATCAGATATACGGGTGAAGGGCAGCAATTCTCCGTATTTTTTCATGCTTACGCCAATATATCGCGCCCGATTGTGGACAGAATCCCGGTCTCGCCCCAGATATTCTCCTATTTGCTTACCGGTCATCGTTCTGGCATTTTTTCGGATAAATTTATCTTCATCATGTTTAAATCTTGGACGTTTGCATTTGAGCAACTCCGGGTAAGTACCGCGTAATAAAACAATCCGGTTATGTACACCCCAGAAACTTCTTTTTACCCTGACAGCAATATTCTTAACCGGGGTGGATGGATAAAGCGCAATCAGCAGTGCATCTTCTTCAGGTGTCCACGCACGGACATGAGCGGGTGCACGGCCTTTTCGCCCCATGGGTTGTAAAATCATCATACATCACCCCCTGACTCGCTTTTCAGTAGCATAAAACTCATCAGACAGAATTTCGGTCATTTTCTGATTTGCGGGTTTTACGCCGCACTGAAGGTAAATCACATCGTCAACGCAGAACCACTTCACAGGGCCAAACATGATTGCCGAGAAATCAATACCCAGCCAGAACAACAGTGCATCGGTTCTGGCATACGTGACGGGCGAATATTCACGCCACAGACTGTTAAGTTCGTCAGAGGCAACGCGCAGGGCTTTGGGAATACGTGATGTGCGCGGTGTGCAGCTCCAGCCATTCGACGCAGTCGGTTTTCGCCATAAGTCGCGATGAAAAGGATATTTGTCATCCATAAAGCGCAGCCCTTTAAAACAAAAGCCACTGATACCGGATACAAATACCGACCGGCACGCAACATTCAGCACGGCCTCAAGGCGTTTTGCCTCATCCTTAACTTTCTGGCAGTCCTGCTGATATTTTTGCCACGCGGCCAGCGCGGAAGGGTTTGATGTTTTAAAGAACATTACGCCACCTCCGCAGATATCCCGGCAGGCGCGGCCGTCCGGTCAACAATCAGGTAACGCAGAACGCGCGAGGTGATATTCCAGCCGCTTAAACCGCAGATAATGACACCCAGGCGAATGTCTATATACGCCATCACAAACTGGGGCACGCCTTCTTTCATGGCCTGCTCATCAACTTCAGCCACCACATAAACGGTTTCACAGGTCAGAACGCCCTGAGCAAATTCCCACGCCATCGACGGAATATCATGCCCCTCAATCCACGGCAGGGACTTTCTGAAGCTGCACCACTGAACATCATCAGCCGCACCTTCCTGGCTGCATTTGCGACGAACCGGCTGCACCGGGCGGGGACGCGGAATATCATAAAAACCGTTACGGTCCGTCAGCACCCCGGCATCGACCGCATCACGCAGAAAATAAACCATCGAGGATGGCGGCATATTCATTTTTTCAGCCAGAACACCGCAGGTCAGACGCCCGTAAATACGCAGCAAGTTTTTAACCCCTTCAAGCACTTTTGCATCAATCATGAATTATTCCTCCGTCAGCGCCACATATTCAGAATGTTTAATTTCCTGGCATTCTTCAGGAATACCCCCTTTTATTTCCCTGCCATAAGCGCCTACTTTAAACACCACACACAGAGCATCACGGGAGAGCGACGGGGTCCACCAGGAGTCCGTGTTAAACATGGAGGGGATTCTCATTACCCCCAGCTTTTCACAGAGCCAGACAAGGAAATCAGGACGCTTTCTTAACTCGCGTTCAGCGGCTTCAATCATTGCGGCAATCGCCGGTCCTTCAGGGCATGACTCATCAGGTCTGGCAATAAAGCACGGTCCGTCCCCGATAAAAGCCACATCATCGCGCTTACGCCAGCCCGCAGGCAGAGTACCAGAAAAATAAAACTCACTGATTACGTCCATGGCAAACGGCTTTAAGCGCAATCCGGCAGCGCCTGTATTTTTCAGTAACGCCCGAAGAATACTGTTGCGTAGCGGTAAAACAGTCTGTTGATATTTGGTGAAATATTTATTTGTCTGCACACAGTCTAATTTGAAATAAAAGTATGTCATGTTTACGATTCCTTATTTTCAGCTTTCAGGCGCAGGCAGTCCCCTGACGCGAGCGCCATAATTAAAACGATGTGATATTTAAAGATTTAATACGGTGTTATTTATTCAGTCCGGCATCCTGTTCAAAAGGCTCGACTTCAAAATTTTCAGTACCTTTATTCACCTTAATACCGGCAATCCCTTTCACCGCATCCGGATCTGCCAGGACAGCTTGCTTATTCACTTCCTCTTTCGTGCGGATGAATCGCTCAAGCCCCATACGGCGCAGCATTTCAATCACGCCTTCCACATCACGGCTGACGCTGCATGATGGTTTTCCCAGCCGCCATGACACCGTTCCGGTGGTCAGATTGGCAGTTTTGGTTTCACCGCCGTTCGTCAGCTCATTGCGGTTGGTTTTACACCAGTCATGAATCCCCTTAAAAAGCACTTTGATTTCTTTTTTAAGGTTTTCAATCTGCGGCGTATAACGGGCGGTGATTTCTGCCACTTCATCATTCATTGCCGTTTCCAGGCGCAGCGCCTCACGCTGCATATCCCCAAAGCGGCGGATATCGCGGCTGACCTCTTCACGGGTCTGCGGTGCCGCCTCGGCTGCGGCCTTTAATTTTGTAACTCGTTTAGCCATTTTGTTTTTCCTTATTGCAATGTATCTGGTGCGTTCTGCAAAGAACGGCGCTCAATGCTGCTTTTCACCCCCAGAGCCTGCATGAAACCCTGTAGTTCATCTGTCAGAAACTGAATGATTGTGGGGCTGTGATATTTAAGAATTTGTGCATAAACATCACAGGGTCCTGCCGGTCTGTTCTCTGTATCACGTTCGATTTTTACCGTGGCAGTAACCCCCTCCGTGATTTCCTTACTATCATTACCGACTGGCTTTGCTTCATGCATTACGTGGTCAAATTCAAAAATAACGCGTACTTTGCTCATGGAATTACCCCTGCTGATTAAATTCATTACCTTTAATAACCCCGGAACTCATGTTCATATCTTTCATGAGCGCACTGGCTTTCATTGCCACAAGTTCAGCAAAGTCTCTGCTTTCCGCGAGCATAACCACCCCAAAAATCATGGCAGGTCCATCACCTTTCTGCTTTATCCCGGTTGAACGTATGTCCAGACTTACCCCCATGCGCACTGTTCCATCCGCGTTTTTATGGATAACGTGCTCCTTGTATTCGAAAATAATGCGTACGACTTTACTCATCCTCTGGTCCTCGTTTTGTTCGGATAACTGACCCGGCGTCTGACCTGATGACAGAGCCGAACCATGAAGCAACTTCATACTTCCCAGTAAACCGTGCATCCGCTTATACGGGTGGCCTTCACACGGCGGCGCAGGCCGTTGGTCTTAACGGTGATTTCAATTTCACCGGTTCCCTTAACTTCGTTTACCGGCGGCGTGGTTTTCAGTGCAAAACGTTGCGGGTAGCGTTTGCTGCGCTCCAGTACCGCACCAGCAAGTTCAGTCAGGCGGCGGGCGTTATTCAGTGAATCAAACAAATTCATAGGGAACTCCGGTTGTATCAGTAATGGATTCATGCGCAATGCAGCCAGCTCTGACAGGAAGCCTCGATTAACTTTACCCATCCCCGGAATTTTTCGAGTTTCGCCACGCATGATTGCACGAAGAATGGAGTAACCGTGTCGCCACCCCTGGCGATAATCATCCATAATCAGAAAACCAAAGCGCAGGCTTTCCCATACATCCACATCAAAGCATTCATGATTAAAACGGCGTCTGATGGAATCAAGTTGCATGTCTGCATACCACTGATACAGGTCTATATACAGAAAACACACACCATCACCGATCATCAATTCATAGATATAATCACGAACCTCACAGCCATTGTTGTTAAACTCACGAAAGCTGTGGAGAACATTGATTTCCTGCTGTATCTGCGTATTCATATAACACCTCGTTTAGCTGATTCGTTTTGCACCGATAAAACGACAAATATTGCTGTAAGCTTCTTTCGCACCTTCACGATCAAGTCCTGCCGATATTGCCATTCTGGTGCGATCATTAAATTCAAAAAGTAAATCGCCACATTCTTCACTGTCAGACACGGAGACTGCTTTGACGTTATCGAAATTCACCAGGTGAAAGCGTCCGTAAATATCAGGAATATTAAATGCAATCATAATCACACCTGTGAGAGTAATTCAGGGTTGGCATAAACCTCTTTAAAGGCCGCATTAATATGTTTTTCTGTCAGTGCCGCACCTTCACCGCTGGCGGTGATCCACGCCTGGTTAAGCGTATGCGTCAGAACGCGTAATGCCCCCGGTTTTTCAGCGATAGCCTGCATGACAGCCAGCTCGGCCTCACCACTAATCCCCCATGCCCTGGCAATAGCCAGCACATCCGCTTTTTTGGCCTTGCGTAGTTGTTTTGTACGGGCAAGACGGCTGAACAGGCGAGATAAATCATCAACGGCGCGGCGTCCGCCTTTAAACAGCCCCTTTGGGTTACCAATAAGCACCATCCCGACCCCTGTGGCGTCCTGGATTGCCCGGAGTTGCTCCAGACCGTCAATACCAAGATGATCAGCCTCATCAACAATCACCAGTCCGCGCTTTCCCATCAGGCGACGGCGGATGGCGCGGGATAATGCCCCTTTGTTCGCGCGGGTGTAATCAATCCCCAGTTCCTCTGCCAGCTCCAGCAGACACTCCGTGACGCTGGAGTGCGCGGGTGACAGGGTGATCATCCAGGTGTTCGGTTGCTCCTGGCAGTAATTACGGGCGGTGGCCGTTTTACCCACACCCGGCACGCCCACTATGACGTTAATACAGCCCATCAGGCGAACCGCCTGAAACAGTGCGCGCAGCTCCTGGACTGTCTGCGTTTCCACAAACTGTGGCAGCTCGGACAGTGCGCTTTGTTTATTCCAGTTTTCATACCAGGAAAGCATGGCCGCCGTTATAGCATCATTGTCTCCTTTATATTTCCCTTTGCGGAAAGCCGATAATGTGCCGTCGGAAATTCCCGCCTCCCTGGCGATGGCATACTGCGTCAGTACGCCGCCATCAATAAGTTCATCTATGGTCTTGATTACATCGTTAATATCAGTCATATTATTTACCTCGCTTGAGACAGCATTCTCCGAGACTGAAACCCAAATAACCTGAGTTACCCCTCGGGTTATTTTTTTATTTCAGGCCAGCGGGTCATTTTCTTTTAATTTCGCTTCAAGCAGCTGTAATCCCCGCTGGAAATTACGCTCGTATTCTTCGTCAGGTTCATCATCAATCGCTGGCTGCTGAACGGCCACCGTATTACCCATAGGGCGGTATATGTTTTCCAGCCATGGCTCCTGCGGCTTGTGCTCCAGCACGTTGATAACCTCATCCTCGGCATCACGAATTTTTTCCTCTGCGCGTTTACGCATGCCTTTAAGACGCTGCTGCTGTTTGTAGTATTCCGCGCTGACCGGGAAGGCTTCGCGTTTATTGCCGTCCCATACCGCCTCGCAAATCACGCTGCCATCCAGGCGACGTACGGTAATTCGTTCGGCATCATGAATGTCATAGCTGATAAGCACCTTGCGGCCATGCTCATCACGCAGCTCGGGCGCGTAGTAAATATTATTCAGCCAGCGTATTTCACAGCGTCTTACAGGGCGTTCCACCATCGGCCGGAACATATCCCGCAGCTCAACATCGGACAGCCATTCAATTTCCGTGTCCTCTTCTGCCAGGCGTTTTTTTCTGAACTCCGCCGGGCTGTAATGCTTCCCGTTCGGCTTCATGGGTAATTCATCGTGCGGCCGGTTGTTGTACCACTCAACACCATCACGAATGGCATCAATCAGTTCAGACCAGGACGGTAAATCACGCATCGCTGACTGCTGCCGGGCGTTCAGCCGTTTGCCCTGTTGCAGGGCAGTAAATGCCGAGCGTAAATCGCGGTTGGTTTTGCGTAACGTCTCGCGATCTGCACCTTTCCCGAAATAGGTGCGGTATCTGCGGGCTATGCGCATCGGTAATGTGCGGTTAAGCCGTTCGATAATGCCCCGTCCCTGCGGATTACCGGCAATCCCGGTCGGGTGATTAATCCCCAGTCGCGGCAGTATCCCCACAACCTCCTTATCCAGGATGTCGGCGGTTTCCCCGGAGCCATTATCCGAGTAATACAGAAACGGTTTGCCGTGATGGCGAATGCCGTGCTGTATAGCACCGGCTACGGCGAAAACATTTTCAGCCAGGTCAAGGCTCCAGCCCACCACAAAGCGTGTACCGCCATCGATAACAAAGGTCACTTCCGGTGCAAATGGCCGCCCGTGAACCGGGTGCCTGCATTTCAGCTTCATGCCGTGACCGTCACCAATCCAGACATAGTTCACCGGCATTCTGGACCAGTCGCGGCGCGTGAATCCCTCAAGCTGGCGGTATTCACTGCCGGTCACCCGGCCTTTTTGTTTCACCACTTCCGGCAGTTTCTTCATTGCGCGGCGAATGGTGTCATAAGACGGCATGATATCGAGCATATAAGGCTCATCAGCGTGCCGGTGCTGCCATTCAGCGACAAAATCCTCGTAAGCCTCGGTCATTGGTCGGCCGTTTGACTGGCGATACTGCGCCAGAAATTCGGGCAGCCAGTTAATATCTTCGGCTTTTATTTCCTGGCGTTTACCCGGTGCCAGTAAAAGCAGGCGTTCAGCGGCGTTCTGTGCCTTGTTAAAGGCCGCAATCCATCGCTTCAGCGTGATTTCACTCAACGCACGGCTGTTTCCCTTTCTGGCGTTCGCCGTCTCAACCATTGCCACAATGCGCTCGTCCAGCTGTGAACGTGCCAGGTTGTCAACGATAAACCGGATAGCCTTCGCGCAGCTGAAACCGGGTTGTTGCGCGACTTTCAGAACTTCGCTGACGATCGCGATTCGTGCATCAGCCACCTGGCGCTGGTTTTCAGTCAGGGCATTGAGGCGTTCGACCATCAGTTGTGGTGATCCGCGATATGCCTCCACCGCATCAACCACGTCAGATGAGCGTCTGGCCTTTGTCACCACCGGAGCCGGTGATTCATCGGCTTTTTGCGTCATCAGTTGCAGGGCGTAGCGTTCACGTAATGCCTGCTGCGTCACTTCAGGTAAACAGTCAATGCTGTATTCAGTTGCTTTAGAGCCTGAGCGACGACGGGAACAACAGCTTTTCCCTTGTATGTAACGTTGTAATGCCTGGCGAATACCTTTTGTTGTAGCAGGCATTCCGGGCGCGCCAATCAGTTCTTTTGCAATGACATACATATCATGACGCCTTTCTCATATAGCTCTTAACCTGGTATCTACTGGGCCAGATTTCTTCAGGCGATACCCCAAGAGCATCAGCAATTATTTGCTGATACGGTCGGCAAGGAGTACGTAATACGCTTTTCAGCGAATCCCTGCTGTAACCAGCCTTTAAAGATAAAGAGCGCAGTGATAAGCCAGCCATGTGTAAGCGCGCCTTGATGATTTCAGGCGGCCAATCGTGATCTGAAACTTCTCTTCTACTCATACTTCCTCTATTCTAAAAAGTTACCCGCGCGGATATTCGTGCGGATATCTGTACGGGTAAATAATAGAACAAACAAAAGAACCAAATCAAGGTATTTTGTTCTTTTTATTCTTTGTGGTGTTTTTGTTATTAATATCAATAAGATAAATACAAAGGAACCTGAGAGCATGAACATGAAAAACAGTTCTTTTCTCGACGAAGGAAAAGAACCAGTGATCGAACGGATTTTTCGTCTTGCAGAGCGTTACAAATCGAGAAGTGAGGCGGCTAGAGCATGGGGGATAAACGTTCAGACATTGCAGAACTACTACAAAAGGAGAAACAATCAGCCGCCACCACAACCAAGAAAGCACCATCTCCAGAACATTGCAGAAAGAGAACATGTATCTATGGAGTGGCTAGTCCATGGTTATGGTGATGAGCCAAGCATGAAAAA
>OGFJ01000438.1_pt1 | contig 38979 bp, 26 predicted proteins | sample 1570861 | NCBI WGS metagenome assembly OGFJ01 (sample SAMEA2582060, study PRJEB24529) | metagenome | biome: Human gut stool | place: China | collected 2011
GCGCCTGTGAGTGAATATGTTTGCGGCGAGAGCCGTAATGGGTGGTGGGGTGGCGACTAGTTGGCCGTACCGGAATCGTCGCCCGTGCCCGAGCCCGAACCCGAGCCAGAAAGTGCGACCGTCAGCGTAATCGTGCTGTCGGTAGACTGCTTGCCGGTGGGGGAGACGCCCGTAACGGTGGCGTTTTCGTTGCCGCTCACGGGGTTGCCGTTCTGATCGCAGAATGCGATGTTATAGAAACCGGCGTTGTTGAGCGCGGTAACGGCGGCGGAAATGCTCTTGCCGTATAGGTTGCCCGGGACGGAGGCCTTGCCGGACTTCTTGGCAATGACGACGGTAATCGTGGCGCCGGGCTTCTGCTTGCCGCTGGGGTTCCAGCTGATCACGGTGCCCTCGGTAACCGAGTCGTTCTCCTGGTAGCTCACGTCGACGCCGAAACCTGCCATATCGAGGGCGTTGCGCTCCTGGGCCTCGGTCATGTCGGTCAGGTCGGGGACGGACGTGGTATCCGGGCCGCTCGAGACCTTATACGAGATGGTCGTGCCCTTCTCGACTTCCTTACCGGCTTCGGTGCCCTGCTCAAAGACCTGGCCCTCATCGGCCTCGTTGGCCTCCTCGGAGGCGTTGCCCTTCAGGCCAACGCTTGCCAGCGCGGCTTCTGCCTGGTCCTTGGTCAGGCCGACAAGCCTGGGAACCTCAACCTTCTCGGAGGGCTTGGGGCCCTTGGAGATCACCAGGTTCACCTTGGTGCCCTTGGCCTTCTTGGTGTGGCCGTTGGGCGTTTGCTCGGCGACCTTGCCTTCGTCGACATCGTCGTTGTAGCTTTGGTCGATGGTGCCGACCTCGAGGCCGGCTTCCTTGATCTGCTCGACGGCAGCCTGCTGGTCCTTGCCCAGTACATCGGGAACGGTGACCTGCTCGCCGCCAAAGAGTCCTGTGGCAAATGCCACCACGATGCCGATGACGGCAACGGCTGCCACCACGGCGGCGATGATCTTGTTCTTGTTGGATTTGGGCTTTTCGACCTCGTAGGAGCCCGTGGAGCCCGAGGCAGCACTGCGGGCGGTATTCTGACCGCTCACGCCCGAGACGGGACGAACCATAGCGCGCGTTGAGTCGGAAAGCTCGCGGGTCTTGGTGGCACCCAAGTCGCCGGCGGCACCGATGACGCGCGTGGGCTCCGAGACGTTGACAGCACGGCCGGACAGATAGCTGTTGAGCACCTGACGCAGCTCGTCGGCTGTCTGGAAGCGGTTTGCCGGGTCCTTCTCCATGCACTTGAGGATGATGCGCTCCAGGTCGGCATCGACGCCGGAGTTGATCTGGCTCGGCGGGATGGGGAGCTCGTTGACCTGCTTGAGCGCGACCGAGATGGCGTCGTCGCCGTCAAAGGGTACGCGGCCGGTGGCGCACTCATACATCACGACGCCCAGCGAGTAGATATCCGAGGTGGGGCCGAGGTCCTGACCACGGGTCTGCTCGGGGCTGACGTAGTGGGCGGTGCCCAGCACATTGTTGTCCTGCGTGAGATGACTGTTCTTGGCGCGTGCGATGCCAAAATCCATTACCTTGATGTTGCCGTCGGGCAGCACCATGATGTTTTGCGGCTTAATGTCGCGGTGGATGATCTCGTGCTTGTGTGCGACCGAAAGCGCGGAGCTGATCTGCGAGCCGATCTGCGCGACCTTCTTGGGATCGAGGGCGCCGTGGCTCTTGATGCCGCTCTTAAGGTCGGTACCGCGCAGGTACTCCATGACGATGTAATAGGTGTCGCCGTCCTTGCCCCAGTCGTAGACGCCCACGATATAGGGGGAGGACAGGCCGGCAGCTGCCTGGGCTTCCTGCTTAAAGCGAGCGGCGAAGGTGGCGTCGCCGGCATACTGCGGCAGCATGATCTTGACGGCAACCGTGCGGTCGAGGACCTGGTCCTGTGCGCGGTAGACGGTCGCCATACCGCCCGTTCCCACCTTATCCTTGAGGAGGTATCTTCCCCCGAGGACCCTCTGTTCCATTCCTGCTCCTAACATAACTATTCGCTCAACGATGTGTGTAGTACCAAATGTGTGGCCGCTGGGGCCGTGTGGCGCGTAGCCGCTAGCTCATCGGCCGTGGCGCGTCCCAAGTATCCGCTTTGATCACGGGCATCACGCCCCCTGTGCGGCGAGCGCCGCGGTCAGGACGATACCGGCAATCTTAGCCGCCTTGACGTCGTGTTTGTCGTAATCCTCCAGGGCCACCGAGATGGCAACCGTGGGTGAATCGTAAGGTGCAAAGCCAACAAACGTAGAGTTGACGTTGGTGCCGCCGGTCTCGGGCGAACCGGTCTTGCCGGCAACCTTGACGCCCGGAATCTGGGCATCGGTGCCGGTACCGGACTGGACGACGGCGAGCATGGCCTGCTTGACCTGGTCGGCCGTGGCAGAGCTGACAGCCTGGCCCAGAGAGCGGGACTGCGTGGTCTTAACCACGGTTCCGTCCGGGGCGAGTATCTGGGACACAAAGAACGGGTCCATGACCACGCCGCTGTTGGCGATAGCGGCGGCGATCACGCAACTCTGCATAACGGTGGTCTGCGGGCCAGGCGTGTGGTCCATGCCGACGGGCTGGCCGGCGCCTGCCCAAGCGGTCTCCCACTCGGTCATAAGCGACGGGTCGGCCATGATGGAGGCGGCGGAGGTCAGATCTTGGCCGAGCTTTTGGCCGTAGCCAAAGGCGTTGGCAAACTGGACGAGCGAGCTGGCGCCAATCTCGTTGGCCACCTGGCCAAAGACGACGTTGGACGACACGGCGAAGGCCTGCTGCAGGCTGATGGTGCCGTAGCTTTCGTTGGCATAGTTGGTGACCGGCGCGTTGCCGATGTCCATGGAGCCGGGCGCCTGGTACGTGCTGGTAAGGCTGGCGGTGCCGGTTTCGAGTGCCGCGGAGAGCGTGACGACCTTAAAGGTCGAGCCCGGGGTGTACAGTGCGTCCATGGCACGGTTGTACATGGAGCCGTCCTCGCCGCCGCCCGCCTGCAGCAGGGCGTCGATGTTGGTGTTGTCATAGGTGGGCGAGCTGGCGCATGCGAGCACCGCACCGGTACGCGGGTCGATGACCACTACAGCGCCCTTAAAGCCCTTGAGCGCCTGCTCGGCCGCCGTCTGGATACGCGAGTCGATGGTGAGCTTGGCGGTGTTGCCCGGCTGGGTCTGGCCCGCGAGCGACGCGATGGCGTTGTTCCAGCTGGAGTAATCCTTAGAGCCGGTGAGCGTGTCGTTCATGACGCTCTCGATGGCGGTGGTGCCATACTGCTGGCTCACGTAGCCAACCACGTGCGCTGCCAGGTTGCCGTTGGGGTAGGAGCGTACGTAGGTGCCGTCCTCCTGCTGCAGCGACTCGGCCAGCGTCACGCCGTCGGACGTGATGATAGAACCGCGCTGGATGTACTTGGAGCGGGCGATAGTGTGGTTGTTGGTCGGCATATCCTGATAGTCCTTGGCCTTGATGACCTGGACATAGGTGAGGTTGCCGATAAGGATGGCGAACAGCGCCGTAAAGGCGAGCACCGCACGGGTTAGACGGTTGGCGAGCGCAACGCGGCCGAGCACACCGGATTCAGGCGTGTCGAGCAGGCGACGGCGCATGCGCGAGCCGACGGAATGGCTGCCGCTGCCGTAGGAAGACGAGGTGGCAAAGCGCGTGCCCGTCGGGGCGGCGGCGGATGCGACCTGATCATCGGTGATGGCGGTCATGGTGCCGGTGCCAGTAAGCTCGGCCTCGCGTCCGGTCGCTTCGTCACCGGCGCGCAGCAGGAGCGCGACGATGATAAAGCTTGCCAGCAGTGAGGAACCGCCCTGGCTCATAAAGGGCAGGGTGACGCCGGTCAGCGGGATCAGGCGGGTAACGCCGCCCACGATCAAGAAGGCCTGGAAGCTGATGGCGGCCGTAAGGCCCGTGGCGCTAAAGGCGGCGAGGTCGGATTTAGCGCGGGCAGCCGTGGTGAGGCCACGCACGGCAAAGAGCATAAACAGGATGAGCACGGCGCCGCCGCCCAAAAGGCCCATCTCCTCGCCGATGGCAGAGAAGATAAAGTCGGACTCGACGACAGGGATGTTGTTGGCCATGCCGTTGCCGATGCCAACACCGACCAGACCGCCATCGGCAAGCGAGAAGAGCGACTGGACGATCTGGTAGCCCTGGCCCTGGGCGTCCTTAAACGGATCGACCCAAACCTGGAAACGCACCTGAACGTGCGACAGGAACTTGTAGGCGCCCACGGCTCCAACGGCTAAGAGCGCAAGGCCGATAACGACATACGAAAAGCGCCCCGTGGCAACGTAGAGCATCAGCAAGAAGATGGTGTAGAACAGCACGGCCGAACCCAGGTCGCGTTCGAAGACGACGACGAGCAGGCACACACCCCACACGGCAAACAGCGGCAGCAGCAGTCGCAGGCGAGGGATCTTAAAGCCCAGGATCTTGCGGTTGGAGATGGAGAGCAGCTCGCGGTTCTCGGCCAGGTACCCGGCCAGGAACAGCACGATAAAGACTTTGGCGAACTCGCCGGGCTGGATGGTAAAGCCCGCGATGCGAATCCACAGCTTGGAGCCCGAGATCGTGGTGCCGATAAAGATAGGCAGCATCAGCAGAATGATGCCGATAATGCCAAAGGTGTACTTGTAGCGCATGACTACGTCGAGGTTCTTAACCAACGCGAGCGTTCCCACCATCAGGGCCACCGAGACAAACAGGATGATGAGCTGTGAGATCGCGAGAGCGGGTGCGAGACGCGTCACGAACGTGATACCGATGCCCGAAAGCACAAAGACAATGGGCAGGATGGCGGGGTCGGCACCGGGCGCCAAGATGCGCACGGCAATGTGGGCCGCAGCAAAGGCGGCAAAGAGGCCGATCGGTACGGCGAGCGTCTCAAAGGAGATGGCAGCGCCCGCGGTGAGCACGTACATCGCATACAGCAGGATGACGGGGAACGCCGAGGCGATGAGCAAGAGCAGCTCGGTGTTGCGGCGACTCATAAGCGGCACTCCCTTTCTAATTCTTATCGGAGGCTTCGGCCTCGGCGGACTGTTCGGCGGTTTTCTCGGAATCTGATTCGGAGGTCGATCCCTGATTGGTGTTGTCGCGAATCGTTTGCGCGTCGATCACCTGGCGGGTCTGCTCTTCATCGATCTGGTGGCGGTACTTGGATATCGTGTCCTGCGCATCGTCGACACTTGTTTGCGGAATGCCCGCCTTGAGGCGGTTTTGCGTGTCTTCGGGCAGGTCGGACAGCTTAATGCTGGTTTCGCTTTCGAGCCAGTGGAGCTTGAGTCCGAGCGGCTTGCCGGGCAGGCCGCGCCAGACGGCGACATTGCCCTGGTAGGTACCCAGGTAGTACGAGCCGGTGACACCCGTGTAGGCCCAGATGCCAGCTGCCAGCACAAAGACGAGGGCCAGGATGGCGGCGATAGTAATGTTGCGGCGACGCACGCGTTGCGCCTCGCGCATAACGCCATCGTCAACCAGGTCAACGACTACTACGGTCACGTTGTCGTGGCCGCCGGCGGCAAGCGCCGCGTCCACTAGGTTGTCGACGCAGATTTGCGCGGTTGAGGACTGCGTGGCGATGTTCTCGATATCGCTATCGGGAATCATGCTCGAAAGGCCGTCGGAGCACAGGATCAGGCGGTCGCCTTCCTCGATATGCAGAGTGAAGTGGTCGGCATACATGGCGGGGTCCGAGCCCAGCGCACGGGTGATGACCGAGCGGTTTGGGTGGACGCGAGCCTCGTCTGCCGTAATCTCACCGGCGTCCACGAGCTCCTCCACGTAGGAGTGGTCGCGGGTCACGCGGATGAGCGTGCCCTCGTGGAGCAGGTAGGCGCGAGAGTCACCCACGTGGGCGATGGCGAGCGTGTCGTTTTCGATATAGGCGCAAGTGGCTGTGCAGCCCATGCCGGGCTTGCCCAGGCCGTTCAGGGCCGCCTCGATTACGGCGGCGTTGGCTGCCTCGACGGCTGCGGCCAGGCGTGCTGCGTCGGCGGACTGCGGGGCCGTCTTGGCAATAGTCTCGACGGCAATGGAAGAGGCTACCTCGCCGGCGGCGTGACCGCCCATGCCGTCGCATACGCAAAAGAGCGGCGACTGCACCAGGTAGGAATCCTCATTGTGCGGGCGTACGCAGCCAACGTCAGAGCGGGCGCCCCACATGAGTTGCGTGGTGGTGCCGGCATCATAGGTCGAGTCGGTCTCGATGCGCTCCTCGGTCAGGGGCTCAAAGCTCATGGTCGAGCCGGGGTCTTTGAGCTTGGTCTCAACGGCGGCAACGTCGATCTCGGCTGTGTCACCGGGAGAGACGGTGTCGGTCTCGGCGTTTGATTCGGAATCGCCGGTGTCCGGGGAGCCGGGCTCCTCGGGCGCGCGGGCGGTCGACTCGTCGTCTTGCGGGCTGACGTCTATAGGCTCGGGCGCCGGCGTAGACGCGGGCGCAACCTCGGATGCCGGGGCTATGGGAAACGCCGGCGCGGCGGGTTCGGGTGCCGCAAACACCGCAGCGCTCTCGTTGATTGCCGCGGCGACGGGCTCTGCAAAGTGAGCCGGCGCCGGGGTTGCTTCGGGCGCTGTGGGCTGTTCCGCAGCATGTGCGCCGATGGGCGCCGCTACGGCATCCTCTTCGTCCTCGTTATCGGCGAGATCCGAAATATCATGCGTTACATGCGAAAGAGGCAGGGAGAACACGGTGTCCTCGGGCTCCACGGGCGCGGAGCCCGCCGGGGCGGCGTGGGCCGGCGCAGCTGTGGCGGCGGCCGGTGCCTCGGTCATAGTTGCGGACTTGTTCTCCTCGTCGATCATCGACGGTTCACCTTCATGACCACGTCGCCAATCTGGACTTCGTCGCCCTCACGCAGCGTCGCGGGCTCCACGAGCTGGCGGCCGTTGACGAGCGTGCCGTTAAGCGAGTTGAGGTCCTCGATGATGAGCGCCGGGCCCTGCAGCGAAAAGCGCGCATGCGAGGCCGAGACGAACGGTTCGTTGATGCAGATGTCCGAAGATGGCGAGCGACCGACGATGACGGGGCCGAGCATGTCTACGTGGATGCCGCGGATACCGCGCGGGCCCTTGTCCACATCGATCGTCCAGATAGCCGAGTCGCGGCGCTGCCCGCGCACGAGTCCCACGCCGGTCTTCATGACGGCGAACAGGAAGATATAGAGCAGGGCGACCAAGACGATGCGGCCTGCAAAAAGGACGATATCGATGTTCATAAGCGACTATCCCCTAAATTCAAAGGTACTCAGGCCAAACGTCAGCAGATCGCCGTTGCGCAGCGGGCAGCGCGTAATGCGGCGGTTGTTGACGAGCGTGCCGTTGGTGGAATTGAGGTCCTCGATCGACCAATCCGAGCCCGTAAAGGTGAGCTGGGCGTGGCGGCGCGACACGTTGGGGTCGCGCAGGGCAATGTCGGAAACTGAGCGCTCGCGACCGATGGTTACCTGTGCGGAGGTGATGCTATGGCTCTCGCCGCTCACGACGTCGACGAGCTGGGCGAGCGGGCGCTGCGGGGCGCGAGTGCTTGCCATGTTGGAGGCGATGCCGGCTGCGGCGCCTAGGCCCACGGCGGCACCGGTCGCGGCGGCTCCGCCCATGCCGGCAAGCGCGTCGCGCGAGACGGTCTGCGGCACCGGGATGGGTGCGGCGGCGGGGTCGGGGACGCTAGGCGCGAAGGGATCTGCTACGGCAAGCGGGTCAGGAGCGGCGGCGCGAGGCGTCGGCTGCTGCTGGGGCATGGCGGCGGGGCGCTGCGGCTGCGGGGCAGCAAACTGCTGCTGGCCGGCGCGCGGGGCGCTGGCGGCACGGCTTGCCGCGGAGTTGTTTTGGCCCAGACCGTTTTGATAGGCGCGCTCTTCTTCGTACAGGCGGCCGAGCGTGGGGGCATCGACGTTCTCGGCAAAGACCGAGAACTTGCCGGCGCGCAGCTGCGGATCGATCATAAAGCGCACGAGGGGCTCGCCGACAAAGACATAACGGCGCTTTTCGGCCTGCGCCTTCACAAACTCGCGGACCTCGCGCGAAAGCTCGGGGTAGAACGGGGCGAGCATGGGATCGTCGTCGGCGGCGATCAGGATGGTATAGAGTGCCGGCGCCGTGTTGACGCCATTGATCACCAGAGTCTGATCCTCCATGTCGCGAGCGGCCTGCTTGGCAAGCTTCTTAAAGGAGAACGGGGCACGGGTGGCACCGAAGATGCCGGCCACGTGGTCCTCGAAGATGTTCAGGAAGTTCACGAAAGATCACTCTCCGTATAGGTTCTTTGGTATCCGAGCAAATATAGGCATATCCCAACGATTATAGAGGATAGGGTTCCCGCAACTGCCGCCTTGGCGGCGACCGCGGCTGCAAGGCTGGCAATTTCCATATGGTGTGCAAGACAGGATGCCGCTGCGCAGCCGATGCCGGTGACAGCGATGGCGGCGATGGCGGCAAGGTTTGAGCCCTGATCGGCACGCTTGGCATGGGCATTGAGCAGCGCAGATGACGCCGCGGCAGTTGTCGCGACCAGCGCAAAGGCAGCCCAAAGGAGCGGGTCTTCCAGCGCTGCGGCAACGTTGCCGAGCCCCAGCACGCCTCCGGCTGAAAGCGCGACCGTGGCCAGACGGGCAAAAAGCGCGCCCATGCCCGTTGCCGCGGCGGCGCTTGCCGGGCCGAGCCAAAATGACGCGACGCCGGCGGCGACCCCAGCTGCCAGGAAGGTATTGCCGGTCAGACAGCCAAGCGCAAGCGCGCAGGTGAGTGCGGCGCTCGCGGCAGCCTCGGTGCGACCCCAGGCGATCCACCAACCGGACATGGCAGCGGCAAAGATCACCGCGACGGGCAACATCGACAGGATGCCCTGCGCCTGCATGGTGGCGTTGGCCATGAGCACCAAAAAGCCCACAGCCGAGATGGCCGAGCCAATCTGGGGGGCCAGGCCAGCCGCCGCTCCGATCGCGATGGCCGCAATGACCAGGCCGGGAAGCGCCGCGACCCCGGCCGTTTGCATCAGCAAAAAGCTAAAGGTGCCGCACGTTAGCGCCGAGATAGCGTGCATGGTGTAGTCGCGCGCATGGCTCCAGCGCGTGCCCGCCCAGCCGAGCGCGGGGTCGATCTCGATGGCGTCGTCCTCGTAGTACGACGGCTCGATATCGTCGAGCTCTTGCTCGTCATCCGAAAGCTCGCCAACCATTTGCTCCAGACTGCGACGGCCCTCGCGCACGCTGCCCAGACCGGCAAGGAGTTGGTCGCAAAATGCCTCGATGCTGTTGGGGCGGTCCTGCGGCATGGGGGAGAGCGCGCTCATGAGCGCGGCCTCGGCTCCCGGGGGAAAGTGTGGTATCAGCTCGCTGGGATAGGTGGCGCCGCCGATGATGCGGTCGAGCGAGTCGGCGGGCGTGGCCGCCATAAAGGGAGCGCTGCCGCACAAGCCCTCATAGATAACGCAGGCAAGGGCAAAGACATCGGCGCGTTCGTCGCCCGTGCCGGTCTCGATATCGAGCTGCTCGGGCGGCATGTAGCCGATGGTGCCGCCGCGCGAGCCGCCAAAGCCACCGGCGGACGACAGTCGCGCCATGCCAAAGTCGGTGAGCTTTACATTGCCCGAGTGGTCGATGAGCACGTTGGCGGGCTTAATGTCCAGGTGGAGTACGCCATTGCTATGGGCGAAGGTGAGCGCCTGGCCCAGGGCATCGGCAATGGCCGCGGCCTCGTCAAAGGTGAGCGAGTGGCCGTCCACGCGATGCAAAAACTCGGCCAGCGACATACCGTCGACATACTCCATGACCAGGTAGGCATAGGCGGTGTCATGCGTAAAGTCGATGACCTGCACGATATTGGGATGTTGAAGCATGGCGGCAGTGTGCGCCTCGCGCAGGACATCCATGATGTCGCTGGCGGGCATGCCGGCGCCGTTGATAAGGGGGATGCGCTTAATGGCGACGCGGCGGCGCAGGTGCGTGTCGCGGCAAATCTCGATGGAGCCAAAACCGCCGGTCGCAAGTGTCTCGAGCGGCTGGTACCGCTTGAGCAGCTCGCGAGAGCTGGTGCCCTCCAAAGGAACGTCCGGCGAGAACCGGGCGGTATGTTGCGAGAAAAGCGGCATGGCCAACCCTCGTGCGTTTAAAGTTCGTTTGCGAGCGGCGGGCGTGGGGCCGAGCCATTCGCGGTGGCATAGATGCTGCTAGTGTAGCACGCTCGGGCAGATGGCGAGGAAACGGGGATGAGGTGGTCCGATCGATTCGGGCCGTTTCGGCTCGTTCGGAAAGCGCACCCCAGTTTTCAGCCAAATAATGGGATGCGCCTTCCAAATGGGGTGGGCTGCGGAAACTGCATCCCAGAATATTGCCCTGGAACGGGATGCGCTTTCCGAACCGGCGTCCAAAAGGAAACCGCATCCCGCTTTGATGTGGGGACTGCGAACAAAAGCCGGACCGTGATCTGGCGCGGATTGGAGTTCGCCTGAATCATTGATGCTGGCTGGTGTGAGAACAGAGATAAACGAGCGGCTCGAGCGATATAATGACACGCTATGGAGGCCATATGCTTTTTTCCCGCCGTTCTGCTACGTCTGCCTGCGCCATTGCGCTTGTCGTAATGGCGGTCACCCCTTATCACCGGTTTTCATCTTCAATCGGCCTGGCGTCAGGTGCAATGACCTGGCTCGTTATCCTGGGCGCATGCCTCGCGGCGTTTGGTCACGGTGTTGCGCTCCGCAAGGGGAGAGAAATAAGGCGGCCGGGGTTCCTTGGCGCCTTCGGTATTTTCCTTGCTGCTATTGCAACGGTTCCCGAATGGGCCGACCTGGCCTTCTATGCTCGCGGAGATTCTATTCCATTCGTGTTTGCGCCTATCTGGCTGTTGCGCGGCGTTTCATGCGCCTCGTGCTTTGCTGGGTCGTTGCTCCTCTCATATGTAATTTGGGATACGGCGGGCTCTCCTTTGACGCGGGGGGCGACGCGGGCTGACGAAAGAGAAACTCGTCATCCGCAGGACGCGATTTTTACAGAAACAATAGCCGTCATGTCTTGTCTGCTGTTCTGCTGTCGAGTTTCATGGAGAGTCGTTCCCGAGCCATGGGGGATGCCCCCTGTAACGGCCGCATCAATTGGCCTTGTGCTTTTAATTCCTCTGGTCTATTTCGTGTTGGCTGCGGTCCCGCTGCTTTGCTGTCCCCGCGCCTTTGGTCGGGGGCAGGGCGACGTGTTTGCCTGTTCTGTGCTCGTGGCAGTTCCCATTGGCCTTGTTCCGGCTGTCGAGGTGGCATACTTTGCAAGCGATGCCGCGGTCATTGCATCACTGTCGATGGGGTCCGCTATTGCTGTTGCCGCCTTCGTATACACATTGCTCAGGAAGAAACGGGACAACGATTCGGATATCCCCAGCACGTCCGACCCATTCGATGCGGGGGTGTTTTCCCCTGCCCTGTCGCCTAGAGAAGAGCAGTTTGTTCGACTGCTGCTCAAAGGGAAAACGCCGGCGGAAATTGCCAAGGAGACGGATACGAAGCCATCGACGGTGAGAACAACGCTTCACCGAGCATACGGGAAGGCGTCGGTTGCGGGCTCACGCGAGCTCGTGGCGCTGTTTGCGGGTGAGGGCGATACTGTAGGGCATGAGCTACCGCAGCGGCATGCTGACGATATAGTGGCATCAGCTCGAACGCGCCGGCTGTTTCGATACCTGCTCACATTATTCTTTATCCTCCTTGCGGCGGGGCCCTTGGTAATGGCGGATAGCGATTGGGGGTCCGGTGTTTCGCGGGCTGTCGCCTTTTCCCTCTTAAGCTACGCATTGGGTCTCGGACTGCTTCTGTCGCTACGCTACGCGGGTGGAAAAGCGAATCGTGGCGCTGCGCTGGATAGAGCGGGTGAAGCGATTTGGCTCGGAAGCCCGTACGTATGGGCGGTGCTATCTGCTGTGGAATGGTCTTTTATCTATATCGCGGCATTGATGTGCATACGCGTTCCGTTGATGGCTGTGCCGGTCCTGTTTTGCGGCGTGGCGTCTACGGCTTCGCTCGCTGTTGGGCTGCGTCCGTTTAAGGTGCATGCCCATGCTCGGGCTATCGTGCCGTTGGTGTCAATGGGCATGGTTGCCTTAATCTATGCGGTCGCTAGGGGGCGAATCCATGGACTTGCGGTGCTGACGGGGGTGCTGCTCACATATATAGTGATGCGAAGCTGTCCGCAGCGCAAAATGCTTGGGATATGGATGCTTTGCTTCGGGGCGACGGCTCCTGTTTGGGCTGTCTTGCTCAATATGGTGCAGGATCTGACGGTTTTCGAGCCGTTGTTCCTCGCGTCGTTGTTGGGGCAAAGTTCGGCTGTCAATGTCGTCGTGGCAACGGTGATTGTTTGCTGGTCTGTGCCCATGTTCGTTACGCACATCGCGCTCGCCCGCTCGGTTGAGGACGAGAAGGCCGTCTTGGAGTACCGGGCGAACGGGTCCACCGAAACGGCCCGCGTGCGCCAGCTGGCCCTGCTTACGTCGCGCTCCCTTTCTGATGTTCAGTCGCAAATTTTGCTGATGACGGCAGAGGGGGCAACGACAAAGGCCATTGCGGAGGATGTCGGTTACGCTGCATCTACGGTGCAAGCGCTGCGGTCTGCATCTTACCGCCAGTTGAAGATCAAGAATAAGGCGGAGCTAATTTTATTGTTATCGCAGGTAAATAACGTGTAAACGCCTGAGCAATCAACTCAATAGCGGGTGTTTACAGACATCTTTCTCTATTCATGCGAAGGTTGCCGTGCGTCGACGCATTGTTAACCGCTTTTGATTGGAGAAGGCCATGATTAAGCCAAGGAGCGCTATTGCTCGAATCGGAGTCGGCTTGGTGATTGCAGCTGGTCTGTCCCTAGGGGTTCCCGCTGCATCGTTTGCACAAGAGGAGTTTGACACCTCTCAGGTTTCCAGCATTACTCAAAACGCCGATACGGGAATTACGACCTGTACGAACAATGCCGATAAGGCATTTAGTTTTCAATGTGCCGGGACGAGTGCAACTGGCTACCGTCAAAAGGATGATTCCTCATCGCTCTATCTGGATATCCAGGGCCATACGGGAAATCCGCTTCGGTTATATACAGACGGTGCGTATAACACAAGCGGTAGCGGCAGCATGAATTGTACTCAGGGAACGTATCGTTCGAATCACAAGGGACAGTGGGAAATGTATAACCTCGTCCGTGAGAACGGGCGATCTGCGGCGCGACTGACTGCATGGGCGGAGTCTGGCTACGGCACTGTTATTGGTGTATGGAGCCCCGACTGCGTCGGGCATTTCCACAAGCTTCCCGCATAGTTGTTTGAAATGGCTCCCTTCCGGCTTTCTGGGTCGGAAGGGGGAGGAGGACGTATGAACCAAAAGCTCGCAAGATACGAACTGTCGAAAACGATTAGACGTCCAGCTTTTATCCTTGCTCTCTTGATTGCGGTCGCAGTTGCAATAGCTGCCGCGCTGGAGCCGTGGGCAAATTTGGAAAAAGAGCGCCACAACCTTCTTTCTTTTGGTTACGGCGTTGGCGTGCAAGCCGAAAATTATCTCGGTCAAACACGTGAAAGCAGCTTCGGTAACTGGATTGTTGTGAGCGCGAACGCGCCACTGTCTGCGTCGGTGTTTTTCTATGTACTGCCCCTGCTTGCAATGTTGGCTGGATCTTGGTCGTGTCTCTTTGAGCGTTTGAGTGGTTATGACATGCAGATATGCACGCGCGTTTCCAGAAAGGCGTACGTGAACGTAAAGATGCTGTCTGCTTTCCTCTCCGCGTTTACAGTGACTGCCATTCCTCTGCTCGTCAATTTCCTGATCGTCTCGATGCTTTTTCCTGCGTATCTTCCTCGGGTCGATGAGTCGACTTACGTAGGACTTTACCTGCATAGCTACTTCTCCGGTCTATTTTATTCGCATCCTTTGTCATATGTGCTCGCATACACGCTGTTCGATGCTGTCACGCTCGGGACTTTATCCATGGCTGTAACTGGCTTCTCAATTTTGTTTCGTAGCAGAATCAAAGCGATAATTGTCCCGTATCTGCTAATGGTTGCGTGGCATTTTGCAAATGGCTGGATCTTCGGCGTAATGGCTTGTGTGGGGTTTAACTGCAATATCCTCAACAGCATCAGGTCGGAATCGCTGAATAACTGGCCAGACATTCGAGCCGGTTTTGCGGAAATCATATTATTGACCCTTGCTTCGTTGGTTTTTTCTGGGGCGTGGAAAAGACGCGAGGTGGTCTGATGCTGTTTAGGCTGGTCGCCGCGGACCTGAGGACCGTTTTGAAGAAGAACATCATCACTTTTATTGCAATTGCGGCAGTGACCGTTGCGAACTTGGTGTACGCCTACGGATTGTCTTCTGTGTATGGGGTTAGAACGGATACCTTGGGGTTTGCGGATAATCTTGCGCTCGTGTTTGCCGGATCTGCTCCGTTTGAGCCTAGGCCCGGGGTCATGTTTGTGCCTCCGCTAGGATGGCTATTTCTCATTCTGCTTATTCTCTATACAACACTCGACTATCCGACCGAATCGTTGCACGGGTTTGGTTTGCAAGCGCTTGTTCGATGCCGGGCAAGAACCCTTTGGTGGGTCTCGCGTTTTATCTTGGTGGCGGCAGTAACGGCATTTTCACTGCTCGTGGTGGTTTGCTCTGTTGTGATTTGGAGCTTGGTGGTGAGCTCCTCGTTCAGCGCGGTCATTCATGGCGAGTCGCTTCAGCTGGCTAATTTGGCGCCGTGGTTTCTCAAAGCTGCCGAGGCAGATGCGCTGCCGTTTTTCATAGGTCTCTTATTTGCTTTTGAGGCGCTTGCGTTTGCGCAGGCAGCGGTTGGGTTTGTGCTTGGGTCGTCAGTCTCGTTTGTGGTTTTAATGAGCTACCTGATCTGCTCGGCATATGCACGACATTGGGCGCTATTGGGTAACGCCTTGATGCTGTTGCGCTGGGGTGGAATTGTCAAAGAGGGAATCGCGGCGGGCTCGAGTGTCTTGTCATCAATTGGGCTTATGTCGTTATGCCTATCGTTGGGTGGACTGTGGTTTCGAAGGGCCGACCTTATAGAAAAGGGGGACAAGATATGAGTGTGATCGTAAGGGGCGTATCGAAGCGCATGGGTAAAAACGATGTCCTGCGCAACGTGTCCATCGAGGTTGACCCTGGGACTGTGGTCGGGCTTCAGGGGATAAACGGTTCGGGTAAGACCATGCTCATGCGAGCGGTTTGCGGGTTGATCAAGCCTACCGAAGGCGAAATCTCTATCGATGGCCAAAGGCTTGGGGCGGACATCTCGTTCCCGCCGAGTCTGGGGATGTTGATCGAGGCGCCTTCCTTTTTGGGATATCTGTCTGGCTACGACAATCTGAAGCTCATCGCTCAGATCAAGGGCGTTGCCACCCCCGAGGACATTCGCTCTGCCCTGCGGCTCGTGGGGCTCGATGCAGACGAAAAAAAGAAGTTCCGAGCATACTCGCTTGGGATGAAGCAGCGTCTGGGGATAGCTGCGGCAATTATGGAGAAGCCGAAGCTGCTTGTTCTCGATGAGCCAACGAATGCCCTCGACGAAGCGGGCGTTGAAATGCTCAAGCGCGTTGTGGCGATGGCGGCATCAACGGGTCGTGAGGTCCTTCTGTCCAGCCATGACGGAGAGGTGCTCGAGGAACTGGCCGATCGGGTTTACTGCATGCGCGACGGTGCCGTTGTGAAAGTTCGGGAAAGGTCGTGAGCGCGATGAAGAAGACCCTGTGGACGAGAAGATCGGCGCTCGCGCTTTTTTGCTGTGCTGCTGCCGGCCTTGCGGGCATGAGGGTGAGCGTCGTTAACGGGAACCGGACGGTCATTCCTGAGAAATATTACGCGGAGGGCGAATGGCTCTCGATGGATGGAGCGTTTCTGGGGTCGAAGGATGTGGTGACTGATGGGTATTCGTTTTGCATAGACGGGGCAGAGTTGCTCACGCCGCGCGAGTATCTCAAACGAGCACATGACGATTATTCAAAATATGGCACCGTGGATACGAAAACGAGACTGAAGGATGCCGACATCACGTGCGTTATCGCCGTAAAGATGCGTGTCAGAAATAGGGATAATATCGACGGTGGAATCAAAGCGTATGTTTGGCATCTGGTTCCGGAGTCTGCGCCAAACTATGATTTTGTAGTCAATACCGATCTGATAACGCAAGCCATGCCGGTCCTTGGCGGCTCTGCTGCGTTTGCCGTGGAGGTTGGGGCAGAAAACGAGTTGCTCGTCCCATTTATGATGCAGAACACCAACGACTATTTCGAAGGTTACGAGACCGTCCGTTTTGAGAAAGCATTTCCCGGGACTTACACGATGAAGATGACCGATCTGCCGGAGCGGAGGCTCTTAAGGTTTGAAGTGAAATAGCTCGAGAGCAAGGCAAAACGGGTCCATTGGCGGTACGCGCGCCCGATTCCAGGCGCCCCGGCTCGGAATCGGTCGCGGGACGAGGCGGCTTCGGTGTCGGCCGGCCTACCGCTTCTTCTTGCTCTTCTTCTGCTTGCGCTGCTTGCCCTTGGTCTCCTGGGGCTTGTCGCCCTGTTTTGCTTCGGCAGCGGCCTTTTCTGCCTTCATCTTCTTGCGTTTGGTCTCGATGCGGAGTTTTTTGTTGATGCGCGCCTTAAGGAAGGGACCGAACTGCTCGGCATCGCCGCGGACAAAGGTGTCCTTAGGGATCGTCACGCCCTGGTCGGCGAACATGGCCACAAAGATGCGCTCGCCGTCGAGCACGTGGTCGAGCTTTTCAAACGGGAAGAACTGCGACTTGCCGCTCGTGCCCCAAACCATCAGGCCGTCCTCGTTGGCGGCGACGCGGCGATAGCGGCCACCCATGGACTCGTCGGCCTCAACGGCGTCGATAAAGTCGCGGGCGAGGGTGTGGTGCAGGTTTTTGCTCCACCAGGCCAAAAAGGCGCCGAATACGATCAAGACGACGCCAAACTTGATCCAGTTGCCGCCGGCCACCAGCATGCCGATGCCGATGAGCGCGGCAATTGCCGCGGCGACATACAGCGAGCCGCGACGCCTGGGCGAGGCGACCAGGCGGGCGAAGTCGGTGACGAGGTCGTTTTCGTATTGGTACTCGTTGAGGTACAGGATGCCGTCGTCGGCTGCGGCCTGCTCCTCGAGCGCGACCTCGACCTGGTCGGCTGCTTCGGAGGGAACGAGGTTGCTCTCTGCGTCTGCCATGCTCTTTGGACTCCTATCGCGGCGGGCTCGCCGTACGGGTTATTATGGAATGCAGTATGCCGTGCGACCGCATGGCCGCCGCGGCAACAAGACTCAGTATACCCGGGGGAGCACCCATGGAATCGTTGTACCGAAAGTATCGCCCGCTCACCTTTGACTCCGTGGTGGGCCAGCAGCATATCGTCTCGACGCTCGAGCACGCCATCACCGAGGGGCGCCTGTCCCACGCCTACCTGTTCTGCGGACCGCGCGGCACGGGCAAGACCACCATGGCGCGCATTCTGGCCAAGGCGCTGCTGTGCCGCAATGCCGAGGCGGCGCGCGCCGAGGGTGCAAGCGGCTGCATGCCCGACGGTACTTGCGAGGAGTGCGAGCTCATTGCCGAGGGTAACCACCCCGATGTCTACGAGCTCGATGCCGCCTCCCGCACGGGCGTGGACAATGTGCGCGAGGAAATCATCAACTCCGTCAACTTTGCCCCGGTGCGCGGCAAGTACAAGATCTATATCATCGACGAGGTCCACATGCTCACGACGGCGGCGTTCAACGCGCTGCTCAAGACGCTCGAGGAGCCGCCGGCACACGTGATCTTTGTGCTGTGCACCACCGACCCGCAAAAGATTCTGGAGACCATCCTCTCGCGCTGCCAGCGTTTCGATTTCCATCGCATCGGCAACGAGGATATCGAGCGTCGCCTGGCATACGTGTGCGAGCAGGAGGGCTTCGATTACGACGATGAGGCGCTGGCTATCGTGGCGCGCCATGCCAAGGGCGGTATGCGCGACGCGTTGTCCACGCTGGAGCAGCTGAGCGTCTTTGGCAACGGTTCTGTGCATGCGGACGACGCCCGCTCGCTTTTAGGCGAGGTTTCGGACCAGATTCTGGGCGAGTTTTCCCGCGCCATTGCCGATCGCGATGTTGCCGAGCTCTATGGACTGATCCGTGCGCAGGTCGAGGAAGGAAACGACCTGCTGGAGCTGACGCGCGACCTGGTGGCGCATGTGCGTGACGTGTACGTTGCCTGCGTTGCCGGTGCCCGTGCCGAGCTGTTTGAGGGCGGCTCCGAGCAGGCCGAGGCGCTTGCTGCCGAGGCCGCTGCCTTTGGCGAGCATCCTGCCGACCGCCTGGCCCGTGTGCTGACGGTGCTCGACGATGCCGCACTGGAGATGAGGGGCGCGAGCGACGTGCGCCTGGTGCTCGAGATCGCCTGCACGCGCCTGGCACGTCCCGAGGCCGATTTAACGATTGAGGCATTGGCCGAGCGCGTGGCCCGCTTGGAGGCCATGGTTGCCAACGGCGCCGTGCCGGCGAGCGTGGCTGCTGCTCAGGCCGCCGCGCCTGCAGCATCCGTACCCGCTGCTGCCCAACAGCCGACGCTAATTTCGGGCGCTCGTGCTGCCGCTCCGGCGGCATCCGCTGCCCCCGCTGCTACGTCCGCGCGCCAGGGCGGTATGCCTTGGGACCGTGGTGCTGCTGTTCCGGCTGCCCAGCCTGCGTCCCGTTCTGCGTCCGTGTCAGCTTCCAAGCCTGCAGCGCCTGCACCTCAGCCTGCGCCGACTCCGACGCCTCAGCCCGTTGCGGCTCCCGCGCCTGCCACCGCTCCGGCACCTAAGCCCCAGTCCAACAATGCCGCCCAGGTTGCCGCCGCCGGTACTGCCGAGACGCCCGCGGTCGAGGATGCCGGAGAGCTGCAGCGCAAATGGGCCGAGGTTGTCGAGCGTGTCAAGGCGCGTCAGGCTTCCTACGCGGGGCTTTTGCTCAATGCCCGCGCCACGGCTGACGACGGCTCCAGGCTCACGGTCTCGTTCCCCGCGGGCTCGACCTTTGCCATCAAGATGCTTGGACGCGCCGACACGCAGTCGGTGGTCCTGCCGACAGTCAGTGCGGTCTTCGGTCGTCGTACCGTCGACTATGTCCTGGATGGGGGTGGCACGCCGGCTCCTCAACATGAGGAGCATTCTCCATCTGCACGGGCTGCGGTATCTGCGGACCCGCAACCCGTGTCCTCGGCGGCCCCTGCATCCTCGAGCGCCAGCGCGACGCAGCCAAAAGCAGCACCGATAGCGGCGCCGACCCCGTCGGCGCCTAAGCCCGTCATGGCCAAACCGGCTGCTCCGACACCCGCGCCCAAGCCTGCCTCGCCCGCGCCCAAGTCGTCTGACCTGGGCAAAGCCCCCTGGCTGCGCTCCGACAACCCCGCCGGCGCTCCTACCACGGGCAAGCTCCCGACCGAGCCCGCGCCCCGAGCGCCCGAGCGCGCGTCCGCTCCCAAGGCTCAGCCCGCCGCGCCGTCTGCGCCATGGGAATCCGAGCAGGTTCCCTACGACGATGCCATGGTTGGCGGTTTTGTTGCCGATGCTGGTGGGGACGATCTGCCTCCGTTCGACGTGCCGGGTGCGGCGTCCGCGCCCAAGTCCGCTGCAACTGCCCCCAAAGAGGAGGACGCTCCTGCAGCTCCCTGGGAGTCCAACTCCGGTGCGGGCGGCCCCTTCGGCCATCAGGGTGCAGCCCCGAGCATCCCGCAGACCGAGGACGAGGCCAAAGCCCTCATCCGCAGCGTCTTCGGCCAGTCCACCATCTTCAAGCCGGTGGAGTAGCTGCGCAGGCGGGTATACTGCTCAAGAAGAGAACCCCTTGCCCGGGCGCATCTGTATTTCGGACATGTGTAGTGTGGTGCCGCGTATATCGCATTCGAGCAGACAAGCGCGTGACGGTCGGCCTAGGATGCTGAGGTCGATACGATACGTCGCATGGCCGTCCGTGTACTCGACTTGCTCGGCGTTGACGGTTGCTCCGATTGTAAATAAAGAGCCCAGTTCGGCATCGACAATCTTGGAGTCCTTTATCTTGACCTTGAACTCTTGGTAGAGGGACGGGCTGTTGTAGTAAATGGTTCGGGTTCCGTCGGTGCATTCATCGGTCGTCTCCCATTTGACGACGGGCTGGTCCGAGCTGGCTATCAGCAGTTCTGCTCCAAAAGCTATGGCATGGGTGATGACAACCAGCAATGCCCAGCCGACAAAGAGATAGAGAACCACATATGCAACGGGGTGTTTTGAGCGGATGTTTTGGAGCGCGTCGGGGGCATTCATGGGGCACCTCCAAATTGCAATCTATGACAATCAAATTATACCCTGCCGCCATGTGCTCCGCCTCGAGCAGCGGTTTGGCATTTAGCTATTTAGTGGCACACATGAAATGCCGGATTCGGCTCTACTAGATTGAGTATGCGATATTATGCAACCTTGCATAATTCGGCCTTGCATAATCTTTGCGCGTGGTTTGTATTGGAGGACATGTATATCGACTGAGGTAGCGTGTCCGCCCCGCTCGCTGGCCTCGCGCCGTGGTACGATTTTTGAGTTTGAAAGTCCCGCCGCGCTCCGGCTGCCCTTGCAGCTCGGCGTGCGGCCGCACGTAAAGGAGCCATCATGGCCGGTATGAACATGCAGCAGATGATGAAGCAGGCTCGCAAGATGCAGGAGCAGCTTGCCGCCGCGCAGGAGAACCTCAAGTCCCAGACCGTCGACGCCTCTGCCGGCGGCGGTATGGTCAAGGTGACCGTTAACGGCGAGATGGAGCTCGTCAACCTTACCATCGACCCCGATGCCCTCGATCCCGAGGACGTCGATATGCTGCAGGACATGATCATGGCTGCCGTCAACGAGGCCGTCCGCGGCGTCAACGAGCTCGCCAACAAGCAGATGGGCGCCATCACCGGCGGCCTCAACATCCCGGGCATGCCGTTCTAAGACACGCATATATATGAGTGCGAATCACAGTCTGCAAAAACTGCTCGATGAGCTGGGCCGTTTGCCGGGCATTGGTCCCAAGTCGGCCCAGCGCATCGCCTATTACCTGCTCGAGGCCGATGCCGAGGAGGCCCGCCGCCTGGCCGAGGCCATCCTGGAGGTTAAGCAGGAGGTCCACTTTTGCAGCCGTTGCTTTAACTACGCCACGGCCGACGAGTGCTCCATCTGCCAAGATTCGATGCGCGACACTACTCGCATTTGCGTGGTGGGCGAGCCGCGCGACGTCCAGGCAATCGAGCGCACGGGCAGCTACCATGGCCTGTACCATGTGCTGGGCGGCGTGATCAGCCCCATGGACAAGATTGGTCCCGAGCAGCTGCACATCCGCGAGCTGCTGGCGCGTTTGGGCCACGAGGATATCCATGAGGTCATCATCGCCACCAACCCCAATATTGAGGGCGAGACCACGGCGAGCTACCTGGCCCGCACTATCAAGCCGCTGGGCGTTGAGGTGTCGCGTCTGGCGAGCGGCCTGCCCGTGGGCGGCGACCTGGAGTATGCCGACGAGCTTACGCTTGGGCGCGCCATTGAGGCCCGTCGCACGATTTAGGTGGCGAACCTGCTCCTGCCGTATGTTTTCCTGGCGACGCACGGGGCAGTCATAATTTCCCCGTGCGACTATAAGTTTGTTGTGCAACAAAGATACTTTGTATCCGCTTATCGCATGGATGCTTCCACTCGCATCCTTAATTTGCTCATTCGTTGCGCAACCTTTTGGGTTCGCTGATACACTCAAATATGGATTCGAATGAATGCGCCGCTCCCGAGCGGCGTGTTTTTGTTGGAGGAGAACGCATGCGGCCCGGTGGCACTCAGACAAAGCGCGGCGCCGCGGTGCGCATGCGACGCCGACTGGGCTTGGCGCCGCGGGCGTACGCACTGCTGTCTTGCTCGCTGGTGCTGGTCATAGCTGGCGTTTCTGCCTATGGCATGACCGTGCCGTCCATGATGCAGGCACATGCCGCACGCGAACCGCGCGTGGGGCATGAGGTCAAAAGTGATCTGGGCACCACGACTGGATATGCTTGGGCAAGTGTGGTCGCGCATATTGTGTTTGGCGCCGACGACGCGGACGGCGCCGAGGCCCCGGACAACGAAGTCACGCTTGCCAATGGCAAAACCATCGTGCTCACCAACACCAAGATCATCGATCGGTTGTCCAACAATAGCGTGGCGGCAACGGTGAATAAGGTCGAGCGGCAGAAGGAGCAGGACGCCCAGCAGTCCGGAAAGCCCGGTAGCTCGGATACTTCTGGCTCCGGCTCGGATTCGTCGAGTTCGGGCGGCGGCTCTGGGTCGGGTTCCTCTGCCGGAGGGTCTGGAAACGGCGGCTCGACGGGCGGCAACGCTGACAACGATGCAAACTCCGGTGGCCTTTCCGCTGCTGAGGAAGAGAGCATTCACAGTTGGCTTGTGACCAAGTACAACATGCTCGACGGCTATGTTTCTCGTGCCAATGACGTGGTCTCGACCTATAACTCTACGGGAGATCCCAGGCCGTGCGACAGCCTGGTCGGGGAGATGTTTGTCATTCGAGCCGAGTTTGGTCGTCAGACATTCTCGCCCCGGTCAAAGTGGTATCAGCAGTATGCCAATCTGTGGGGCTGTTACACCAACCTATGTCAATGGGTCGGCCATTACGGCGATGATGACGTCGCGCTCGGTAACTTCAACAATAACGTGGCGGCGCTTGCCCTATGATGACCGATCTTGCATCCACCACACCACAATCGCTCGGTCGCGATCCCATGGTCGGCCTGCGCCTGGCGCGTGTCGACGGGTTTGAGCCGGCCATTGCGCTCGGTCAGGACGAACTGCCTGCCTATCTGCGTCGTTTTACGATACTGTTTGCCGACGATGCCACCATGCGCCGTGGCGGTATCGGCCGCGTGACGCGTGCCGTCAACGCCCAAGGCGAGGCCGTAGCACTCAAACAGCTCATCTTGCCGACGCGCGATGAGTTTGACGACGATGCCGCCCATGAGGCGCTGGTCGCCAAGTTCAAAGCGGCATTTCGCGAGGAATATGAATGCCATCGCGCCCTTTCGGGCCTTAAGGGCTTTCCCCGTCTCTATGGCTGGGGCGAGGTCGACGGTGTGCCTGCAATTGTCATGGAATGGGTCGAGGGCGAGACGCTTGCCCGCTTGCGTTCGCGACTTGCCGTGGATGATGCCGGACGCCTGTCGCCGCTTGTGGCGGCGCGTCTGGGTCGCGACCTGTTCGATCTGCTCTGCCGTATGAGCCTGGTGGGCGAGGGCTTTGTCCATCGCGATATCTCGCCCGCTAATATTATGGTGCGTACGGCGCGTCTACCGCTTGACCGGCAGCTTGCCGAGGGCACCTTTGACCTGTGCCTGATCGACTTTGGCTCGTCGCTGGCGCTTGAGCCTGCGTCGGCCGTGGCCGGTACCGGCGGCAAGGCGTCGTTTACGGAGCGCTATGCCACGCTGCGTCGCGCGACGGTTGCCTACGCCCCGCCCGAGATGCTCACCGACGATATTCCCGACCTGCGCGCTTTGCGTATGTCGCCGGCGATCGACGTCTATGCCGCGGCAAGCACGGTTTACGAGCTCATTGCCGGCGTCGCGCCATACGAAGCCGCGCCGAGCGCTTCGGGCACCTCGGGTTCGCGCAAAAAGACGCGCGACATCGCCAGCCCCTACCGTCTCAAGATGGACACGCGGCCCGACTATCCCATTGGTGCCCATGCACCCGGTTGCGATTTGACTCAGCTGCTTCGTCGTGAGCCCGATGTGGCGCTCGCCGCGGCCGAGCAGGCCCAGCAGCTGGGGCTTGAGCCGGATTCCGAGGAGCTACGCGATGCGCTGGCGTTTGTCGATGCCCAGCTGTTCGACGTGGTGATGGCCTGTCTGTCCAGCCATCAAAAAGATCGTCCCGAGCCGGCGGCGGTCGAGGCGGCGCTCTCGGCGTTTTGTGACCACTATGCGCAAAATGTCGGTCGTTCGCTCCGCGGCGAGCCGCTCACGCCGTGCCCCATGGATGCGTCTGGCCGCGCGGTTCGTCGCGCGCTGATGGTCGGCGCGACGGTCGTCTGTGGCGTGGTTTGGGCTGTGGTCGTGGTTTCGGCCGCGCTGCTGGCGTCGGGCGCTCGCGTGACGGCGACTTTGGGATCGCTCGTGTGGTCTGGGTCGATACCGGGTATTATTGCCGCACTGGCGTTGGCGCTGCCAGGCATAGCCGGCGTTGTCGCGGGGGCACTTGCGCGCAATCGGCGCTCGGGCTTCCTGCAGGGTGTGCTTGCGCTTTCTGCCTGCGAGGTTCCGGTGCTGGTTGTGGCTGCATGTAGCGTATTCTCTCAACGCGCCGTGATGGGCGGCCTTGTTGCCGCTCTGGTTGCAACCTATACGCTTACGTGGTTTTTGCTTGCGATGGGCTTTGCCTTTGAACTTCCCGTTTCGGCACCGCGACGCACAAAAGTCCAGATGGCGACTCCGCTTGCCGGTGGAGCCGCAGCTGCCCGTACTTTTGGCGGACCTGTCGAAGTATCGTCCGATTCTATTTCTACGACCAAGGAGGCCTAGGTCATGGCATCTCAAGTTGAGCTCACCCCATGTGGGGCCATGTTTGACATCTTTAAGCGCGCGGCGCATCTGAGCCATATCGAGCTGTGCGGCTTGGTGCTTTCGTCCCGTCCGCTCGCCGACGGCCGCAGCCCGCAGAGCCGGGCCGCCGATCGCTCTTGGGTTTCCCGCTTTATCGTTCGCGCGCCGGTCGGCACGCTTCAGCAGCGCTACTTTGCCGAATACGGTACCTCGGCTGCGCGTATTATGTCGCAACTGGCCCTGCGCCAGCGCAATCCCATGGACTCCACGGCTGTGATCAATATGGTGTGCGGCCCTGCAGGTGAACCGATGGTACGCGCGCTCGAAGAGTGTCACCAGGACACGAATCTCTATCGCAACGCGCTCGATCGCCTGTCCCAGGCGGCGGAACTCATGCCCGCCGAGCGCGCCGAGGCCGTGCTGGTGCTGTTTGTCGCCGTCGGTTGTTCGGCGGATGTGCGGTCCTCGGTGAACTATGCCATCGACTACGCGCACGCGACCTGTGGCGGAGGCACCTCCACGCCGCGTTCGCTTGGCATGTCGATGACCGCAGGCGAGCGCGAACCCGCCCCGGCGCACCCCTTGGGCTTGCTGCGCGTGCAAAACAGTTTTGTCGTGAGCGCCCCGCGCTGGATTCAGCCGAGTGAGCAGGGTGTTGAGATTGGCGCGCTGGCCACTGGTGAGGGCGATATTACCGACGTCGGCGACGATGTCTCGGCCCGCCATGCCCATATCTGGTGCGATGCTCAAAATATCTGGCACGTCGAGGACTTGTCGTCCACCAACGGAACCGTGGTGGTAAACGGGGCCACGCGCGTCTGCATTCAGGTCGAGCCCGGCCGTTCCGCCCAACTCAATCCCGGCGACGAGCTCAAGCTCGGCGAATCCACTACCTACGCCATCCTCTTCGGTGCCCTCTAGCCAGTCCCGCCAAATGGTCCCTCCGTCCCCAAGGGATCATTTTGCTCCCGGCAGTCACCCGAGGTAAACCTTTACCGCCCGCCTATATTTGCCGAAATTACACTTGACGGCGGGGTACAATAAACCCGCATGCGGATTTCCGTTGCGGGCGCTTCCCATCGCCGGGGCGTGCCCGGGAGCATCCGGCATGCGGCCTTTGCGGCGCTCGGTCATGTGCAAGACGGGCGGTCGGGTCTGTGGGGCGCATCAGTTGCCCCTCGCCTCGGCATGTCTTCTCTCCACGCCACGTACCTGCTGCTGAGCCTGCCTGCCAGATGATTGGAAGCAACAGCGTAAATCCCATCACGCCAATATCCCGGCAATCGCCGGGGCCTGTATACCTATATGAGAGGAGAGGGGTATATGGCGCGTAAGTTTAAGTCTATGGACGGCAACGAGGCGGCCGCATATGTTTCGTATGCGTACACCGAGGTAGCGGGAATCTATCCCATTACGCCGTCCAGCCCGATGGCCGACCATGTCGACCAGTGGGCGGCCCAGGGTCGCAAGAACATCTTCGGCACCCCGGTCAAGGTCGTCGAGATGGAGTCCGAGGCAGGTGCGGCCGGTACCGTTCACGGTTCGCTGGGCGCCGGTGCTCTGACCACCACCTACACGGCTTCTCAGGGCCTGCTCCTGATGATCCCGAACATGTACAAGATCGCGGGCGAGCAACTCCCGGGCGTCTTCCACGTCTCCGCGCGTTGCGTCGCCTCCCACGCCCTGAACATTTTTGGCGATCACTCCGACGTCATGGCCTGTCGTCAGACCGGCTTCGCCATGCTCGCCGAGGGTAACGTCCAGGAGGTCATGGACCTCTCGCCGGTGGCTCACCTTGCCGCCATCGAGGGCAAGACCCCGTTCCTTAACTTCTTCGATGGCTTCCGCACCAGCCACGAGATCCAGAAGGTCGCCATGTGGGACTACAAGGATCTTGCCGAGATGTGCGACATGGACGCCGTCCAGGCTTTCCGCGACCATGCGCTCAACCCTGAGCACCCGCACACCCGCGGCAGCCATGAGAACGGCGATATCTTCTTCCAGAACCGTGAGGCCTGCAACAAGGTCTACGACGAGCTTCCCGCCGTCGTCGAGGGCTACATGAAGAAGATCAACGAGAAGCTCGGCACCGATTACGGCCTGTTCAACTACTACGGCGCTCCCGATGCCGACCGCGTCGTCGTGTGCATGGGCTCCTTCTGCGACGTGCTCGAGGAAGTCATCGACTACCTCAACGCTCACGGCGAGAAGGTCGGCCTGGTCAAGGTTCGTCTGTTCCGTCCGTTCTCCATCAAGCACTTCGTCGACGTTCTCCCCGAGACCGTCCAGAAGATCGCCGTCATGGACCGCACCAAGGAGCCGGGTTCCATCGGCGAGCCGCTCTACCAGGACGTCGTCTCCGCTCTCTATGAGGCCGGCAAGACGGGTATCAAGGTCGTCGGCGGCCGTTACGGCCTGGGCAGCAAGGACACGCCTCCCGCGTCCGCGTTCGCTGTCTTCGAGGAGCTCAAGAAGGACGAGCCCAAGCGCGAGTTCACCATCGGCATTGTCGATGACGTGACCAACCTGAGCCTGCCCGAGGCCGAGGATGCGCCCAACACCGCAGCCCCCGGCACCATTGAGTGCAAGTTCTGGGGTCTGGGTGGCGACGGTACCGTCGGCGCCAACAAGAACTCGATCAAGATCATCGGCGACCACACCGACAAGTACGTCCAGGCCTACTTCCAGTACGACTCCAAGAAGACCGGCGGCGTCACCGTCTCGCACCTGCGCTTTGGTGATTCCCCGATCCGTTCGCCGTACTACGTGACCAAGGCCGATTTTGTCGCCTGCCACAACCCCAGCTACATCGTTAAGGGCTTCAAGATGGTCCGCGACGTCAAGCCGGGCGGCACCTTCCTGGTCAACTGCCAGTGGAGCGACGAGGAGTTCGCCGAGCACATGCCCGCCGTGGCCAAGCGCTACATCGCGAACAACAACGTCAACGTCTACCTGATCGACGCTATCGACCTGGCCGCTAAGGTCGGCATGGGCAAGCGCACCAACACGGTGCTCCAGTCCGCCTTCTTCGCGCTGGCCAAGGTCCTGCCCGCCGAGGACGCCCTGCAGTACATGAAGGACGCGGCTACCAAGTCCTACATGAAGAAGGGCCAGGCCATCGTCGACGCCAACCACAAGGCCATCGATGCCGGCGCTACCGCCTTCCGTAAGTTCGAGGTTCCGGCCGACTGGGCTACCGCCGAGGATGCCGCCCCCGTCGAGCTCTCCGAGGAGACCAAGTCCGCTATCGCCCAGCAGGTCAAGAACCTGCTCGAGCCCATCGATCGCATGGACGGCGACAGCCTGCCTGTTTCCGCCTTCGTCGATTGCGCCGACGGCCAGTTTGAGCTGGGCGCCTCCGCATACGAGAAGCGCGGCGTCGCCGTGGTCGTTCCTCACTGGGACGAGACCAAGTGCATCCAGTGCAACCAGTGCGCCTATGTGTGCCCGCATGCCACCATCCGTCCGTTCGCGATGACCGAGGACGAGGCTGCCGCCGCGCCCGAGGCTACCCGCACGCTCGACGCTATGGGCCCCAAGGCCAAGGGCATGAAGTTCACCATGGCCGTGTCCCCGCTCGACTGCATGGGCTGCACCAACTGCGTCAAGGTCTGCCCCAAGGGCGCCCTCGAGATGGTTCCCACCGAGCAGGAGATGGACCAGCAGCCCGTTTGGGACTACATGGTCGAGAACGTCTCCGAGAAGAAGGAGCTCATCGCGGCCAACGTCAAGGGCAGCCAGTTTAAGCAGCCTTACCTGGAGTTCTCTGGCTCCTGCGCCGGCTGCGCCGAGACCGCCTATGCACGTCTGGTGACCCAGGTCGCCGGCGACCGCATGTTCATTTCCAACGCCACCGGCTGCTCCTCCATTTGGGGCAACCCCGCTGCCACCGCTCCTTACTGCAAGGACAAGGACGGTCACGGCCCGGCGTGGAACAACTCCCTGTTCGAGGATAATGCCGAGCATGGTCTGGGCATGGCCGTTGGCTATGAGGCCGTTCAGCACAAGCTGATCGCCGCTACCCAGGAGATCATCGCCTCCGATGGTCCGTCCGATGAGCTCAAGGCCGCCGGCCAGGCTTGGATCGACTCCGTCAACGACGCCGAGGCCTCCAAGACCGCTGCCGCTGCCTACGTTGCCGAGCTTGAGAAGTGCGGCTGCGACGCTTCCAAGGCGATCCTCGCCGACAAGGCTTACCTCACCAAGAAGTCCTTCTGGATCTTCGGCGGCGACGGCTGGGCCTACGACATCGGCTTCGGTGGCTTGGACCACGTCCTGGCTTCCGGCCACAACGTCAACGTCTTCGTCTTCGACACCGAGGTTTACTCCAACACCGGTGGTCAGGCCTCCAAGGCCTCGAACCTGGGCCAGGTCGCTCAGTTCGCCGCTGCCGGTAAGGTGACCAAGAAGAAGTCTCTGGCCGAGATTGCCATGAGCTACGGCTACGTCTACGTGGCACAGGTTGCCATGGGCGCCAACCCGGCTCAGACCCTCAAGGCCATCCACGAGGCCGAGGCCTACGACGGCCCGTCCCTCATCATCGGCTACAGCCCCTGCGAGATGCACTCCATCAAGAAGGGCGGCATGCAGAACTGCCAGGCCGAGATGAAGAAGGCTGTCGAGTGCGGTTACTGGAACCTCTTCCGCTTCAACCCCGAGGCTGCTGCCGGCAAGAAGTTCTCGCTCGATTCCAAGGAGCCCGCGGGCGGTTACCAGGAGTTCCTGATGAACGAGGCCCGTTACGCTTCGCTGACGCGTTCCTTCCCCGAGCGCGCCGAGGAGCTCTTCAAGGAGAACGAGCAGGCCGCCATGGACCGCTACGCTCACCTGCTGAAGCTCAAGACGGTGTACAACGAGGCCTAGGTCTCTCACCGCAGGATCTGAGGGCTGACCTTCGCGGACGTCCTCGGACATGAAAGAACCCCCGCTGCACACTTTGTGCGGCGGGGGTTCTTTCGTCCAGTGCGGAATGTCCGCGAAGGTCAGCCCTCAGATCCTGCTACGACTACGTCCTCGGATTGTGGGGCTGCATGAGGGACGTGGTTGTGGGGGCCTTTTGTCTCCGTCGCTGTTTCGCGGCGCGGCCGCGAAACCACGCGTTACTTTGGTTATGGAGGGGGCTTGGTTGTTGGTTCAGATGATCTAGAGAGATATGGGTGCAAATGAGAAATCGTTGTTGGGGTCGTCCTTTTCCATAAACTCATCGAGGCAGAATGTCATATAGATTGGAACGTACAGGATCTTGCCCTCTTCGCTAAGGTTTTCGTGGCTCAGCACAACGGCCTCGGGAATCTTGTACTCGCCCACACTCATCAGGCGATCGAGGGCCGCATGTGCTCGAACTTTCTTGCCCGATTTGACTTCGATTGGGACAACATGTCCGCGGGTGCCTTCGACCACAAAGTCAACTTCACCGACTTCACGCGTCTGGTAGTACCACGTATCTGCTCCGAGGGCAACGAGTTCCTGCGCGACCACGTTCTCATAGAGGCCGCCGAGGTTGGGGGTTTTCATGTCAAGGTAGACGGCGCGTGCCGTGCTGCCGGGATATCGCGATGCGAGCATTCCTGTATCGGACTCGTATAGTTTGAAGGCGGTCGCCTTCTCTGTCCTCTTAAGAGGACTCCGTGCCTCCGTCGCCTGGGCGACCATCAAACCGACGCCTGCGTTAACAAGCCATAGGAAATCTTGCTTGTATTTTTGAAGACGAGCTCCCTCGCCTAGAGACGAGACGATAAAGCGATGGGACTCCGCCTCAAGCTGAACGGGAATTTGCTCGAAAATGGAGCGAACGTTAAACGCTCGAGTCGATGCATATTTAGAGATATCGCTTTTGTACTGATCGACTAGCTGAATTTGAAGCTCACGCGTTCTCACGAGCGAATAGCCCGAATCGATATAGTTCTGAACGACCTCTGGCATGCCGCCGCAAACGATATAGGCTCTAAAGTTTTTGAGCATCGCCTCATGAATATAGTTTTCGACGGGACGTCTCTCGACAAGGCAGCTGCGAATGTCTGCAAGCACATTCTCGCTGATGCTGTTTGCCCAACAGAACTCTTCAAAATCCATCGGTCGCATAACAATGTGCTCGACATACCCCACCGGAAAAGAAGAGATCCCCTTAAACTCAGTCCCAAGCATAGACCCCGAGAAGACATAGCTAAAGCGTCCGTCCTCGACCAGCGCCTTCATAAGTGTAACGATCTGCGGATACTCCTGAATCTCATCGACAAAGATAAGCGTATCTCCCTCAGCAAGCGGTGCATCCGCAAGAAGGGCCACGCGGTTGATAAAGTCAACGGAGTTCTTAGCGCCAACAAGTACATCCCTTGCCTCGGCATCGAGCAGCAGATTGACCTCAAAATACGAAGCGTAGTTGTCTTTACCAAATGCGCGAATTGCATAGCTCTTGCCAATCTGACGCGCACCGGTAACAAGCAACGCTTTATCGGAGTCGTTCTTCCAGCTCAAAAGCCTGTCAGTGACCTTACGGCGTAGCATTAAAACACCTCATTGACAAAAATTGGCAAATAGATTTGCCCCTAATCATACAAAAATTGGCAAATAGATTTGACCTAAATCCTACAAAAATTTACAGATAGCAAAGATTCGCTTAGGTCTCAAAGCCATCGAGTCGGCGCGGTGCCATGCGAAAACGCTGGGGACGCCGTTAGCGTTCTCGGCTGCTTGGGCGGGCAGGAGCGAAAGGGCATCAGCGGCGTTCATGCAATACCCGACGGTAAAGTTCTATATTGCAAACTCACAGTCGCTTGCTGCGGGGTGAAGCGCGATCGGCTATCCCTTATGTTGGATGAAAAGCCCCATGTTTTTGCAGGGGTGCATACTCGTCAAATTAATGTATAGAATCGCGTATAGTGCGAGTAAGATATTGCGCTGTCCGTTTTGTGTTTAGCAAAGATATAGTTTGCATAATCTGGTCTAATCCCTGCTCTATTTAAATAAAGTTGCACGTAAATGGCGTAGATATGCCTGAACTGGGCTTCTTTACGCTGAGCGGGTAAAATCGACCGTTCGCCGCTTAGGTATTTTCAAAATGAATAAAATGAGCGATAAAGAGAATATAAACCTTAATAAACTCGCGTATCGCACGGACGCGGGTTATTAATGGGTTGTAGGCCTTTTACAGAAAGGATTCCAGCAATGTCTAAGCCTCTTGGCAAGCCCGATCGTATTGTCGTCGCCCTTGGCGGCAACGCCCTCGGCAACAACCCCGTCGAGCAGATCGAGGCCGTGAGCAACACCGCCCACGCGCTCCTCGGCCTCATCGAGCAGGGCAACGAGATCATCATCACCCACGGCAACGGCCCGCAGGTCGGCATGATCCAGAACGCCTTCGCCGCCGCCCACGACGCCATCGGCACCCCCGAGATGCCGCTGCCCGAGTGCGGCGCCATGTCCCAGGGCTACATCGGCTACCACCTGCAGCAGGGCATCGGCCGCGAGATGCACAAGCGCTATAAGCGCTGGCACGCCGCCACCGTCGTCACCCAGATCGAGTGCGATCCCGACGATCCCGCGTTCAAGAACCCGACCAAGCCGATCGGCCCCTTCTACACCGAGGAGCAGGCCAAGGAGTTCATGGCCGAGGACCCCTCCAAGGTCTTCGTCGAGGATTCCGGCCGCGGCTGGCGTCGCGTCGTCGCCTCCCCCGATCCCAAGAAGATCGTCGAGGCCGACTCCATCCTCAACCTGCTCGACAACGAGTTCATCGTCATCGCCTGCGGTGGCGGCGGCATCCCCGTCGTCCGCGACTACGAGAACAAGGGCTGCTACAAGGGCGTTCCCGCCGTTATCGACAAGGACCTGGGCGGCGAGCTGCTGGCCGAGGACTGCGACGCCGACGTCCTGTTCCTGCTGACCGCCGTCGAGCATGTCGCCATCAACTTCGGCAAGCCCAACCAGGAGGAGCTCGAGGACCTCACCGCCGACGAGGCCGAGCGCCTGGCCGACGAGGGCCAGTTCGGCAAGGGCTCCATGGAGCCCAAGGTCCGCGCCGCCATCAAGTTCGCCCGCTCCCGCAAGGGCCGCACCTGCATCATCGGCGCCCTGGACAAGGCCGCCGAGACCATGGCCGGCCTCTCCGGTACCCGCATCCACGAGTAGCCTCTACTCTGTTGCCTCTCTCGTGGGCGCCAGGTAGGACGCCCACAAACTAGCCTCTCTTCATGAGCCCCGCGGTCCGCTCCGACTGCGGGGCTTTTGCTGTTTGAGATGTGTGCAGGGGGCAAACAAGAGCAAATTTGGTTAGATGCTCAGATCATGGGATGCCTGAAACCAGACGATGACTCCGAGAATCCTGATTCGGCGTTTGTCCAGCACAATATCCGGTTCCGATGTGCGATATGAGTAGGATGACAGCATCACTGTGTTCGTGCCGGTGCTATACCGCCGTATGACCACTCTGGAATTATCGGACAAGGCGAGGACGGAGCATCCGTTCCAGGGCTTCAGGTTGGGGTCCACTAGGAGAAAGGATCCCATCGGATAGCATTTGGACATGGCAGATGTGTCCATTTGAACAAAGAAACACCCACGATGTTTTTTGAATACGGATGAGGGGAGCGCCGTTGTTCCGGTCTGCTTAAGTCCTGTTCTGCCTCCATTCATCTGGATTTTAAATACATCGCAAAGGGAGTCAGTAGCAGTTTCCTTGGAATTCGGCTTCCGTCCTCCGTGGTCGAGCTTTGCGGCAAGCCCTGCGGTTTCTGATGCGAGGTCGTCAAGCTGCAGATTGAATTTCGAAACGATCTTGAGCAGTGTCGACCGGCGGATGGCATAGCGGTCCTTTTACCAACGGCATACCGTTTCTTTGGAGACGCCGACGAGTGCCGCGAACTCCTCCTGCGTGAGCTGGTCGCGCTTGCGAAGCGCCTTTATGTTTTGACCCGTTCCCATGTTATGAAGCGCGGACGAGGGGAAGGCAGAGGCAGTTGGGGCCGCCAAAGCCGTTTGTCAGCTCGAAGATGGAGATGGGAACAAGTTCAATACCGGCCTGCTCCAGTGCCTTGTTCGTCTCGGTGTTCTCTTCGTATACGCAGACCTTGCCGGGCTCCAGGCAAAGCGTGCTTATAGCATTGTTGGTTCTTTCGACCTCTGCCGCTCCGGGATTTGAGCCGCCGCAAGGGATAAATTGCGGTGAACTTAAACCCAGGGCTAATCCCAGCGCTTCTTTTAGTCCGCCTTCGACATGACGCGCCCGGGTTGTCCTTTCCGATCTGCCTCGTGTAATGCAGTAGACCCGCGCTTGGTCCAGGAGCTCCCGGTCAATGAGGAATGTCTCATAGTTAACACGAGCAAAGTATGTGTCGAGATGAATGCAGAGATCATCGTAGGGAACCTCAATGGCCCATACGGACTCAATAGTCGAGTTCTCGTCCCAGAGCAAGTTGTTCGCTAGGGTGTCTATAGCTGCTGGCTCGGTTCGTTGAGAGATGCCAACGGCTACATTTTCGCTGTTGAGGTTGTGAAGGTCGCCGCCTTCAATGTGGTAAGTCGATTCATGCTTGAAGAACTGAGGAGTCTCGCGGAAATCCGGATGATAGTTAAAAATCGTTTTATAGGCGATAACCTCACGGTTGCGCTCTGGCCAGTACATATGGTTGAGCGTGACACCTTCGCCGATGACGCTTGCTGGATCGCGCGTAAACCACATGGTGTTAAGGGGGGCTATGAGAAGGTCGTCGGGTGAGTATGCGTCTCCCGTCAGCTTTGAGAGGCTGAACACCTCCTTGTTCGTGTCGAAGACCAGGGAGTAGCGAACGCCGTTGACGGCTGCCTGGACCAGGTCGCGGGAACCTTCGATATGCTCAAGATACTCGCGAATGGCGGACTCGAGCTCCATGCCCCTCGCGCCGCATTCTGAAATGTAGCTATCGATAAAAGAGCGACGCGCTTGCTCTGTCGCATCAAGGGCTTCGGTAAGAAGGTTCTCGAGATAGAGAATCTCTACTCCTTCGTGCTCGAGCATTGCCGAGTAAGCATGATGCTCCCCAAGAGCCTTTTCAAGATCAAATGAATTGCTAGAAGGGCGTAGCGTAAAGACTTGATTGAACTGGCCGTCGGGGTAGTTGCGCGTTTCGGGGCCGGGGCAGTGCAGCAGGACCCTTTTTAGCTTTCCTATTTCGTTTTGAACATGCAATGCGGACATGTGACCTCGCTTTGGCGATGAGTATTGATCGCTTCCATAGTGTCACATTAGAAGCTTGTTTCAATTTACATCATGTTTGCCACAGGAGAATGGCACGACCCAAGTAAATAAGTGACGTTAAACATCTATCAAAAGTGATAATTGATGAATTACGTCAATCTAAAGTCCGTTTACGGGTCGATGCGCTTCGCTGGCGGGCGAAGAGACGGAAGGGTGTTTTGCGCGATGACACAATGGCTTTGCCGACAACGAAAAACCCCTGAATTAAGGAGGAGAGATGGCAGAGACAGAAAAGAAGCGCACTCTTCGAGTCCCGCACGTGTACACCATCATTCTCGTCTTGATGGCCGTATTTGCCGTTCTGACCTGGGTCGTGCCTTCGGGTTCGTTTGAGCGCCAGGAGGTTAACGGTCGCGAGGTAACGGTCTCGGGCACCTATGAGCCTGTCGATAAGGTCTATACGGACGAGGACGGCAACGAGGTCGATCTTCGCCAAGGCATCTTCGAAGTACTTGAGGCCCCTGCGATCGGCATCCAGCAAGCGGTCGAGGTCGTTGCATTCATTATGATCGTGGGAGGTTCCTTCCAGGTCATCACGGCGACCGGAGCCATCACGAGCGGCGTCGCCCGAGTGGTGAAGAAGTTCAAGAGCAAGGACGTCCTCATCATTCCGATCCTAATGGTGCTTTTTGCCTTGGGCGGCAGCACCTTTGGTATGGCAGAGGAGACGCTTCCGTTCTTTGCGATTCTTATGCCGATCATGATGGCCATGGGCTTCGACTCAATTACAGCGTTCATGACGGTGTTTGTGGGTGCCCGTATCGGATACATCGCATCTACCGTAAACCCGTTCAACGTCCTGATTTCCCAGGGCATCCTCGGTATCCAGGGCAACCCCCAGCTTTGGTTGCGTACTATCGCCCTTGTCGTGCTCACTGCAGTTGCCATCGCATGGGTTGTGATGTATGCCCTCAAGGTTAAGAAGAATCCCGAGGCATCCCCAGCTTTCCACGATGATATCGAGAAGCGCAAAGAGTTTGGTGCGGACGAGAATCTCCTCGATAGCGAGTTCACCGGTAGGCAGAAAGCCGTTATGGTTATTTTCGTGCTTGGACTTGCCGCCATCATTTGGGGTCTGGTGGCCCAGGGCTGGTACATGAACGAAATCTCTGCGATTTTCTTGGCCATGGCCCTTCTTTCGGGTGTTGTTTCCGGGATGAATGAGAAGGAGATCGCTGGCGAGTTCGTTAAGGGAATTGCAGACTTCGCGTTCTCTGCCATCGTTGTTGGCCTCGCCCGCGGAATCCTCGTAATCGCCAATGACGGCCTCATCATCGATACGATTCTCAACACGCTCGCCACGGCTCTCTCTGGAGTTCCGGCAGTTATCTTTACGAGCATTCTCTACGTCGTGGATAACCTTCTGTCGATCCTCGTTCCGAGCTCCTCGGGCATCGCTGCTCTTACGATTCCCATTTTCGGCCCGCTTGTTGAGCTGATGGGCTTAAACCCCGAGGCTGCAGTTACCGGCCTTTCCATGGGCAGTGCTGCCATGTCTCTCATTTCGCCGACAAGCGCGATGCTCGTTGCCGGTCTTGGCGTCTGTAAGATTCCGCTTGGCCAGTGGTGGAAGGTCGCTTGGAAATTCTTCCTGGTCGTAAGCGTTATCTGCATGGCATTCACTGCGGTTTCGGGTCTTATCCCCCTGCCGTAAATGCAAAACCCCACATACAAGTTGTGAGAAAGAAGGATAGAGATGAACAAAGGACTGAACGTTCATAGCGAGATTGGCGCCCTCAAGAAGGTGTGCGTCCATCGCCCCGGTATGGATCTTGTAAACATGAAGGCGGAGGATTTCGACCGCGTTTGGATTCACGACGCGTTCTATCTGGACTATGCCCAGAAAGAGCACGATCAGTTTACCGGCCTTCTTCGCGGCGCTGGCGCCGAGGTCGTCTATATGGAAGAGCTGCTCGCTGAGACGTTTGACAAAGTCGAGGGCACTCGCGCAGAGTTCATGACGAAGTTCATGGGTGAGTCCGGCATCTCCAACGCGGCCCTTCGCCAGGCCGTTGTCGAGAAGCTTGATTCGATTAAGGACAACAAGGAGTTTGTCCTTGCTGCCATGGGCGGCCTCTACGTTCGCGACCTCGAGATCCCCAAGGTTGGCGGTTCTCTTGCCAGTATGGACGGCGAGGAGTTAAAGGCTGACGATATGGTGCTGTTCCCCATGCCGGCCTCGTATTTCTCCCGTGACCCTCTGGCTGTCGTGGGCAAGGGCGCTACCATGAACCGCATGTACTGGAATCAGCGCAACCGCGAGGTAATCTTCTACGAAACGGTGCTGCGCAACCATCCCGATTACGCCGGTAGCCCCATCTGGTACGACCACAACAGCGAGTGGCATATCGAGGGCGGCGATATCCTCAACATCAACGCCAAGACGCTCGCCATCGGTATTTCCGAGCGCACCCAGACTGCGGCCATCGATGAGCTCGCCAAGAATATGTTCTGGGGTTCCGATGAGGCCGAGATCGAGAACATCTATGCCATCAAGATCCCGCACGGCTACGCCTACATGCACCTCGACACCGTCTGCACGCAGGTCGATCGCGATAAGTTCACGGTCTATCCCGGCATCTACCAGACGCTTCGTGCCTACCGCCTGACCAAGGGCGATTCGGAGGGGGAGGTGCATATCGAGGAGCTCGAGGGCACCCTGCAGCATATTCTCGAGCTTGCGACGGGTATGGACCACATCACCATGATTGAGTGCGGTGGTGGCGATCCGATCGAGGCTTCTCGTGAGCAGTGGAACGATGGTTCCAACACTCTTGCGGTCGCACCGGGCAAGGTCTGCGTGTATGAGCGCAACGTTGTCACCAACGATGCTCTTTACAAGGCCGGCGTCGAGCTGCTCGTCGCCCCCTCCGAGGAGCTTTCTCGCGGTCGCGGCGGCCCGCGCTGCATGACCATGCCGTTCTGGCGTGAGGAAATCTAGTCAGCGTTAGCGTATCTGGGCGGCGCGTGTGCGTCTGCGCCGCCCATCCCTCCTTGTGTGTTCCAACAACCGAAAGGACTCAAATCATGGCTCTTAATCTTTCTGGTCGAAGCGTTCTTACCCTGCTTGACTTTACGTCCGAGGAAATCGAGTACATGCTCGACCTCTCAAAGAACTTCAAGGATATGAAGCGCGCCGGTTATCCGCACCGCTTTCTCGAGGGCAAGAACATTGTCCTGCTGTTTGAGAAGACCTCCACGCGCACGCGCTGTGCCTTCGAGGTCGGCGGTATGGACCTGGGTATGGGCGTGACCTACCTCGACCCCGGCTCGTCGCAGATGGGCAAGAAAGAGTCCATCGAGGATACCGCCCGCGTGCTCGGTCGCATGTATGACGGTATTGAGTATCGCGGCTCCGACCAGTCGATCGTCGAGGAGCTTGCCGCCAAGGCTGGCGTTCCCGTCTGGAACGGTCTGACCAACGAGTACCATCCCACCCAGGCCCTTGCCGACATTCTTACCATGCGTGAGGAGTTTGGCGACACGCGCGGCATGAAGCTCACCTATATGGGCAAGGAGCAGGGCAACGTCAGCGACTCCCTGATGGTTATCTGCGCCAAGCTCGGCATTAACTTCTGCTCCTGCGGACCCAAGGGCGATGTCGAGGGCGCCACGCACTTCGATCCCGAGCTTCTTGAGCGCTGCCAGGAGATCGCCGCTCAGAATGGCTGCACGATCCAGCTCACTGAGGATATCGACGAGGGCGTCAAGGATGCAGACGTGATCTATACGGACGTTTGGGTCGGTATGGGCCAGGCTGAGGAGCTGTGGAAGAGCCGAATCGATCTTCTCTCTCCCTATCGAGTAACGCCCGAGGTCATGGCCAAGGCAAACCCCGGCGCCATCTTTATGCACTGCCTGCCGAGCTTCCACGATACGCAGACCACCATCGGCGCCGAGATTGCCGAGAAGTTCGGCGTGACCGAGATGGAGGTTTCCGACGAGGTCTTTGAGAGCGCGCAGTCTCGTGTGTTCCAGGAGGCCGAGAACCGCATGCATACCATTAAGGCCATGATGTACGCGACGCTTCGCTAGTAGCTGGGAAGTGAACGAATACTATGAGTAAACCGTACGGTAAGCCCGACCGCATCGTCGTCGCCCTCGGCGGCAACGCCCTCGGCAACAACCCCGTCGAGCAGATCGAGGCCGTGAGCAACA
>OGFJ01000445.1_pt1 | contig 38443 bp, 32 predicted proteins | sample 1570861 | NCBI WGS metagenome assembly OGFJ01 (sample SAMEA2582060, study PRJEB24529) | metagenome | biome: Human gut stool | place: China | collected 2011
GGGCGTGGTACGCCCGCAGAGGCATAGAAGTGGAGTGTGTCCAGACGGACAACGGCTTCGAGTTTACCAACCGCTTCTCCAACAGTAAGCGCGATCTGCCCACCCTGTTCGAGAAAACTGCCGCCGAGCTGGGCATCCGTCACAAGCTGATCCGGCCCTACACGCCGCGCCACAACGGCAAGGTGGAGCGCAGCCATCGTGAGGATCAGAAACGCTTCTATTCCTGCCATTCGTTCTATTCACTCAACGACTTTGCCAAGCAGCTTGCCGTCCATAACCGCCGCGCCAACAACTTGCCCATGAGACCCCTCCGCTGGCTCTCGCCTAATGAGTTCGCTGTCCAATATGTTTGACAAACCTACATAACTTACACATTGTTTGGCTCTCGTAACTGACCGCAGAATGCGGCTATTTCACGCCCCCGCGAGGGGGGCGACGCCAGCGGGCAGATGCTGCAAGGACGGGACAGGCAATTTCAATCCACGCCCCCCGCGAGGGGGGCGACGGTATGTGTCATACGGGCCCCGCCCCAGACACAGATTTCAATCCACGCCCCCCGCGAGGGGGGCGACGTGGTCTGTCTGCAACAAACATCCGCTATACGGCTATTTCAATCCACGCCCCCCGCGAGGGGGGCGACTTCCAATACTTCAAAAGGTCGTGCGTAAAAACTGATATTTCAATCCACGCCCCCCGCGAGGGGGGCGACTTCTATATGGCCGCTCTGCTTACTTCTCTTGGTATTTCAATCCACGCCCCCCGCGAGGGGGGCGACGTGTGCGACTTCGCCAACAGCCTGAAGGTATCGGCAATTTCAATCCACGCCCCCCGCGAGGGGGGCGACTCGGTCTCCTGCCGCACCTGCTCCATGCCCTGGGATTTCAATCCACGCCCCCCGCGAGGGGGGCGACCGTAAAGATGAAGGTGAGAAGGTGGTCAATGTCAATTTCAATCCACGCCCCCCGCGAGGGGGGCGACTCCAGGATGTACACGCTGTCCGCAGCCTCAAAAATTTCAATCCACGCCCCCCGCGAGGGGGGCGACGGGGGTATAAACTACCCACCCCCATATAAGGAAGATTTCAATCCACGCCCCCCGCGAGGGGGGCGACGATTTGTGAGGATTGTTTCCTTGAGCCTACCTATAATTTCAATCCACGCCCCCCGCGAGGGGGGCGACCCTGAGTATGGCTATGTCCTTGGCGGTTGTCATGGGATTTCAATCCACGCCCCCCGCGAGGGGGGCGACTCTCCAGTATTTGGAATGACAACTTATTCAATTTGAAATTTCAATCCACGCCCCCCGCGAGGGGGGCGACCCCTCCAAATAGGTGCGGGCACCCTTCGACACAATTTCAATCCACGCCCCCCGCGAGGGGGGCGACCAAGACGCGACTGCTGAAGATCGCCAAGCAGAAGATTTCAATCCACGCCCCCCGCGAGGGGGGCGACGCCCGGGATTAGGCCCCTGCGCCATAGCATTGCGGATTTCAATCCACGCCCCCCGCGAGGGGGGCGACGCTATCCGGGCCGCCCGGCAGGAGGCGCAGGCAATTTCAATCCACGCCCCCCGCGAGGGGGGCGACAACACAAGGCCACCTATAAGGCAGTGACCTCCTCCAATTTCAATCCACGCCCCCCGCGAGGGGGGCGACGCTGGGGGACACGGCAACGGCGCAAATCGTATTGAATTTCAATCCACGCCCCCCGCGAGGGGGGCGACTAGGCTGGCTACCAGATGTAGTCAAAGGACGAAAAACAATTTCAATCCACGCCCCCCGCGAGGGGGGCGACGGCGGCGGCGATGTCCCCATCATACACAAGGGCAATTTCAATCCACGCCCCCCGCGAGGGGGGCGACCTGGTGGCCTCGTGACGGGTATGCCCTCGAGACCGACATTTCAATCCACGCCCCCCGCGAGGGGGGCGACCCTGTTGGAGGTAAATAAAATGGTTAAGATCAGGATCATTTCAATCCACGCCCCCCGCGAGGGGGGCGACGCTTATGACTATACGGTAGAACTGGAGGGGGAAATTTCAATCCACGCCCCCCGCGAGGGGGGCGACATTGTGGGTGTATAACCATGTCCAGGGTAAGGAAAATTTCAATCCACGCCCCCCGCGAGGGGGGCGACCCATAATATAGTGGTATACTGTAAAAGTAAAAGGATTTCAATCCACGCCCCCCGCGAGGGGGGCGACGGCCCATTGAGTAATACTGAACAGATAACTACTATTTCAATCCACGCCCCCCGCGAGGGGGGCGACAGTACAATGGTTAGGACATCAGTCTTCCAAGCTATTTCAATCCACGCCCCCCGCGAGGGGGGCGACCCTCCAATGATAGCCCAGAGAAGGCCGAAAAACTATTTCAATCCACGCCCCCCGCGAGGGGGGCGACCGTAAGAGCATCGTAGGAAGGAATCTGACAATAATTTCAATCCACGCCCCCCGCGAGGGGGGCGACGCTATCGGTTGTTTGATGGCTCTGGTTATCAGTATATTTCAATCCACGCCCCCCGCGAGGGGGGCGACTACGAAGCCGCCGAAGTCCTTGCTAAAGTTACTATTTCAATCCACGCCCCCCGCGAGGGGGGCGACAAAAAGGATTAGTCGGGTTCTTCAACCTGATAAAATTTCAATCCACGCCCCCCGCGAGGGGGGCGACAGTAAATTGTAGGCTGGCTCCCGGATGTAGTCAATTTCAATCCACGCCCCCCGCGAGGGGGGCGACTATAAGGGGCATATTGCGGACCAACAGCAACAGATTATTTCAATCCACGCCCCCCGCGAGGGGGGCGACCGCACGAATTACCACCCCCATAATGAAAATAGCATTTCAATCCACGCCCCCCGCGAGGGGGGCGACCGTGTTTCCCGCCTGTTCGATAAATTGCGTTAAGATTTCAATCCACGCCCCCCGCGAGGGGGGCGACGGTGGGGGACGTGGTGGGACTCACCCGGGACCAAATCATTTCAATCCACGCCCCCCGCGAGGGGGGCGACCGAAGAAAGCACACTACCATGTGTTGTGGCGTTATATTTCAATCCACGCCCCCCGCGAGGGGGGCGACGTTATCCAGCCGGAACCAATATATGGCGCAAATTATTTCAATCCACGCCCCCCGCGAGGGGGGCGACGGTGTATTTTATGGCCGCTTTGCTTACCAGTCTGGGTATTTCAATCCACGCCCCCCGCGAGGGGGGCGACCAGCAGAATACCCATAGTCAGCAACAGGATCGGCTATTTCAATCCACGCCCCCCGCGAGGGGGGCGACCGTGAAACATATTGAAAGGAGGTGTTATGCAGACCATTTCAATCCACGCCCCCCGCGAGGGGGGCGACTCAAGCGCTAATCGGTGCCGTTCCTGCTGGATTCATTTCAATCCACGCCCCCCGCGAGGGGGGCGACTGTTGTTTGTTCCCGACTTTCCTTTTGATGATATGATTTCAATCCACGCCCCCCGCGAGGGGGGCGACCTATCGCTTGTATGACGGTTCCGGCTATCAATATATTTCAATCCACGCCCCCCGCGAGGGGGGCGACGTTGTCGTGGGGCGCGTGTCTCGGTCTGCTGGCAAATTTCAATCCACGCCCCCCGCGAGGGGGGCGACGGTGACAACATCGCCGACATGCGGAGTAAAGTTAATTTCAATCCACGCCCCCCGCGAGGGGGGCGACGGGACATCACTGTCTTTGAACTGGAGGAGTTCGATATTTCAATCCACGCCCCCCGCGAGGGGGGCGACGTTCGAGAACGTAGAAAAACTGGATGGGGCCAAGGTATTTCAATCCACGCCCCCCGCGAGGGGGGCGACTGCTCCAGTCGTACCACTCACGGTCATGAGCACGTATTTCAATCCACGCCCCCCGCGAGGGGGGCGACAAGATGTGAAAGGTCGTTGTTTGGCCTATAATGAATTTCAATCCACGCCCCCCGCGAGGGGGGCGACGCTTATGTTTTTGCGCCGGGGTCCCCGTCATTTTTGATTTCAATCCACGCCCCCCGCGAGGGGGGCGACTCTGTCATTGTATCTGCTGTTGACTGGCTAACTATTTCAATCCACGCCCCCCGCGAGGGGGGCGACTCTATCATTATGCTCCCCTCCATACCAAATCAACTGATTTCAATCCACGCCCCCCGCGAGGGGGGCGACAATTTATGTGGGTTATGTTCAATAATTTCAAACATTTCAATCCACGCCCCCCGCGAGGGGGGCGACGGAGGACATTATGGCTGACATGGACGGGTGTGACATTTCAATCCACGCCCCCCGCGAGGGGGGCGACCATGTTCGGGCTGAACATTTGGTGTGATTATCGCATTTCAATCCACGCCCCCCGCGAGGGGGGCGACTTATTATCTGTTGGCGCGATATATGCGGGTTCAAATTTCAATCCACGCCCCCCGCGAGGGGGGCGACAGAACAACCAACAGGACGCAAGACTCACAGCAATCATTTCAATCCACGCCCCCCGCGAGGGGGGCGACTGCGTATCCTGATGCCACGGTCACAGGTCAGAACCAATTTCAATCCACGCCCCCCGCGAGGGGGGCGACCGTTACCTTGCGACACTTCGGTACAATGGCACGATTTCAATCCACGCCCCCCGCGAGGGGGGCGACCTTTCATAGCACCACCAAACCCATAGGTGCGAATAATTTCAATCCACGCCCCCCGCGAGGGGGGCGACTCAACCGGCTGGCACCGATTACCCCCGGTACCAGTATTTCAATCCACGCCCCCCGCGAGGGGGGCGACGGCAATGGGGTTTTCGGCTATTGTATCATCCGAATTTCAATCCACGCCCCCCGCGAGGGGGGCGACCTACGATTCCAAGCCGACGGACCCGGCCTAATTATATTTCAATCCACGCCCCCCGCGAGGGGGGCGACAGCATCTCATTTGCTCTGTAACTCATGCTGTTCTTATTTCAATCCACGCCCCCCGCGAGGGGGGCGACGTTCGGTCTGCGCTCCCCGTTACGGGTGCGCATATTTCAATCCACGCCCCCCGCGAGGGGGGCGACCCCACGAGAGTCAGCACCGCCGAAACACACATTACCATTTCAATCCACGCCCCCCGCGAGGGGGGCGACGCGCCGAACGGGTATACAAAGAACCTGACGGCTATTTCAATCCACGCCCCCCGCGAGGGGGGCGACAACCGGTCGGAGTCGAACGTGGTGAAGTCGTCAATATTTCAATCCACGCCCCCCGCGAGGGGGGCGACACCATGTCTCCACATGCGTTTTTGTGTTCGCAAGACATTTCAATCCACGCCCCCCGCGAGGGGGGCGACTCCCAATATATGGTGTGCTCATAGCTCTTATCAAATTTCAATCCACGCCCCCCGCGAGGGGGGCGACAATTGCTTCTTTCACGCTGGTGCCGCCGCCCGTATTATTTCAATCCACGCCCCCCGCGAGGGGGGCGACGACAAAACCTGTTAGATTTTAACCTGTCTTAAAGATTTCAATCCACGCCCCCCGCGAGGGGGGCGACGAGTCCGGAAGTGTGCAGCGCGGCCGCAATTCAAATTTCAATCCACGCCCCCCGCGAGGGGGGCGACTTCATGAACAACACTGACAACAATGCACCGCCGGTTATTTCAATCCACGCCCCCCGCGAGGGGGGCGACTGAACCTATAACAGACAAAGAAATTGGTGTAGCAATTTCAATCCACGCCCCCCGCGAGGGGGGCGACACAGAAAACTCCTGTTCTCATTAACTGTGACGAATTTCAATCCACGCCCCCCGCGAGGGGGGCGACATTCGTGCTCGCCGGGTTGGTGTTATCCAGGGCGATTTCAATCCACGCCCCCCGCGAGGGGGGCGACTGAATAAGATTAGTACAAATACTGACAATATCGCTATTTCAATCCACGCCCCCCGCGAGGGGGGCGACCAAACGAATTACAATAGCAAAACAAAAACAGAAAACATTTCAATCCACGCCCCCCGCGAGGGGGGCGACGTGATTTAATGTCCACTCTGCTTACTAATCTTGGATTTCAATCCACGCCCCCCGCGAGGGGGGCGACGGTGGGTTTGGTTTCTATCTTATCTTGATGATTTGATTTCAATCCACGCCCCCCGCGAGGGGGGCGACTTTATGTTTTTGCGCCGGGGCCCTCTTTAGTTTATGATTTCAATCCACGCCCCCCGCGAGGGGGGCGACAACCAGTAATAGTTTTTCCTTCTTTCGTGTTGAATTTCAATCCACGCCCCCCGCGAGGGGGGCGACTGGGTAAGTCTGCAGAAAATAAAAATACAGACAAAATTTCAATCCACGCCCCCCGCGAGGGGGGCGACAAGTTTCCCGCCTGTTTGATAAGTTGCGCTGATTGATTTCAATCCACGCCCCCCGCGAGGGGGGCGACGTAAGCGCATTGAACAAGAAACCTACAATAGCATTATTTCAATCCACGCCCCCCGCGAGGGGGGCGACTTGTCAGAGATGACATATGGCCATCCAGTAGGGTATTTCAATCCACGCCCCCCGCGAGGGGGGCGACTCTCCGGGGTAGAGGCTTCCCGTAAGGCTATTCCTATTTCAATCCACGCCCCCCGCGAGGGGGGCGACACGGAGAGGCGGTAGCTCTGATTCGTCTGGAGGATATTTCAATCCACGCCCCCCGCGAGGGGGGCGACGGTGCCGCTGGCTCTCTCACTTCAAACAACCGAATTTCAATCCACGCCCCCCGCGAGGGGGGCGACTCCCTTATGGCCCTTTTGGTAACTGGGGCATTAATTTCAATCCACGCCCCCCGCGAGGGGGGCGACTCGCTTAATGTCCTTTACATCGGACTTCAGCTCGATTTCAATCCACGCCCCCCGCGAGGGGGGCGACCGCTCACCGGCTGCGTTGTGGGCGGTTGTTCCGATTTCAATCCACGCCCCCCGCGAGGGGGGCGACAGTTACATTCCAATCCTCAAACCTGGGATAAGTGATTTCAATCCACGCCCCCCGCGAGGGGGGCGACAAATTTTCCCAGAAATGATTGACCACTGGCTACGATTTCAATCCACGCCCCCCGCGAGGGGGGCGACCCGGGTGGACTACGCTGAGGAGTTCAAGGAGTTTATTTCAATCCACGCCCCCCGCGAGGGGGGCGACACCCTCTTAATATGGTGTCTCCCGATGTATTGGATATTTCAATCCACGCCCCCCGCGAGGGGGGCGACCGGAGCTAACATCTCTGAGGCTAAGACTGTAGAAATTTCAATCCACGCCCCCCGCGAGGGGGGCGACAGCAAAGATGCACAGTTTTATCTGTGAATCTTTGACAAATAAGTAGAATTTTTGCGTTTTTGGGGAAAAACACGGGGGGTGGCATCCTAAGAAACCCGGGAAAAGAACGGCGTTGCATCGAGAAAAGCCTTGCGAACCTCCCGGCAATCACTGGTCACTTGGACTTCGCGGGGACGGGAGAGAGGATATCCGCGCACCGTAACCTCCACTGTGCCGGACGGTGTGCGTCAGAGGATCAGGGAATCCTCCGGCAGATAGGTGCTCTTCGCACCGAAATGCTCTACTTTTTTCTCATATTGCTTCCCCAGATAGTAAAAGCGGAGACTGTCCTTCTCAGGATCCATGATGGACAGAAGCTGCGCCTGCAGACGGCGGCATTGCCCTGCGTCCAGCAGACACTCAAACACGGAATTCTGCACCCGCTGTCCATAGTCCACGCACTTTTTGGCGATCTGCCGCAGGCGCTTGCGCCCGGCGGCGTCCTCAGTGTTTACATCGTATGTGATCAGCACCAGCATAGTGTCACTTCCATAAAAACGGCGGATAGCCGTCCAAGTCGCCGCGGAGGCAGCGAGCCAACAGCAGCGCCTGCACATAGGGGATCATGCCCCAGCTCAGCTTTTCCCCCAGATAGGGGTGGGTCAGTGTGTCCCGCTTCCGCTCCTGCCAGGTCTTCAGGAATTTCCGGCGTCCGTCATCGGACAGCAGCACCGCGCCGCTGTCCTGCATCTGAAAGTCCTCCGGGCGCAGCATCCGATTGTTCACGAGGGTCAGCACAAAGCGGTCTGCCATACAGGGGCGCAGCTCCTCCATCAGATCCAGCGCCAACGACTGCCGTCCCGGTCGGTCGCGGTGGAGGAAGCCCACATAGCTGTCCGGTCCCACGCTTTCCAAGGCGCTGGCACAGTCGTGCGCCAGAAGACTGTAGGCGAAGGACAGCATGGCGTTTACCCGATCCAGCGGCGGACGGCGGCTTCTGCCGTGGAAGAAAAACGCCTCCTTCCGGTTCAGGAGCATATGGTCGAAGACGCCAAAATACGCGGTGGCGGCAGCGCCCTCTATTCCACGCAGGGTATCTAAGTCGGCGGCAGCCAGCACCTGTGGCAGCATATCCCGGATGTTGGCAGCGGCGTTTTCCAGTCCGCAGTCCGCTACGCGGGGCGCGTGATCCCGCAGAGTACGCTGGATGCTGGCGGCACCGTTGCATAGCTTGCCGAAGATCATGGTGCGGGCTATTTCACAGCTGCGGGCGGGGTCATCGGCGATGCGGTACTGTTCACGACGGAGCAGCACGTTGCCGCTGCTCTCGCCGCAGATGCGGGCAAGGAAACGTCCGTGCGGGGAGCAGAAGGCCAGACCGATCCCGGCCTCCGCACATTTGCCCATCAGCGCAGGGGAGGCACCGGCGTAGGAGAAGCTGACGATGGCTTGCAGCGTGTGCAGCGGGTAGCGGGCGATAACTGTCTTATCTCGGCTTGCCAGCACATTTTCCCCCTCCAGCGAGAGGTAAATGTCCTCGGAGGTGACAAATAGCGTGTTGAGAAGCTGCTTCATGGTGATTCCTCCATGGCCGCCCGGAGATACGCGGAGACGGCTCTGCTTTTCATCAGCTTGGGCAGGCACAGCTCCTTCAAGGAGCAGGCATTGCAGGATTTGGTGGGCTTGACCTTGGGGGTATAGCCCCGACGGTACAACTCGTGCATCTCCACCAGCAGCTCTCGTACCTCTGCGCGCAGCTCCGGGGTGAAGGACACCCGCTCCCGTCGGCGGATTTCCCCATAATAGAGTGCGCCCTCGGGGATGTCGCAGCAGAGCATGGACTCCAGGCACATGGCCTGCGCGCATAGCTGCAGGGTGTCACCGGTGTCCTCGCGGGGGCGGCCCCGCTTGTACTCCACCGGATACGGCTGCCACAGGCCCTCTTTCCCGGAGAGAGGGATTCCCGCGGCGCCCCGATGGTATTCCAGTACATCGCACTGTCCGGATACACCCAACTCTGCGGAATAGACGCTGACGCCCCGCGTGATGAACCGGTCGCCCCGCCGCTCCTGAAAGGCCGTGTCGTGGGCATTTTCGTGGAGGATCGCGCCGTCAATGGTGCGGTAGTTTTCCGCCCACTGGTGCTCGATGTGGATCAGCGCCCACCGCCGCCTGCAAAACCGGAAATGCTGTAAGCCGGAGAGCTGTAGGAAGTCCTCCTCGCTATACGCCATCGATCACCTCCGGCTCCAGCCCCGGCAGCGCCTCCAGCGAGATCACATAGTCGTCTGCGGAGGTGGGGATGGTACCTGCGTCCCGCAGCGCGACCTTGACGGAGCGGTGGACCTTTGCGGAGGAATACTGCCCGTCCTTGCAGCTGTGCTGCCACCAGAACAGCTTCACCACCTCCATGGAGCCGTCGGGCCGTGCGGAGGAGGCATCATTCACAAAAAGGGTGCGCAGACATTCCTTGACCGTGTCGGCGTCCTCCTCGGAGAAGCCGGTCTTTTCCGCCAGCTGGACATTGATGGAGCCCTTGACCTCGTACAGGCCGAAGCGGACAAAGTGCTTCATGCCCATGGTGTCGGAGGCGCGGTTCTCACCCTTTTCCTTCTTCTCACCATTCACGCTCTTGGTGATCTGGAGGGACTCGATCTCCACGGGGGACAGGCTGGACGCCTGATGGATAGAGACGGGGCCGCGCACACCGCAGGAGAAGCCCTTGGCATCCTTGAAGGCAAAGACCTGCCCGAAGGTACGCACGTCCAGCCACGTTTCGCAGGCGTGCCGGGCATATTCCTCCCGATCCTTGATGCCCTTCATAGCGGCGGAGGCCCGCTCGCTGAGGCTGCCGCAGCCGTCGCTGCACCGATCCTCCGACTGAACGAAGATGGGCTCGCCCAGATCCTGCATCCGGTTGCGGATCTTGCGCTTGATGCACACGTCGGAGATCTCACCGAAGCCGTTCAGGTCGGTGCGGGGGCGATTGCCGTTCAGAGGGTCGCCGTTGCTGTTGGCGTGGGTCACGGAGACCAGTGCCACAAAATCGATCTTGTTTTGCAAGCTGCTCATTTATTCTTCCTCCTGACTGTTTTCGGTCTTGCCGGATGTGTACAGCGCACTGCGCTGCAGATAGTACCCAAAGAGATAGGTGTCCTTCAGGGCCTCCTCCTGTTCCGCCTGCGGGAAGGAGGAAATTTCTTGGATGATCTGCTCGATGATGCGGTCGTATTTTGTTCTGGCGCCGGGCTTGAGTTTGGGGTAGTACGCCTTTTTCAACTGCTCCCAGATGATCCGGCTGGCGTAGAGTGGACGCTTTGCGAACACGGACTGCATCCGGATCGCGTTGGGTTCTCGCTGTTCATTGGGGTCATAGGTGTCTCGCTCAAGTTTTTCAAACACGGCCAAAAGCCGTCCATACTGATAGCTGACATCCTTCTTCTGCGGTTCCAGTGCCATGCCCCATTCCTCCTTGTACCAATCATATTTGTATTTCCGAAGCACCGCGCAGGCGGTGAACAATACCGTTTCCCGCAGGGCGGCGTCCATGATCTGCAGGTTGGACGCCTTGGCCGCCGCAGCGCGGGCGATATCCGCCGGCATTTTGCCCCGGTCCACCCGGCAGGAGAGCAGCCGCTGTACCTGCTGGCGCATGACGCGCTCGTCCGTTTCCAGCTTTGTCTGCTTGTCGGAGACGCGCACCGTGCCGAAGGCGCAGTCCGCGATCTGCGAAAGCGAGGGCGACTGTATGCCGAAGGAGGAATGCTCCCAGCAGCAAAGTGCATCCCAGTTGTGCAGGCGCTCCAGAAAATCAGAGACCGGAAGCTCGCTGTAATAGGTGAGGGAAAGGCGTCCGGATGTGGCGGCGTCAAAGGCGGCCACCACGGCGCCGGCGTCCCGCGGGATCGTCTCCTGCCAGCCCCGGAGAGTCTCCGACAGCGCCTTTCGGTAGTCGGAGTATTTTATCTGCTTGGCGGTGCTCCGCCGCAGGAAGGCGGCCTGCGGTTTGGGGATCTCGATGCCCTGCGGATTCCAGCACAGGAAGGTGCGCCCACCGATGAAGACGCCTTGGGTCGCCGCCAACCAGTGCAGCGCGCTGTGGATCTTCTGCGACGCCTCATAGCTCATGGTCACGGCCTGCGAATCGTCTGTGAAGCGGCCCCGATAGGTAAAGCCGCTGGTGTCATTGGCGGAGATCAGCTTGGCGTTGGCGCACAGGTTGATGATCTTCTTGGGGTGCTGGCTGGCGGGCGGGGCGTTTTTGCCGGTAACCATGCAAAACGCGGGCTTCTCAGATTTCGTGGATGCATAGTAGTCGATAAAGGCTTGAAAGAGGCTCTGGTCCTGCCAGCAGGCGGGCGTTTCATTTTCCGCGCCTGTCTCTACGCGCCAGCGGACCATCTGCTTTTCCTTGGCGGGAAGCCCCTTTTCGTCCAGGGAGATCACGCCCCGCTGCGCCAGATCTTCAACAATTGTCCCCCTCTCCACATAGCGGGCGATGGCGGAGAGCTTGGGGAGGCTGTAGGGTGATAGCTCCCAGCGGTGCAGCTGTGTCAGATAGCTTTCATATTTGGCGGGATACAGCGGGGAGAGAAACTGGATCTGGTCGCACAGAGGATGTGCGCCGGGGGCTTTGCCGGTTCGCCCCGAGGAGCTCTCCGTCACAGGGATGATGGTGGCGGCCTGCTCTGCCTCGACGGAGCGGGCGTCCAGCAGATGACCGTCCGCGTCCAGAGTGAGCTCCAGCTCTGCGTTTACGATTTGGTGCGAAACAGGAACCAGCGGCTCCTTCGCCTTGCCGTAGATGCCGGCGTATTGCGGCGCCATGGCACAGTAGGTGTCATAGGCCTGCTGCATCAGTCCCATTTACTCCACCTCCCCAAATTCCCGCAGACCGATAAAATTGCCCTCATCGGCGGAAAAACTCTTCATAGGCATCTCCCGCAGAGGTTTCTGCCCCGGACATTCCTCCGGCGGGAGAAAGTGGATGACGCCGTTTTTCATGACCGGGTACCAAAACCGGGCGGTCATCCGTCCGCGGGTCGCCTCCGAATAGGCCTCATCCGGGTAGGTGATACCGTGGTACATCAGCCCGAAGCCCAGCTCCGGCAGATCGTCATAGGCACCTGCGCCGTTTCCGAATACGCAGGGCTCTACATAGCCCTGACATTCCCGGGTACCCAGAAAAATGTCCCGCCGCCCGCCCTTTTCGATCATTCGACGGGCAATGCAGTGATGTTTGTTCTCATTTCGGTCGCCGCACAGCTCCGGACGGTTGTCATTCCACGCAAAGCATGCCCGCACTTGATAGCGGCAGTTTTTCAAATAGGTGTAATAGGCCAGATCGTTGCCGCCGCTGTATTTGATGGGGCGGATACCTTTCACCTCGGTCTGAATCGGGTTCATGACCCGCACGTCCATGATCCGCCAGATGAAGGTGGGCTTCCAGTATACGGAGGATAAAATGCCCTTCAGCGCCTCATAGGTGGGTACCTGATAGCTGCACTTTTCACCGCCCAGACGCATGAGAGGGTCGGAGAAGAGGGCGTAGTCGCCAAATACTTCAAATTCTACGATGTTGGGATGTTCCGTTTTCAATCACTACACCTCCTGAAAATCACGGGTACCGGCCTCCAGAGAAAAACCGGTATGTTCGTTATAAAAGCCGTCGGACAACAGCAGTATGCCGCCGTCGAACAGAGAGGTCACGGCGCCGAGAGCCTCAAGCCGCTCCAGCTGATAACGGTAGACGCTGACGCAGTAGCCTTTGGCCTCGTCAATGCAGCCGCGTATGACCGCCCAATCTTTCTGCCCGTAGACCTGAGCGGCGTTTCGCAGCGTGTTTTGCAGCTCGCGCCCTCTTCCGTAGGGTACGAGCAGGGACCTCGTGTCCTCGTCGAATACCTGAAAAAGACTGCCTGCCAGCCGGAACGCCTGCCGCAGAAGGTAGCGCTCCGCCTGCGCGCAGTTGGCGTCTGCATACCGGGGGTTGTCCGCCAGCAGATGATAGAGGGAACCGTGCGCCGGAGTTTGGTTGTCCTGAAAGCCGGGCTCCATCTCTGCGTATAGCCGGCGATAGTAGAACCGGATGGCCTCCTCGGAGGACAGATCGTATCGGAAACCCTCTGGCGTTTTGGAAAAGGCGGTCAGCAGCGCGGTGGTGGCGTTCTGCCCGCGCACGATGTCGTCCAGACCGCGCAGCCGCTCGTCGGTACACCGGATGAGGCGGACAGGGGCGGGCTCCTTTTGCTCGGCGTGCCGGTTGCACCGCCCCGCCGCCTGCACGACGCTGTCCATTCCGGCGGAGAAGCGGATCACCCGCTGGAAGGAGATGTCCACACCGGCCTCGATCACCTGCGTGGAGACACAGACCACCCTTTGCCTGTCGGCGGAGGGCTTGTCCAGCGCGGACTGTAAGGCTTGCAGAGTCTCCCTGCGGTGTTGGACGCACATGGCGGCGGACAGATGGAAGCAACGGCAATTCGCGGCTTGCAGCGATTCGAACAGGAACGCCGCCTCCTTTTTCGTGTTGCACACCACCAGCAGACTGTCACACGACGACAGCGCCCCCATGACGATCTGCGGGAGTTCCTCCAGTCTGGCACATCCGGCATTTTGGATATCGGTGCGCTTGAAGATGTCCCACAGCGCCTTTTGCTGCGGAACCAGATCGACGGGCTGGCGGCGCAGCGGATGGTCGACCACCTCCAGACAGGGTTGGGTGGCGGAGCATAGAACAATAGTGACGCCGCAGATCTCAGACAGAAAGTTGACAGCCAAATTGAACAGCGTCAGCATTTTGCCGGGAACCGTCTGCACCTCATCGATCACGATGACGCTGCCGCACAGCGCGTGAAATCTGCGGATGGCGCTGGTCTTTCCGCTGAAGCAGGTGTTCAGCAGCTGCACCAGCGTGGTGATAATGATCGGCGCCGACCAGGAGGCGGTGAGCAGCTCCAGCTCCTGCAAGCGCTCCGGTGCCTCCTTCGGCTCGGCAAGGTTGGAGTGATGCTCCAGTATCAAGGTGTCGTCTCCCATGTAATCGCGGATGACATGGGCATTTTGATCCAGGATCGACAGCAGCGGCGCGGTGAAGATAATTCGGGAGCAGTTCCGCTTTGCCGCGTGTGTCAATGCGAAGCGGAGACTGGCCAGCGTTTTTCCACCGCCGGTGGGAACATTCAGGCGGTAGACACCTCCGGACCCGGCGGCGCCGGCGGCACAGGTGTCGGAGATGGTCTGGCGCGCCAGATCAATGGGCGTTTTTCGCGGGAATGCCGCCAGCTTCTTCTCCATAAACGCCAGCCGTTCTGCCCAGATCGGCCGCATATCCTCTGGGAACACGGGCGGTTCTACCCCATCCATAAAAGCGGCGGTATCTGCGCGATCCCCCTCGATCACGGCGGACAGGAGCATCCGTGCCAGAAGCCCGATATAAAATGCGGTCTCCCGATCCGCCTCATTGTCGTCCGCTTGGGTGGACAGAGCCGTCAGCCGATCCAGCATCGGGGTCATCTCCCGGATGGCGTCGCGGAACAGATGCTCCAGCTCCTCCTCGGCGGCAACCTGTGCCAAAAAGCCCTGTCGGGATTCGTCGTAAAAGATTCCCTCCTTGGTCTGGCGATGAAAAAAACCGCTGTGCTGCTGGGGATCGATACAGTCAAACAGGCCGTGATGTGAGCCAACGGCAAAGGCCAGCAGCTCTGCGGTCACGTCGGAATAGGAGAACGTACCGCAGCCGCCGTGCCAACGATCCAGCAGAAGGCGCACGCCGGCGAAGGTATGGTTGACACTGCCACGGACGGCGTTCCCGCCGCTGACAGCCTCCGAAAGGTATTGCGCATACTCCTGTTTGTTTTTTCCGGCGTCGTGGAGCAGACCGACCAGATAGGCGCTTTTTTCCAGACCCAGTGGCCGCAGTGCGGTCGCGGCCAGCGCCGCCGTGTTCCGGCAATGCTCCTGGACGGTTTGCCGCTCTCCGGTTTCGCGGATATGGGCAGGATACATGGCGATCACATCCTGTCATATATTTTTAACGCGCATATGTTGATGCTTTAACCATACCACACTCGCTGAGGCTTGTAAAGACTTCAGTAATAAGGATAAGTGCCAAAAAACATTGACTTTTTTTGTATGCTATGCCATACTGTGCGGGTCGGGTATTCCCGTGGATTGAAAGAGTAAAAAGGAGAAGCTGCGCAAGGCCTGGCAGGGGAACATCCCCTGCCGCGCCCTGCGCAGCTCCATTTGTCAGATATTGTAAATCTGAGAAATAGTCGGGGGTGTGGATGGTGTCATACATACCGCCTTGCGTTTACGATGCCTCCCGCGTCCCTCAAAGCACGATGCTGCCGGTTTCCTTGCCGTCCAGCGCAAAGTTCAGCAGCGTCCCCTTGCAGATGGCGGCGAAATACTGCGTCGCCTCAAGCTGTGCAGGGTAGTTCTTCTCAATGAGTTCCAGCGTCTCCCTCAGCTGCAGCATGGCTGCGAATTTATGCTTGCACGGCTCGCTGCAGAAGCAGTCGCAAACCAGATTTCTGATCTCGCCGTTAGCATAGTCGCACGCCAGCTCGTAAGGCCACGATCCCTCCACAATGGCCCGCACATGGGTATTGTCCAGAGAAATGTACCGTATCCGATTGTCCGTGTAGTAATCGTGGCCGCGATCGGCAGTTGCCCTGCTGATGCTCATGGCGCTCAGATCATGCAGCAGGAAGCCGCAATCATCATTGCCGGAAACAAATATCTCATCCTCCGTGGCGGGTGACTTAAACCAGGTGATGACCTTTTCGTAAGGAAGAGTGCTGCGGTCGAACGTGACGAAGTGCGACCCGGCGAAGAAGAACTCGCCCTGTACATTTGTGTCGGCCACGCTGATGACCCGCTTGTAGTCAGATAGCTTGATCTTGAAATTGTACGCGACATCCACCACGCGGCCACGCAGGCCCTCCAGCTTGCCCTCCACAAAAACGATATCTCCGCATTTCAGGTCAAAGGCGTCATTGTAGTAAGACAGATTCATATTCCGCGCCGGAAAATGGACGCGAACGACCGATTTTCTCGGCGTAACTGCGGGGCAAATGGAGTGCGCCTCCCCAGGTGCCTTGCGATGCTCTTCTGCGGAACCATTAAAACCGATCTTGAACATGTTGCTTCCTCCCTTTCCGATCTGTATCGTTCTTTACAATACCCATTCTACAGAAAGAGGTGTCCCATAAACTGGACAGTGCCCTGTGCCGCCCCCTGCCGAGTAGACAAAACTTAGGGTACTATCTGTGAGGGGTGCCAAATCGAACTTCCGTAGGGGACCATTTTTGTAGCAAGCGGTATGTGTTCATGGTTATAAAAGTATATACTCGCCCACCAGTTCGGCAGCAGCTTGAATTGTCCGCGGTTTCGCTCGGTAAATGTGCAGGTGCACGGCAGGGCGATGGAGAAGCAGCCTTCCACCGCCTTACCCGGTGAGCTGCCTGTGTAAGGCCGCGGGTGCCGCCGATACCATCGGCAGTGTCATCAGTCAGACCATGTAGCCCGCAAAAAACAGCCGGAGAGGGACGGATGATGCCATCCGCCCCTCTCCGGTGCTTTCCTGACCTCTTGGCTTTTGGGTCACGGAAAAAGACATAATAAACTGTGTCACTCCTCCACTGCCACATATCGCTGCTTGGGACTGCGGGGTTTATCGGGCAGCGTCATCCGAATCGCTCCGCACTCTACGAGAGGATCAAGGTAACGCCGCAGGGCATACTGCCCTGACGCAATATTTAGATATGCAATGATCTCGCTGCGGCTTCGAGGTGTACGGCAGAATTTCAGCAGACCTTTTTCGTCTTGCACGTTAGCTTGTTTTACATCCTCGTCGCCGACACTTCCCGCTGCACCATGCTCACCATTGTACAGCGTCACGACAAATTCGCTGCGCCGATCCGCGAATACCGGCTCTGGCAGGTTGCGGTTTTTCATGGCAAACCGAATCGTAGGAATCCCGGAATAGCGATTCTCAGTTTCCCCCAGGGTCTCCATTACGGTAACAAGAACCGGGTTTCGGGTATCCGGCTGGGCATTGCCCAACTGGTCGAGAGTCAATCTACCATAAAGCCCACCCGGATTTGTGATCTCGATCCGATTGGAATACATGACCAACTGGATCGGCATTCCCTCGGTATGCAGACTATAATCCCGGTGTACCAACGCATTGAGTATCGCCTCGCGGACAGCGTCCATAGGGTACTGCGGAATATCAATTCTCTCGCCTGTTTCTTTGTCGATCCTTGTGGCCGTCCGCATATTGGCTCGAACAAAGGTCAACGCACCCTCCAGCATATCCGGAAGCGTACCTTCGATCCGCTTTGTGTCGCTGAATCGGTTGCCCTCTGCGTCAAGAACGCCCATTTGCTCTGCGGGTACACAGGTGGCAATGATGCTCAGTTGCGGATAAAACGCCTGCGGGTAGAGTCCGAACAGCAGCAATGCCGCCATGGTGATTTTCCCATCCCGCGTGATGCCGGTCAGTTCATACTGCTGTGCCTCCGACATACCCGCCAAATTCGGACGCGCACATGTTTTTCTCTCCAAATACGTTTTTACCTTAGACATATCCAGCGATTGGAAGGACACCCTCTCCACTGGACGAATATCGTCTTGATATTTCTTTCGGAACGCCTCGTAGCTGTATACTTCGTACTCCGTCATGGGCTTGTCTCCGTCACCTACGCGGATATAGGACCCGTGCAGCCGTCCCTTGGCTGTTTTGAAGCAAGGGCGTTCCGCAATATCAACGGGTGGGATCTCCGCAGAGACAAATGTAAGCCCATCTTCATCCACCTCGGTAAATTGCGGTCGAACGATCGGCGTCATTTGTTCGCAGTATTCCATTACCTTGCGCTCCAAGTCCTGTGCGTCGTAGACGCCCGCCTTTGCGAAGCCGTTCTTTTCCTCCAAGCCGAACACAAAGATTCCCCCGCTATTTTGATTGGAAAACGCAGAGATCGTATCATATAACCTTTCAGGACAGCCCTGCCGTGCCGCCTTTACTTCTATGGTTTGTCCTTCACAGCCACGAACCCGAATGCTTTCAATCAGATCGTGAAGCTCCTTTTCTACCATACAAATCACTCCTTTGCACCCATTCTAACATATAGAACGCAAGAAGTGAAGAAAATTCGCAAGACATTCCTTGACTTTTTTCGAGCTTTTCTTATGTTATTAAAAATAACGTAAGATGTTCTTGCGTTATTTCTTGGGTTATTGGCTTGCATCTTGCGACAAGTACCGAAAACTACTACGCTGGTCATGGTATGCGTAATTTGACCCCGCTGTAACCAAAGAATAGGCGTGGCAGCCGTGCGCTCACAGCTTCTTCAGCCACGCCAGAAACTCCGCCGTGATCTCCTCCTCTACATCCTCATCCTGCTGCTTGCTGGCCGTATCGTCGTCTTTCCACAGCAGCAGCACCTGCCGCACCGCCTGCTTATCACGCCGGAACGTGCGGGCGTCCAGCCCCTCATACGCCGCGTGGTAGTCGGGGTAGTGCAAATCATAATACCGGTAGTCCTCGATGGCGTTGTCAAATGCCGACAGTTCTCCATCGGGCGCAAGCACCGACGCCGCCATGCACACCAGCCGCGCCAAACGCCGCAGGTGGTCATCCTCCCAATCAAATCGTATCTCCGGCGCGAAGTCCTCTACCGGTGGGTCGGAGATGAACCGGCGGTTATGCCTGCAGTCCCGGTCATCTCCTCGCAGCTTCATGCGCGGTATAGCGCCGATCTTCTACAGCTCCTTGGCGTAGCGCCGATAGGAGGCGGTTGAATGCTGACCATACCAGGCATACGCGCCCAGCTCCACCTCACCGCAGTGGGTCAGCCAAAAACAGAAAAACAGCAGCTCTGCCGTCAGCTTATCCGAATGCTGGCGGTTTTTTCGACGCGGAATGTCCATGAAACCTCCTCCTCTCAAAAATATCTTACAGAAAAATTTTCGCAAGTCAAGATTTCGGACAGCAGTATGCAACGATTTCAAAAACACGCGTGCTATGATGCAGTCCCGCGAGATGCTTGAGATGCCCTCTCATCCATCTCGTCACCCCGTTGTATGATATGATATACAAAAGCGTCGGGAGAAACTCTGACGCGATTGGTGAAATGCTGAGAGTTCAAAGAAAGAGAGGTTATGAAAATGGATATCCAGAGGGCGGCAGAACTGCTGGCAGCGCGCAGCACGAAAGATTTCGGTAATGCACTGAAAGATCGTGGCGATCCGTTCAAGGATTTTTATAAATCCTTACCCATCTGCATTTTGGATGCCGTGTTTTCCATCGGCGTTCGGTACACCTCGGTCGTAAACGTGGTTAACAGCTATATGGCGACATTTGATCTCACCATATCCAGAACGCAGACGGACGAGACGGAGCATACGATCCGTGATTTCCTCACGAATGTCGCGAAGTATGATACGGTTGAGGACTTTTCAAAGAACGTGCTCCACAATATGCAGCGGACTTCCAGCCGCAACGGGATTTTGAAGGCGGAAGCGTGCCGGGAGGTCGCGCTGGTCTGCCAGAAGCACGGCATCAATAAGTCGCTCAGCCAGTATGTGCGGGACGCCGCCATGGGCAAGGACGTGACGGTCATCGACGGCATGGATGACCTCATCCGCGAGCTGCGCCGGCAGGGCAATAACCTGAATCAACTGGTCGTCATGGCGCGGCAGGGTCACGTCGAGCTGGCCAACATGGAGCCGTTCATGGAGGTGTATGAAAACACATGGCAAACGTTAAATTCATTGCTGTCTCGCGTGGGCTGAGGGGCATTGTTGACTACGTCACCAACCGGGAAAAGACGGTGGAGCAGCTTATCAGCGGCGTCAACTGTGTAGCGCGGACGGCGGTGCCGGAATTCGAGGCAGTGAAAAAGCAGTTCCGCAAAACGGAGGGCCGCGGCTACTACCACATCGTGCAGGCGTTCGCGCCGGATGATCCGCTGGACTTCGCAACGGCGCACGAGCTGGGCGTGAAGCTGGCAGAGCATTTCGCGGGCTACCAGTGCATCGTGGTCACCCATATGAACACCGCCCACATCCATAACCACATCATCATGAACTCCGTCAATTTCGAGACGGGCATGAAATTCCATCAGCCCGCAAGGGAGATGCAGCAGGTCATGGACTACTGCAACCAACTCTGTCGGGAGTACGGCTTGTCCGTCACGGAGTCCAAGGCCGACCCGTTCCGCATCCCGACATGGAAGAGGCGGCTGACGGATCATATCAAAGAGGCTATGGAGCAGAGCCGCACGCAACAGGAGTTCGTTGCGTATATGAATGCCTATGGCTACGATGTGAAATGGGAGCCGCATCAGAAATACATCACCTACACCACGCCGGAGAACATCCGCTGCCGGGACAGCAAGCTGTTCGACCAGACGCTGAAGCGCGAGAATATGGAGCTGTACTTCCGGCTGGGCGGTGCGGATTATCTGCAAGCCTGCCGGGAAATTGCCTATGACCATCGTGAGCCGACACCCACACTGGAGGATGCCGTCTGCGGCATGGTGGGTACAGTGGCCGCCATCTGCGCCCTCTGCGAGGACGAGGACAGCGAGGTCAGTGACCTTGCCCGTGAGCTGTATTACAGCAGCCTCTTGCTGCAGGAGCTGGTGGAGTGGTATCAGTCCCGCCGTCAGGAACAGGAAAATTACGAGGAAGAATATGAGCAGTATCACGGTTTCGATATGACCATGATGTAAGGAGGAGCGAATGAACGAATGTACCTATAAGAATTACGACGAGCTTCCCCTGATGCTGAACGTCGTGCAGGTGGCGGCGGTGCTGGGCATCTCCCGCGCCGGAGCGTATGAGTTAGTTCACAGCGTGGGTTTCCCTACGCTGAAGATCGGCAGCCGCATCGTGGTGCCGAAGGACAAGCTGCGGGAGTGGATCGACGCCAACACAGCGCAGAAATGACCACGCTGTAATCAAAGAATACCCCCGCTGCGGAATTGATAACTTTCTCTTAACTCTGCCCATCTCCGATAGATATTAAGGTCGGCTTGTGGTATGTGTGTTGACTACCAAAGAAAAGGAGTTGATACCATGCCGAAGAAACGAGCAAATGGAGAAGGGAGTCTGCGCAAGCGGAAAGACGGCCGCTGGGAGGGGCGCTACACCGCGGGCAATGATCCTACCACTGGCAAGCCCATCCACAAAAGCGTCCTCGCTAAAACCCAATCCGAAGCCAAGGAAAAGCTCAAGCAGGCCATCGCGGAGGCTGAAAAGCTGGACATGAGCCGTGCAAAATCCTACACGCTGGGCGCTTGGATCAAGCTGTGGTACGAGGTCTACGCCGAGCCACGCCTGCGGGAGAAAACCAAGCACTATTACCTCAACTACATCGACAACCACATCATTCCCGAGCTGGGCAACACGCCGCTGGAAAAACTGACCACCATCCAGATCCAGAAGTTCTACAACGACCTGCAAAAATCCGGCCGCATCCAGCGATATACCCACATCAAACTGAAAGACAAGGGTCTCAGCACCCGCGTGGTACGGGGCATCCACACGCTGCTGAACAACTGTCTGGAGCAGGCGGTAGCGGAGCGGCTGCTCCTCACCAACCCTGCCAAGGGCTGCCGCCTGCCGAAGCTGGAAAAGCGCGAGATAAAGATACTGCCGGAGGACAAGATCGGCCCGTATCTGGCTGAAGCAGAACGGCGCGGGCTGCTGGCGGCATTCTATCTGGAGCTGACCACCGGCCTGCGCCGGGGCGAGCTCCTCGCCCTGCTGTGGACGGACTTGGATGTGGAGAACATGACCATCTCCGTCAGCAAGCAGGTGAACCGTATCAACGGTGAACTGGTGGTCAGCCAACCCAAGACGCCTAACTCCGTTCGCAAGCTGGCCATCCCGCAGCGGGCGGTGGAGCTGCTGGTGGAGGAACACGCAAAGCACCCACACAGTCCCTACCTGTTCGTGTCGCCCAAGACCGGCACCATGTTCGACCCGGATTCCTTCCGGCACACCCATGAGAAAATTCTGAAGGCCATCGGCGCGGAGCACATCAGATTTCACGACCTCAGACACACCTTCGCCACGCTGTCCCTCAAGTACGGCGTGGACATCAAGACGCTGTCCGGTGCGCTGGGACACTATGACGCGGGCTTTACCCTCAGCACCTACACCCACGCCACGGAGGGGATGAAGCGCTCCGCCGCCGACACCATCGGCAGCGTCATCAGCCAGACCATGTAGCCCACAAAAAACAGCCGGAGAGGGACGGATGATACCATCCGCCCCTCTCCGGTGCTTTCCTGACCTCTCGGCTTTTGGGTCACGGTTTGGGTCAAGCGAAAAACGCCAAAATGCCGCGTCACTATTTAGGAGTATAAACAGAAAAAGTTCCTGATTTCTTGCGAAATCAGGAACTTTTTGGTGGAGACTGCTGGACTCGAACCAGTGACCTCCTGCGTGTGAAGCAGGCGCTCTAACCAGCTGAGCTAAGCCTCCGTTTATTCGGCAATCCCGTTTACGGATTGCCGAAGTGGTGACCCGTACGGGACTCGAACCCATGTTACAGCCGTGAAAGGGCCGTGTCTTAACCACTTGACCAACGGGCCGTCTTTGTTTGCTGAGGGGGTGACCGGCGAGACGCTCCCGCGTCTCACCGGTCGATGGTAGCGGCGACTGGATTCGAACCGGTGACACTGCGGGTATGAACCGCATGCTCTAGCCAACTGAGCTACGCCGCCATGTCGTCTCCCCGACAGGCAAGAATTAATATACCACAGCGCCGCCCATGTTGTCAACACTTTTTTTCAAAAATTCCCCCTATTCCGGGAATTTTTCTTCCGGGCCGTCCATCTCCGCCTCGGCCCAGTCGGACAGACTCTCCAGCACCGGCAGCAGGCGTATGCAGCGCTCCGTGGCGCTGTACTCCACCCGCACCGGCACCTCCGGATAGGCCTGCCGCCGCACCAGGCCGTCCCCCTCCAGCTCCCGCAGGGCCGCCGAGAGCACCGTGTTGCTGATGCCGTCCAGCTTGGCCCGCAGGGCGTTGTAGCGGATGGTCCCGGCGTTGGCCACGGAGCAGAGGATCTGCACCTTCCACTTGCCGCCGATGCGGCTCATGGCCCAGTGCAGGGGACATTTTTCCATACAGGGGCAGTCGTAATGGGACATGGTAAGCTCCTCCTGACCTGCTCATAATTTTCTGCGCTCTTGCTTTTTCCCGGGATTATGATACGATTATAGCAGATAAAAAAAAGGAGTAAATAGCAAATGCGTATATATCTTCAGGGCCTCACCATGGGCCTGGCGTATGTGGCCCCCATCGGGCTGCAGAATCTGTTCGTCATCAACAGCGCCCTGACCCAGCGGCGCAGCCGGGTGTATCTCACCGCCCTGATCGTCATCCTGTGGGACGTGTCTCTGGGGGTGTCGTGCTTCCTGGGGGCCGGGGCGCTGATGCAGGCCCTGCCCTGGCTGCAGAAGGTCATCCTGGGCATCGGCAGTCTCATCGTCATCTGGATCGGCATTGGCCTTCTGCGGTCCAGGGCCTCCCTGGAGGGCGGCCGGGACGTCAACGTCCCCATCTGGAAGCTGATCTCCTCCGCCTTTGTGGTCACCTGGATCAATCCCCAGGCCCTCATCGACGGCACCATGATGCTGGGAGCCTTCCGGGCCAGCCTGCCGGAGGGCGGCGACCTGCCGTTTATCTGCGGCTTCGGCAGCGCCTCCGCCCTGTGGTTTCTGACCCTGTCCACGGTGGTGTCCCTGCTGGGCAGCCGCTTCAACGAAAAGATCCTCAACGTCATCAACAAGGTCTGCGGCGGGGTCATCATCTTCTATGGCTGCAAGCTGCTGTGGAGCTTTGTGAAGCTCATGGGTTGGCTTTGATCCGCCGGGAGGAGGCGATGTACAGGGGGATGGCCGCCAGCTGGGCCGCCACGGACACGGCGATCATGGCCGGGATGCTGACGTCGTACAGCACCCCCAGCAGCCAGCTGCCCAAAAACCAGAACACGCCGAAGGCGCACTCGAACACGCCGTAGCCCGTGGCCCGGCTGGCCTTGGGCACCATGGAGCTGACCGCCGCCTTCAGGATGGACTCCTGGGCGCCCATGCCCACGCCCCACAGGGCGATGCCCACCAGCAGGGAGGCCACCGAGTGCCCGGCGAACACGAAGATGGCGAAGGGCGCCGACAGCACCGTGCTCCACACCAGGGCCCGGACCCCCTTCTTGTCATACAGCAGCCCGAAGAACAGGGCCGCCACCGCGTCCACCAGCATGGCTCCGGCATACAGCAGCGGCAGCGTTCCGCTGGAGATCAGACTTCCCGTTTCCTGCAGGCCCGCCGCCACACCGGTGAAGGTCCGGGAGACATGCATGATGATGATGGAATAGTCGATAAAGCCAAAGGCAAACAGGCTGATGCCGGCGATATACAGGATGAACTCCTTTTTCATGTGGAAGGGGACATACTCCTTGGGCTCCGACTCGAAGTGCTCCGGGTTGGGGAACTTCCGCCGGGTCACCAGCAGCAGGATCAGCGTGATGGCCCCGGGAATGGCCAGCACCGCAAAGCACGTGGCATACACCTGGAAGGTGGTGCCGCCGGTTTTCAGCAGCATCACCACATACAGCAGCACCGGCCCCAGGAACGCGCCGATCTGGTCCAGCACTTCCTGGATGCCGAAGCTCTTGCCCACCCCCTCCTGGGAGGCGGCAAAGGACATGATGGTGTCCTTGGCGGGCTTTTTGATGGCCTTGCCCATGCGCTGGATCACCAGCAGGGCACAGGCCCAGATCCAGCCGTGGTCCCCTACCAGGGCCAGGGCTGGAACCGCCAGAACGTCCAGCACATACCCGGCGATGGTCATGGGCCAGTAGTGTTTGCTCTTATCCGTCAGCTTGCCGAACACATACCGCATGGAGCAGCCCACCAGCTCCCCCAGGCCCGAAATGAACCCGATGGTCCCGGCGGAGGCCCCCAGCAGGGCCAGATACGCTCCCCGGATGCTGGACGCGCCCTCGTGGGTCATGTCCGAAAACAGGCTGACGATGCCGAACAGCACGATGAAGACCATGGCCTGGGACATTTTCTTACCGCGCATAATGGTTTCCTCCCTGCCGGCTGCTTTTCTCACAGCCCATGATACCCCAGCCTCCCGGTTTGTCAAGGGCCTGCGGAAAAAAGGAGCCGCCCTGCTTGCAGGGCGGCCCAAGCGGGTGGGATATTGGAAAGCTTCCGATGCTTATGATACGCCGTTTTGGCCGCCGTGTAAATAGGAACCTTTGTCATATGCCGTCGAATGACAAGAAAATCTTAATTTTTTGTGAATAACTGCCAAAAATGCACGGGGCTACTTTTCAAGCGCCCGGCAATATGTTATAATACGTCCAAGGATAAAGGGAACCATCTCCCCGACCCTTGCCCCGAAAGGGATACCTGCGAAAGGAGCAACCAACTATGAAGTTCACATTTACCTGCAAGAAGATCGCTCTGAATGACTCCATCAAGGAATATGCCGAAAAGAAGATCAGCAAGCTGGATCGGTATTTCCCGGAGGAAGCGGACGCATTTGTGACCTTCGCCGTGGAGAAAAAGAACCGCTGCGTGGTGGAGCTGACCATCCGCACTGCCAACGGCACCCTGTTCCGCGCCCAGGAGGAGGACCCCGACGGCGACATGCGGGGCGCCATCAACGAGGCCGTGGCCTTTATCGAGCGCCGCATCCGCAAGAACAAGACCCGTCTGGCCCGGAACCTGCGGCCCGACGCCCTGACCTCCAACATCCCCGCCGAGTTCGACGTGGTGGAGGAGCCGGAGTTCGACGTGGTGCGCACCAAGCGCTTCGCCGTGAAGCCCATGACCACCGAGGAGGCCATTCTCCAGATGAACCTGCTGGACCACACCTTCTATGTGTTCCGCAACATGGACACCTCCGCCGTGTGCGTGGTGTACCGCCGCAACAACGGCGGCTACGGCCTCATCGAGACCCAGGACTGATTCTTATATATCTCCCCGGGGGCGGACGAAAGTCCGCCCCCGGTTTTTTGACAAATAAATCCCCCTTCGGAGAACCTTTCCGAAGGGGGATTTGCGTGCTTATGCACGGTTGTTGAGCTTTCCCAGATAGCGGTAGATGCTGGCCTCGGAGCTGTGCAGCTCCTTGGCCACATAGCTGACGGAGCCCTTCAGCAGGAACACGCCCTTGCGGTTCAGGGCCGCCATGATCTCCATCTTCTCGTCCTGGGTCAGCCGCTCCACCGGCACGGGATAGCTGGACACCACCTCGGACACGATACTGGCGGTGGCCCCGGCGATGGAGGTGGGATAGGTCTTTTCCGGCGGCTCGGCGGTGGGGTCGGTGTCGTCCTCCACGATCAGGCGGGTGCCGCTCTGCACCCCCGGCGTCAGCATATTGCTGCACAGGTCCATGACCCGGGCCGACAGCTCCTGATAGCGGCTGCTGTCGAAGTTGATGCACAGCAGGCCCGCCAGCTCGTTGTGGGGCCCCTTGATGAACAGGGAGTTGGAGCACATCTTCTTGCCGGTGATGGCGGTGGACTCGAACCGCAGCACATAGTCCTGGGTCTCGTACAGGTGGCTGGTGAGATACTCCAGCATTTTGTTGCTCAGGGGGGAGCCCAGGTGGCGGCCGGTCAGCTCGCCGTTGGCAATGGCGATGATCTCGTTGGAGTCGTCCTTCAGCTCGTGAAGGGCCACCTCATAGTCCGGGCCCAGAATGTGGCCCAGGAAGTCCACCAACACCGTGTATTGCCGTCTCATTTCCCTGTCCATTGACAAGCCTCCTTGCTTTATTCCTTGGGGGTCTCGGCTTCTTTGGCCGCTTCCTTGGCGGCCTCCTTGGCCTCTTTGGCTTCCTTGGCCTCGGCGGCCTTCTTGGCCTTGCGCTCCTGAACGGCGGCCTTGCGCTCCTCCTCCAGCTGGCGGCGCTGGGCGTCGATCTTGGCATTTTCGGCGGCCTTGGCGTCCAGCTTGGCGTTTTCTTCCTCCTCCAGCACCCGATAGGCCACCTTGCCCACCAGGGTCTTGGGCAGTTCCTCCCGGAACTCGATGTCCGAGGGCATGGCATACTTGGCGATGTGCTTGCGGCAGTAGTCCATCAGCTCCTGCTTGCAGGCCTCCGTGGGCACATAGCCGGGCTTGAGCACCACGAATGCCTTGACCCGCTGCATCTTGATGGGGTCCTTGACGCCGATGACGCAGCTCAGGTGGACGTACTCGTGGCCCTCCAGGATGTTCTCCAGCTGGGAGGGATACACGTTGTAGCCGTTGGTAACGATCATGCGCTTGATGCGCTGGCGGAAATAGATGAAGCCCTCCTCGTCCATCATGCCCAGGTCGCCGGTGTGGACCCAGGTCAGGCCGTCGGCGTGGGTCTGCTTGGTCTGGGCCGTCTCCTCGGGGTGGTTGACATACTCCAGCATCATGGTGGGGCCGGTCAGGCAGATCTCGCCCTCCTCGCCGTAGGGGACCTCCTCCTGGGTGCCGGGCTTGACGATCTTATAATAGGTATCCGGGAAGGGGATGCCGATGGAGCCCTCCTTCTGCTTGTGGATGGGGGTCAGGCAGCTGGCGGTGACGCACTCGGTGGTGCCGTAGCCCTCCCGGACGGTGATGGATGCGCCGTGCTCCTTCAGGAAGGCGTCGAACCGCTTCTTCAGCTCCACGGACAGGCTGTCGCCGCCGGAGAACACGCCCAGCAGGCAGCTCAGGTCCGCCCCCTCGATCTCCTTCACCCGCAGCAGGGCCTCGAACAGGGAGGGAACGCCGGCAATGAGATTGGGCTTGTGCTTCTTGATCAGCTCGGCATAGCTCTGGGGCGTGAAGCGGGGGATCAGGATGCAGTGGCCGCCGTTGGCCACCATGGAATGGATGGACACGCCCAGGCCGAAGCCGTGGAACATGGGCATAATGGCCAGCATCTTGTGGCCGGGCCGGAAGAAGGGGTTGGTGGCGATGATCTGGGCGGCCAGGGCGTTGAAGTTGCGGTTGGACAGCAGGATGCCCTTGGTCACGCCGGTGGTGCCGCCGGAATACAGGATGGCGGCGGGGTCCTCGGCCTTGCGGCGGACCTGATAGATCTCCACATATTCGCCCCGGCGCAGGAACTCCTTCCAGGACAGAACGCCTGCCCGGCCGGCGGGGATCTTGGGATTCTTGCGGCCCTCGGTGAGCTTATAGCCCACCTTCAGCAGGGGCTTGAGCTCGTCGGCCACGGAGGTGACGATCAGGCACGGCAGGTCCACGGCCTTGCGGACGCTTTCAAACTTGGGATAAAACTGGTCCAGGGTGATGGCCGCCACGGAGCCGGAATCCCGCAGATAGAAGGCGATCTCGCTTTCGGCGGACAGGGGGTGCACCATGTTGGCGATGGCGCCCACCATATTCACGGCGTAGAACATGCACAGGGTCTGGGGTGCGTTGGGCATGCAGATGGTGACCTTGTCGCCCTCCCGGATGCCGATGGCCTTCAGGCTCTTGGCGCAGGCGTTGATCTTCTTCCACATGTCGGCATAGGTGGTGCACTTGCCCATGAACTCATAGGCGATGTAGTCGGGATAGCGGCGCACCATCTCCTCCACCCGGCCGCACATGGACAGCTCCGAATACGTCAGGGTAGCGGGCACCCCGGGGTCCCTGCTGTTGAGCCAGGGCGCTTTTACCTGAGCGGCTTTACTCATAAGATACTTCCTCCTTCAAGGGCTTCTCCAGCTCCTCCGGGTGCTCCAGCAGATACTTCAGCAGCCGGATGGACTTGGAGTAATAATAACCGTCGGCCAGGCGCTCGTCGATGGTCAGACCCAGATCCAGGGTCTCCCGCATGGTCACGCTGCCGTCGGCGTCGTAAAAGGGACTCATCTTCTTTTCGCCGATGATGCAGAACACGGAGCAGGTGCCCCAGTTGGTCAGGTGGTGATAGCCGCACTTGAGCTTGATGGAGCCCAGGTTCGACAGCACCACGGAGCTGTAGTAGGGGTCGTTGCAGGTCATGCTGTCGGGGACCCAGCCGTGCTTGTCCAGCCACATGATGAACCGTACCGCCGCCTTGCCCAGCCACCGGGGCAGTTTGTTGAGGATGTCCATCTCGCCGGTGGTGCTGTCCACCTTGTCGGAGCGGCACTCCGTCACCTGCTGGCGGATGTATTCATGGACCGTGTCGATGTTGTCGTCGCCGGTGGTGTGCAGCATGGCCAGGGCCTCGGCCCCCTTGTCGGAAAACTGCTTTTTCACCACGAAGGACGCCGTCACCTCATTGCGCTGGAAGAAGTTGCCGTTGACGATGAAGCGGTTCATCTTGGGCCGCAGGGTGATGGTTTTCACCAGGGCCGTCAGCACCAGGTGGAAATAGGTATAGGGGAAGTCCTTTTCCGTCTCGTTCCGGCGGGCCATATAGGCCTTCACCGGGGTCAGGTCGATGCGCTCGGAGATGTACGCCTCGTTGTCGCAGCGGTTGGGGTAAATAATGCCGGTGATGAAGTGCAGGGAATCCAGTTCCCGCAGCAGCCGGCCGTCACGGCGGTCACCCCGCCGTCTTTTCTGTGTTTCCATTGGTTTCTCCTGTTTTTTTATTCGCATTTTTACAAGCAAAAGTAATATCTCATATTAGATTACAAGATTCCCTTATTATAACAGATTCTTTGCAGCATTTCTACCCTTTTCTGTCAATTTTCTTCGTGAATTTGCCCAAAATGGCAGGAATCTACCGCAGCAGTCCGCTGGAGGCCATGGAAACATAGTCTCCATCGGCCACAATAATGTGGTCGATGAGCCGGATATCCAGCCGCTTCAGGGCGTCCCGGACCTGGACGGTGGCCTGAACATCCGCCCGGGAAGGCAGGGCCACGCCGCTGGGGTGGTTGTGGGCCAGGAACACGCCGCTGGCCCCGGACAGCAGGGCGTTTTCCACCGCCTGCCGCAGGCTCAGCACCGTCATGTCCGCCTGCCCCTGGGACAGCACCCGACAGGATAGGACCTTTCCCTTGCCGTCCACGCACAGCTGATACAGCTGCTCCGTCCGCTGCCCGTCCAGCAGCCGCAGGAAATAGGCCCCGGCCTGGTCCACGGAGGCCACGATCTTCTCCTCCCGGCCCGGCTGCCTGGCCCGGTCCCCCATGGCGCCTATCAGCCGCAGCAGCACCGCCGCGTTCTGCCCCACGCCCTCCACCTGCTCCAGCTCCTGCTCCGGGGCGGTCAGCACCCGGTCCAGGGAGCCGAACTGCTCCAGCAGCCGGTGGGCGGTCTCGTTGGTGTCCCGGCGGGGGATGGCGTAAAACAGGGCCAGCTCCAGCAGCTCATGGTCGGCCATGCTCTGGGGTCCGTGGGATAAAAACTGCTGGCGCATGCGCTGGCGGTGCCCGTCGTGCAGACCCATTTTTTGTCCCCCCATTTCCCGGCTTTGTCCCGATAATATCTCGCATTGTATCACATTTTCCCGGATTTTACAAGTACGGCCCCGCCGCCCTTTACGGAGAGAAAAATTTGTGCTACAATAAAAAATACTATTACCAAAAGGAGCGTATCATCCCATGACCACCGCAGAATGCATCCGGCAGCGGGTCAGCTGCCGCCGTTTTCAGGAAACCCCCATCCCCCGGGAGGACATCCGCCGGGTGGTGGACCTGGCCCGGTTTTCCCCCAGCTGGAAGAACACCCAGCCCGTGCGATATATCGTCATTGATGACCCGGCGCTGAAGGAGCGGATGGCCCGGGAGTGCATCCCCGGCCAGGGCTTCAACACCAAGACCATCAACCGGGCCGCCGCCCTGGCGGTGATCGCCTATGTGCCGGGCCTGTCCGGCCAGGGGGACGCCCCGCTGACGGAGAGCCAGGCCGCCGGGTGGGAGATGTTCGACGCCGGGATCGCCGCCCAGACCTTCTGTCTGGCGGCCCGGGACCTGGGCATCGGCACCTGCATCCTGGGCATATTTGACGCCGGCGCCGCCGGGCGTCTGCTGGAGCTGGAGGGCCTGCGCCCCGCCTGCCTCATCGCCATGGGCTATCCCGAGCAGTGGAAAAACGGTCCCGGCCGCAAGGAGACGGAGGAGCTGCTGTCCTTCCGATAAAACGATCATTCGATAAGGAGCGATAAAATGACGGACCACGAACCATTTCAGCGCGAACCCCAGAATCCCCAGGACCCCCAGGTCGTGGTCTTTTCCCCGGAGCTTCTGAAGCTGGCGGACCGCCGCCGTCAGGCCCTGGAGGACTGCCGCCAGGCGGCGGAGGACGGCGACGCCAACGCCGTGGTGCAGATGGGCATGAACTGCCTGTACGGCATTGGCGGCGCGGCCAAGGACCCGGAAAAGGCCTTCCGGTGGTTTTCCCAGACGGCCCCGGACGACCCGGCGGGCCTTTACTGGCTGGGGGTGTGCTACGACAACGGCTTCGGCGTGGAGCGGGACGAGGACCGGGCCTGCCGCCTGTATCAGGAATCCGCCGCCGGGGACTACGCCCCGGCTCTGTGCAACCTGGGCGTGTGCTATGAAAGCGGCCAGGGGGTGGAAAAGAACCTGGAAAAGGCCGTGGAGCTGTACCGCCGGGCGGCGGAGGGGGGCTATCCCATGGGCCGGTGCAACCTGGGCGTGATGTATTTTTTCGGCCAGGGGGTGGAGAAGGACCTGAAAAAGGCCGCCTATTGCTTTGCCCAGGCGGCGGAGCAGCGGCTGCCCCGGGCCCAGTATCTGCTGGGGGTGTGCTGCGAGTTCGGCGACGGCGTGGAGCAGGACGTGTCCCGGGCTCTGGCCCTGTACCGGGAGGCCGCCGGGGCCGGATACCCCGACGCTCAGTGCGCCCTGGGGGTGCTGCATCACCAGGGCAAGGGGGTGGACCAGGACGACCGGGAGGCCGTCCGGCTGTTCCGCCAGGCGGCGGAGGGGGGCTATCCCCGGGCCTGGCACTTTCTGGGCCTGAGCTATGACCAGGGCACCGGGGTGGAGCAGAACGCCCAGGAGGCCTTCCGCTGCTTCCTGGCTGCCGCCCAGGGGGACTATACCGAGGCCCTCTGCCAGACGGGCATGTGCTATTACTTCGGCCACGGCACGGAGCGGGACTATGACCGGGCGGCGGAATACTTCTGCCGGGGGGCGGAGCGTGAGCATCCCCGGTCCATGACCCGGCTGGGGGTGTGCTATGAAACCGGCCACGGCGTGGAGCAGGATGTGCAGCGGGCCGAGGACCTCTATCGCCGGGCCATGGCGCTGGGCGAACTGGAGGGCCAGTACTGCCTGGCGGGGCTGCTGCGGCGGAGAAAGGACCCGGAGTCCCACCGGGAGGCCGCCCGCCTGCTGCAAAAGCCTGCCGCCGTGGGAATGCCCCGGGCCCAGTATCTGCTGGGAGTGTGCTACGAAACCGGCGACGGGGTGGAGAAAAAGCCACGGTACGCCGCGTACATGTATCACCGGGCTGCCCTGCAGGGCCACCCGGAGGCCATGCTCCGGCTGGGCATCTGCTACGAGACCGGCGTGGGGACGGAGAAGGACCCCGCCATTGCCGCCAACCTGTACCGCCGGGCGGCGGAGCAGGGCAGCGACCTGGCCCGATGCCGCCTGGGGCGGCTGTATGAGCGGGGCCTGGGGGTGGAGCGGGACCTCCGCCGGGCGGAGGAGCTGTATGAGGCCGGGACAAGGGCCGGAGTGTCCGGGGCAAAGGAAGCCATGGACCGGGTCCGGGCCGCGCTGGCCGCCCCGCCGGAGCCCCAGCCGGAGGACAAACCGGTGGACAAGAAAAGTCCCCTTCGCCGTCTGCTGGACCGGCTGAAGGGACCGAAATCAGAGGAATAACGGGAAAAGGGGCATCCCCCGGCGCATCGCGCCGGGGGATGCTGTTTTATGGGTTCCTGCGCTGGGTGCTGCGGCTGTCAGCGGGCCTTTTTCCGGGTGGTGAACACCGCGGCCATGCCCATGGACAGAACCGCTGCGGCGATCCACGCCACAACGTTCATGTCGTCGCCGGTGCGGGGGCTACTGGGCTCGGGCACGGGCTCGGGGACGGGCTCATCCTGTCCGGCGTCCGACACCGTGAAGTCGGCGCCCAGGAGCTTGCTGTAGATGGCGTTGGTGGCCAGACGGTAATCGTCGGTCTGGTGGGCCTTGTTGGTGATGCTGGTGCAGAACACCGTCATGTCCAGTCCGCCGGACTGATAGTCGATGGCAACCACCTGGCCCTTCAGGCCGCCGTCGGGATCGTCGATGCCGTTCCACCAGCCGGCCTTATAGAAGTCGTCCTGGCTGCCGGCCCGCATGAGGACGGTGGCCTCCTGGGGGTAAGCGGAGATGATGGAGCCGCCCTTGGTATAAGTGGTGAAGTCTCCGGCGGCGGCGTAGCTGGCGGTGATGAGGCTGTCGCCGTATTCCACGTTGAACAGCGCCTCATAGTCGTTATAGACCTCCTCGGGGCCGTACATGCCCTCTTCAATGATCCACTGGATCTTGAAGTCGAAGCCGGGGATGGTGGCCTTGGCATACTCCAGGATGTTGACGCTGGCCCCCACAAAGGGCAGACCGTTGGCCACGGCGGCCTTCACGTCCTCCTCGGGCTCGTTGCTGGAGAACACCACGTTGGCCTGGGACACATCGGCCACGGTCTTGAAGTTCATCTGCCGGGTGAAGGCGAAGCGGTCGAAGCTGTCGTCGTCCACATAGACCTTGGGCTCGGTAATGACCCTGGCCTGGGGCACATCGGCCACATGGGTGATCTCGATGACATACTGGTCGCTGATCTGGGCGGCGTCCTTGTGGTCGATGACGAAATCGCCCTTGCTGTAGTGGTCGCCGGCCTCGGTGATGAAGCCCACGGTGACGCCCTTGGCCAGCAGGTCGTTGACGGCGTTGACGGCGTCGAGGCCGTTGTTGCTGATGACGGTGGCTTTGGCGCCGTAGGTGGTGACCCAGGCGGTGCCGCGCTCCACCGTGTTGGCGTCGACGGTCTTACCTTCGAACACGCCGGGCTGGGTGATGGGGGTGCAGTCGAAGCCCCGCAGCTCCGGGAAGTTGGTGACGGACTCGCTGAACAGGCCCGTCCAGTTCTTCACGATCTTGCCCTTATAGAGCACGGCATTGGCGAAGCTGCGGCTGATCTGGTGCATGTCGATGACAAAGGCCCCGGCCTTGTAGGTCACGCCGTTTACCGTCACGTCCTGGGTGAGCTTCTCCACCTGCACTCCGTTGCGGATGAAATACTCCTGCATGAAATAGGCGTCGGCGATGTCCCGCTGGGAAGCGGCATCGGTGGGAATCACGTAATACTCGGGATAGAACTTGCCGTATTCGTCCTTTTCCCGGAAGTTCTCCTCCACCTGGTTGTCCTGGGTGACGAACCACTTCTCCGTCTCCGGGGACTCCTCGTTGTTCAGGGCCCGGCGGAAGAACTCCAGCTGGTTCAGATACAGGTCGTTCTTGTTCTCGGCCACATAGGCGGTGTGGCCGATGAGGCCGTATTTGCCCATGGTGACGGAGGCCTCGTTGTTTTCGCCGCACTCCACCGTGTAGCCGATGGTGCCGTGGAACAGGGCATAGGTGGGCGTGTAGTTGGTGGACATGTCGTCGGAGGGGTACTCATACCGGCCGGTGGCGGGGTCGTAGCCTGCCTCCATGGTGATGTCGTACCAGGGCTGGTTGTCCTCGGTGGCGCCGTTCTCCTTGGCGTATTCGCTGGAGGAGTTATAGATGGAGTTCATGGAGGCCACGTCGCCGAAGGCCCGGGCGCCCTCCAGGGCGTAATTCATGAACAGGTCATACTCCAGATTGGGCTCGTGGGGCGGGGTGCAGGGCTCGATCTGCAGCTGGGTCCGGGCATAGTAGATGAAGCCGTGCAGCTCCATCAGGGTGACGGGCTTCCACTTGACCAGGTCGGCGGTGGCCACCTGGGACTCGATCTGGGTCTGATAGGTGCTGTCACGGTTCAGGTCAAAGCCCTCCACGTTGCCCCGCTGATAGTGCTCCAGGGCATAGGGGTTCTCCGTGGGGCGGATGATGAAGAACACGTCGTTGAGCACGTCCTTCACGTTATAGGTGCAGGTCTCGTTGTCGCCGTTGAGATAGGGGATGGTCTCCTGGGTGGCCACGGCCTTCAGGAACTCGATCTGCTGGTCCACGGCGGGGCACTCATTGGGGTGGATGTTGGTGATGTACACGGGGACCTGATAGTCGCTGAGGCGGCCGGACCTCACGTCGGCGGCCACGGCCTCCGGCTCGGTCTGGGCCCGCTTCAGCAGGGCCAGATAGTTATCCACCACGGCCTTGTCCCGGGCCACGATGACCTCCATCACGTCCTTGCCGTCGGTGGACAGACCCGTGGACTCATAGGAGATGTACAGGCCGTTGGTCTGGGTGCGGATGATCTCCTGAATCTTGCTGTCCAGCTCGCTGTAGGGGGTGTAGGAATCATACACCTCATAGCGCATGGTCTGGCTGGCGCTGCGGCCGGTGGACTTGTCCGTCACCGTCAGGGCATATTCGCCGCGATAGCTGTACCAGGGACGCCAATAGGCGGCGTCGTCGCCGTCGAACAGATAGTCCACGCAGAGGGTGGCCGTCACATCGCCGTTATCGGCAATGGTCAGGTCCTTCACGGTGAACACCGGCTCGCCGTCGTCCCCCTCCCAGTTCAGCCACTGGCTGAAGGGCTGGTCGCCGAAGGACCACTCCAGGTTGGCCGCCTCGGGCTTATAGCCCAGGTTGAAGGACAGGGCCACCTCCCGCTGATCCGTCATGGACAGCCGCTTGGTGCTGACGCTGATGGTGGCCTGGGGCTCGCTGCCGGTTTCGGCGGCGCCCACGGTGACCGCCATGGGGATGAGCATCGCGATACACAGGATGGCCGCCAAAGCCTTGGTCAAAACTTTGCTCTTTCTCATGTTTCCTCCTCGATTTCTGGTTGATATTGCGGAGTATAGGGTCTATACTGGTTATTATAAGGCAATCTGCTGGAAAATCATGCAATCTGTAAGAATTATAATGAATTTCCTTGAAATCTTAAAATTCTTACCGTCCGGCGGTTCCGGCGGCGGCCTGTGGGATAATAAACCATCAAGACTTTTGGAGAAGATTGGACTATGGCGGGGAAAATACTGATTATCGACGACGACAGGGACATCACCCAGATCATCCGGATCCTGCTGGAGGGGGAGGGCTTCGAGACCTGCACCGCATACAGCGGCGCTCAGGCCCTGGCCAGCCTGGACGAGACGGTGGAGCTGATCATTCTGGACATCATGATGGACGGCATGAACGGCTTCGAGGCCTGCCACAGAATCCGGGAGAGCAGCTATGTCCCGATCCTGTTTCTTTCGGCCATGTCCGGCGACTCGGAGAAGGTGGCGGCCCTGATGGCCGGAGGCGATGACTATCTGTGCAAGCCCTTTTCGGCGGCGGAGCTTACCGCCCGGGTCAGGTCCCTGCTGCGGCGGTACCGGGTCTATCAGGGGGCCGACCGGGCCGAGCCGGAGCGGGAGCGCCTGGTGCTGGGCATGGACAACAAGGTCACGGTGAACGGCCGGACCATCCGGCTGTCCTATACGGAGTATGAAATCCTGCACCTGTTTCTCAAGCACCGGGGCCAGGTGCTGTCCATTCAGGATATCTATGAGGCCATCTGGACCGAGCCGTACAGCTATGCCGCCAACAACATCGTCATGGTGCACATCTTCAAGCTCCGGCACAAGATCGAGGCGGACTGCAAGCATCCCACCATTCTGAAAACCGCATGGGGAAAGGGGTACTACATTGACTAAGCTGTTTCACCGGCTCAGCACCCGGATCGTTCTGGAGATCCTGCTGGCCGTGGCCGTCAGCGCCGCCATATACGCCGGAGCCAACGCGGCGCTGACCCGCTTCTTCCAGCAGTATGCCACGGAGCCTGCGGTGTTCCGCCGCCTGTCGGACCGGCATTTTCAGGACCTGCAGCGCTTTGCCCAGGAGAATCACCTGGTCAGCACCGACGGCAAGCCCTTCACCCAGTGGAACGACCGGTATCACTACGTCTCCCTGATGGTCATCCGCCAGAACGAGGCCCTGTGCTACAACTCCTTCGTGTCCTATAACATGACCTATACCGAGGAGGACCAGGAGCACTTCTATTGGGGCTCCAAGGTCCTGCCCACCTATGAATATCGCCTCCGGCTGGCGGACGAAACCTGCAAGGTGTATTTCAGCGGCTATTTTGACCAGGCCTATACCTCCCTGCGCAAGGGCATATGCGCCGGTCTGTTCCTGATCTCCTTTGTGGCGGGGTTCTATCTCCTGTTTCAGAAGCACATCCGGTACATCGAGGAGATGGAGCAGAACGTCTCCTCTCTGTGCAGCAAGAATTTCAGCCGCCAGATCCCCATCCGAGGCAGCACGGAGCTGTCCACCCTGGCCGCCAACATCAACCACCTGGGGGACACCATCCAGCTGCTGCTGCTGACGGAGGACGCCAAGCTCAAGCAGAAGGAGCAGTTCGTCAAGTCCATTGCCCACGATATCCGCACCCCGCTGACGGTGGTCATCGGGTATCTGGAGCTGCTGTCCAAGGGCTATGCCGGCAGCCCTGAGAGCGCCGCGCTGTTCATCGACCGGGCCCTGGAAAAAACCAACCACATCCGCCGTCTGACCGACGACCTGTTCGCCTTCGAGGAGAACTGCCGGACCCTGCCTCTGGATACCTACAACGGCCAGGAACTGCTGGCCCAGGTGTCCTCCAGCATCAACAATTTCCTCACCAGCAACCGCTTCCGCCTGGACTACGCCGACCGGACCGGCGGGCCCTTCCGCATGCGGGCCAACATCACCCTGCTGATGCGCCTGATCGACAACATATGCGCCAACATCGTCAAGCACGGCTCCCCCAGCCAGCCCGTGGAGCTTACGGCGTCTGTGGAGGAGGACTTCCTGGTGCTGCGGGAGAGCAACGCCGTCCTGCGCAAAACCGTCAAAACCGCCGCCGGTGACAGCGGCTATGGCCTGGTGATCTGCGAGGACGTCATGAGCGCCCTGGGGGGCAGCGTCTCCCACGGAACGGAGGGCGGGCGCTTCTGCATCGTCCTGCGCTTTCCCATCCTGCCGGGCCGGGAATAGTCGATGCCGGAGAAAAAATTGTCCGTTCACCCTTGCCAACCGGGGAAAGACTGCTGCGATATAGTCCTCGTCTTGTCAAAAAGCCGTTTTTGACAAGCTGAAAACCGGCGCCTGCTATGCAGG
>OGFJ01000463.1_pt1 | contig 36931 bp, 41 predicted proteins | sample 1570861 | NCBI WGS metagenome assembly OGFJ01 (sample SAMEA2582060, study PRJEB24529) | metagenome | biome: Human gut stool | place: China | collected 2011
CATAGTTATATTGCATTTTATACCACGCTGTAATAGGACTCTGTTAAAAGCTTCAATAAAATCTCCCTTACGTTTATGATTATCATCATATTCAATCGCTCTCGCAAATAAATTCCACAAATTATCTATATCATCAACTCTTCTTTTATCTTTATATGCAAAAAACCATGATTTCCTATTATCTAAAACGGGTATTCCATCAAAACTTTCAGGGACTGGGGCTTCTATCTGAAATTCACTTTTTAAACCTGCACAAATTTTTCGACGATTTTCATTAGTTATACCTCTATTAAATATACTAAATACAGTAAATGGACATATATCTCTAAGTTCAGTATGATCATTTTCCATAATAGGAAAGTTAACTTTAGCTTCATCTAAAACTTTTTTTAATTTTATCAAAAGCAAAATTCTATCTTTATCAAAAGGGATTAATTTTATTGCAAATTCAGTATAAAATTTTATCCAGTCAAAATTTTTATTATCCATTCATTTCACCTCATCATTTTTAGTATAGTAATATTATTTTAATTATACCACAAAAACATTCTGTTATATAAAAACTCCCGTTAGTTTTGCGTGCCAACGGGAGTTTTGAGAGAAAATATTATCTTGCCAAGCCATCAGCAATATAATATGTCGCTAACTGGTTAATGCTTACTTTTTCTTTTTTGGCTCTGTCACTTAATCTTTTATGTAAAGTTTTTGGCAGTCTTAAATTAAACCTGCCGCTGTAATCCTCAACTTTTTTAGGCAAAGGCACCGGCATTTCTTTTTCAAGCGCTACCTCCAACCAGCATCTTTTGGCATCTGTTATCATTGAAATAATTTCTGATGCATCGTCAGTCTGCGTAATGCAGCCGGGAAGTTCAGGTATATAAACAACATAACCATCATCAGAAGGTTCTACAACAACTTCATATTTTAAATTCATATAATAATCTAATTTATTTTCATTCATTGCTACATACCTTCTTTCTCTAAAAATTCAATTACCTTTTCCACATAAACCTGTTTAATATAAGGATTATGCTTTGGTATACACAAAATGAAATTACCTTTAGTATAAATATAATGGCTGCTGCCGCCCTTTGGCTGACGGGCTTCAAAATCCAAACGTTTTAATATTTTGTCAAGTTCATCAAATCTTACAGTTTTAGGATTATTTTTTATTCTTAATAAAAGTTTCTCTAATTGGCTCATTGTTCTCCTTGTAATTATAGTACCACTGGCGGTACCAACTTGTCAATCAGACATATTTTCAATTTAAGACATAAAAAACGCTTAGCCCAGTAATAAACCCAGGCTAAGCGTTATCAACAAATTATATGTTTAAGCCTTTACTCACAGCACCAGCAGGCTCAAATCGCCAACGGCGTTAACTATGCCGCGTACTTCTTCAAGCATTGCCAGGCGGTTATTTTTAACGTTTTCGTCTTCGTCCATAACCATTACGTTGTCAAAGAAGGTGTTAACAGGTTCAATAACCTTTTCACCTGCTTTTAAAACAGCAGCATAATCGTACAGTACAATTTCCGGAATAATTTCCTTGCTTACTGCTGCAACAACTTCATGCAGTTTGTTTTCGGATTCATCTTTAAACAGCGCGCCGCTGATTGCAACTTCTTTTTCGATTTTTTTGCACAGATTGCTTACGCGCACGGAAACCTGTACCAGAGGCTCTGAATTGCCTGCTTCAACATAAGCAGCCAGAGCTTTGCAGCGTACTGCCAAATCTACCATATCATCGTTGCGTTTATCGGCAAATACTGCGTCGATAACATCATAACGGATGCCCTGGTCCATCAAAAGGTTACGCAGACGCTGTTTGAAGAATTCCATAATCTGCGGCACCAGCTTGCCGGTTTCTTCCGGTTTGATGTCCAACAGATACAATGTACCGGCGATAATTTTAGCCAGCGAAATATGATAGTTTGCATCAAGCAGGATATTGATAACGCCAAGAGCCTGACGGCGCAGCGCATACGGGTCCTGAGAACCGGTAGGAGCAAGCCCGCGGCTGAAAGTAGCGCAGATGTTGTCGAGCTTATCGCCGATGCCGACAATGCGGCCGATGGTTGTTGCCGGCAGTGCGTCGCCTGCAAAACGCGGCAGATAGTGTTCAAAAATGCCGGTGGCAACTTCAGGCTTTTCGCCGTCCAGCAGTGCATATTCGCGGCCCATTACGCCCTGCAGCTCGGTAAATTCAATTACCATGCCGGTAACAAGGTCGGTTTTGCATAAAAGTGCACAGCGGCGCAGTTCTTCTTCATCAACGGGAGTGTTAATGGCAAAGCGCAGCATTTCCGCCATTTTAACAAGGCGCTCGCTCTTGTCGTACATATTGCCCAGGCCTTCCTGGAAGGAAACGGTTTTAAGTTTTTCCAGACGGTCTTCCAGTTTGATTGCACGGTCTTCGTTAAAGAAGAACTCGGCGTCGCTCAAACGTGCGCGCAGTACGCGTTCGTTGCCGTGGGTTACAATATCAAGGTGTTCGCTGCCGCCGTTGCGTACGGTAATAAATTTATTCAGCAGATTGCCGTCTTCGTCAAGCACAGGGAAATATCTCTGGTGCTCACGCATCGGGGTAATAATGCATTCTTTCGGCAGGCTCAGGAATTTTTCCTCAAACTTGCCGCACAAAGCGGTCGGCCACTCAACAAGGTAGTTTACTTCTTCAAGCAAATCTTCGTTAATCTCGGCTTCGCCGCCGTTCTGCGCAGCCAAATCCTTAATCTGCTGCAAAATCAGCGCACGGCGTTCATCCTGGTCAACCATAACAAAATTGTCGTACATAACTTTTTTGTAATCGCCGGCCGAAGGAATTTCCACAGCGCCTTTAACTCCTGCCAGAGCAGAATAAACTTTGTTGCCAACTTTGCTGAGCGCTGCGCTGAGTAAGCCCTGGCTTTCTGCTGCAGCTTTAAGCGACTGCTGCATAAAGCGGTGCCCCATGCTGAATTTGCCGCTTTTTACGCCGCAGATTTCAACAGGGATAATCTGGTCGCCAAACAGGGCAACCATCCAGCGGATAGGACGTACAAAACGGAATTCGTAATCTGCCCAGCGCATGGTTTTCGGGAAACTTAAAGAAGTTAAAATGTCCATCAAAAGACCCGGCAAAAGTTCAACAACGGGCTGGCCTGCCAGATGCTTAACGGCATAAACGTAGTTATCGCGTACAACAAGGTCTTTTACGTCAACACCCTGGCCGCGCGCAAAACCCTGTGCAGCTTTGCTGGGTGCGCCGCTTACATAGGCAATTTTAACGGAAGGGCCTTTGGCTTCAACAACAACATCAGCCTGTGTTTCGGCAACGCCGCCGGCAATAAACGCCATACGGCGGGGAGTGCCGTAAACGGTAATATCTTCAAAAGGAATGCGCAGCTCCTGCATTTTAGCAGCTGCAAGTTCTTTTAACTGTTTTAAAATGCCGGGCATAAATTTAGCCGGTATTTCTTCGGTGCCAATTTCAAACAATAATTTTTCCATTATAAATTCTCCCCTTTCAGCATCGGGAAGCCGAGCTTCTCCCTTTGTTCAACATAAGCGGCGGCGCACAGCCTTGCCATGGCGCGCACGCGGGCAATAAATGCCGTTCTTTCGCTTACGCTGATTGCCCCGCGGGAATCGAGCAGGTTAAAGGTATGCGAGCATTTCAAAACATAGTCGTAAGCCGGGCGGATATAGCCTGCTTCAATTACGCGTTTTGCTTCTGCTTCGTACTTGTCAAATAAATCGAACAGTAAATCGGTATCGGCAATCTGGAAGTTGTAATAGGACTGCTCAACTTCGTTGGTATGGAAAACATCGCCGTAGGTAACGCCGTCAACCCACTGAATGTCGAATACGTTTTCCACGCCCTGAATGTACATGGCAAGGCGTTCCAAACCGTAGGTAATTTCTACACTGACGGGTTTAACGTCAATGCTGCCAACCTGCTGGAAGTAGGTAAACTGGGTAATTTCCATACCGTCCAGCCATACTTCCCAGCCAAGACCCCAGGCGCCCAAAGTCGGGGATTCCCAGTTGTCCTCTACAAAGCGGATGTCGTGCTCGTCCTGATGAATGCCGAGTTCGGCAAGGCTTTGCAGGTACAGCTCCTGAATATTATCCGGCGAAGGTTTAATAATAACCTGGAATTGATGATGCTGGAAAAGACGGTTCGGATTATCGCCGTAACGTCCGTCTGCCGGGCGGCGGGAAGGCTCTACATAAGCCACGCGCCAGGGTTCAGGACCGAGCACCCTTAAAAACGTACGCGGGTTCATGGTGCCTGCGCCTTTTTCAATATCGTAGGGCTGCGTTAAAATGCATTTCTGTTCGCCCCAGAATTTTTGCAGCTTCAAAATAATTGTCTGAAAATCCATAATATCCCTCCTGTATTTGCGTTACAAAAACGAAAGCCTCCGTCTCTGTAACAATATTAGTTACAGGGACGGAGGCACAAATGCTTCCGCGGTTCCACCCTGCTTGGCTGCAATTTGCAGCCCGCCTCGATGTTTATATAATTTGGCTCCAAGACGCCTTCGCCGCTGTTGCCGGCTTACACCGCCCCGGCTCGCTGAATGTGCGGTTACTACTCCTTATCATTGCTTAACAGAAAATATACCAAATAACTGCTGTTTTGTCAATGCTTAAAAACCGGTCTGGCTTAAAAAGCCGAGGCTTTTTAAAGGTTTGTCGGTCTGGAAAACGATAAAGCGCTGCAAAATTTTTTCAAGCTCCATCAAGGCGCCGCCGCGCACTTTAAAAGGCTGCGGGTTGCTAAAATCAAGCGTTAAAAGCTGCGCCATAAACTCCTGCGCTTCCGTACCGAACGGCAGTTCTTCGCCGCCATGGCAGTCTTTGCACACAAGCCCGCCCTGCACAACGCTGAAATACGCATCACCCTCTGCCGGTTTGCCGCAGTTTACGCAGCTCTGGCAGTTGGGCAGAATGCCTGTTAAAAACAGCAGCTTTACTATGTAAGAAAGCGCCACCAGCCGTGGGTTATGCTTAGTAAGCACGCTGCGCACAGCCAAAAGCAGTTCGTATATTTCTTCCTGCGGCTGATGTTCTTCCGTCAGGTTTTCCGTTACTTCCGCAATTAAGGCAGCATAAGCCATCTGCTTTAAATCAAACTGCAACGGGTAACTTATAAGCTCGCAGCTTTTTAAAGTGTCCAGCTTCTTGCCGGCAAAAAAATTCATATCAAGCACAGCAAACGGCTGCACAAGCCTGCCGCCGTTAGTACGCGCATACCGAGCGCCGTACGCCAGAAAACTTATTTTGCCGTGCCCGCGCGAAAAGCAGACTGCGTACTTATCCGCAGTCTGCCAGTTTTTAACCTTTAAAATTAGTGCTTCGTCGTTAAAACCTTTATCAGTCATTGCTATTCATCCGCATAAACAGGCATTTCCGGCTGCTTTGCCGCACGCACGCGCGTTACGCGGAAGCCTTCGGCACGCAGTACCTCAAAGCTCCAGCCGTCTACCTCAATTTTATCGCCGGGTTCAGGCTTGCGTTCCAGTAAACCGAACACCAGCCCGCCGATGGTATCTTCTTCCGGCTCTTCAAATTTAATATGCAAAAGGTCGGTAATATCGTCAAGCAGCACCATGCCGTCAAACTCATAAGTGCCGTCGGCGCGATGCACAACTTCTTCTTCCTTATCGGCGTCATGCTCGTCCTGAATGTCACCGACAATTTCTTCAAGCAAATCTTCCATGGTTACAAGCCCTGCCGTGCCGCCGTATTCATCGGCCACAACAACAAGCTGCACGCGTTTTTGCTGCATGGTCTGCAAAACCTTGCTTATATCCATGCTCTCCGGCACTACCATAATCGGGCTCATGCGCGAACGCATGTCAAAATTTTCCTTTTCGCTGTCTTTAATGTTAATAAGGCTGCGTACATGCACAACGCCAAGCACATGGTCTTTATCCTCATGCACCAGCGGATAGCGTGTATGCCTTGTAGCCATTACTTTGGCAATGTTTTTTTCAAAACTGTCTTCAACGTACAGGCACACCATATCCTGGCGCGGCACCATAACCTCACGCGCCACACGGTCGGCAAAGTCAAAAACATTGTCAAGCAGGCGGCTTTCCATATGGTCAAGCTTGCCGCCCTGCTCGCTGGCGCTTACAATCATGCGCAGTTCTTCCTCACTGCGCGAAATATCTTCCGTCGGCACCTTATCCATTTTTAATGCTTTAAGCACCGCTTTGGCTGCTTTATTAAAAAACACAACCAGCGGGTACATTAAATAATGGAAAAATATCAGCGGATAAGCTATTGCCATTGCCGCATGCTCCACATGCGCAAGGCTGATAACCCTCGGCACAAGCTCGCCGAACACAACATGCACAAACACAATCAGCAAAAATGCGCATAAAACAACCACGCCGTCGTCATACCAGTGCTCGCCGATTAAATCAAACCCGTCGGCAATAATGCCTGCCAGAAGCGGGCCGCAGAACCAGCCCAAAATCAGCGATGACGCCGTTATGCCAAGCTGAACTGCGCTGATATAAGTATCGCGCTTCTGCGTCATTTTAAGCACCAGCTCCGCACGGCTGTTGCCCTGTGCAATAAGCTCTTCAAGCCTTGCCGGGCGGATGCTTACCAAAGCGTATTCAGATACAACAAAAAATGCGTTTAAGCCTGTAATTAAAAGGGCGGCCAAAATTTTTAATAAATCCGCCACGTGACTGTCAATAAGTCATCTCTCCCCACATAAATAAATTAGCTGCTGTAGCCAAACTGTTTTAAGGCTTTGTCCTTGTTGCGCCAGTCGGGCTTAACTTTAACCCACAAATCCAAAAATACCTTGTCGCCCAAAAGCGCTTCAATGTCGCTGCGGGCTTCCAGGCCTATCTTTTTAAGCAGGCTGCCCTTGGCGCCTATAACAATGCCCTTCTGCGATTCGCGCTCCACAAAAATGGTAGCGCGGATATAAATATCGTTGTTGGTACGCACTTTAAATTCTTCAACCTCAACAGCAACGGAATGAGGAATTTCGTCGCGCGTATTTGTCAAAACTTTTTCGCGTATCATTTCGGCTGCAATTACGCGTTCCGGCTGGTCGGTTATCATGTCCTCATCATAATATGCAGGCCCTTCCGGCAGATGTTTGGTAATTTCATCCACCAGCGCTTTAAAATCAGTATCCTGCAAGGCAGATACCGGCACCACGGCGGCAAAATTATAATCGTTTACGTAATTGGCAATAATGCCGAAAAGTTTTGATTTATCTTCCAGCTTGTCAACCTTATTGGCAACAAGTATTACCGGAGTTTTAACTTTTTTAAGCTGTTCGATAATGTAATCTTCGCCTGCGCCGCGCTTTTCGCTCACGTCAACAACAAAAAGAATTACGTCTACCTCTTTTAACGTGCTTTCTGCCGCGCGCACCATGTACTGCCCAAGTTTGTGATGCGGTTTGTGAATGCCCGGCGTGTCGAGAAACATAATCTGCGCGTTATCCGTATTTAAAATGCACATAATTTTGTTGCGCGTTGTTTGCGGACGGTCGCTCATAATGGCAATTTTTTCGCCGATAAGCGCGTTTGTTAATGTGCTTTTGCCAACGTTAGGCCTGCCAACCATAGCGGCAAAGCCTGTGTAATGTTTGTTCTTTTCTATTTTATTTCTCTCCTTTGTTATTCATGCTATCCTGCCCAAAACCGTAAGGCAGCAGTTCTTCTGCCGTCATGGTTTTATTTTCTTCTTTTAAATTGCCCATAACAACAATCGGTATGCCAAACTCGGCAATTACCTGCCGGCATGCTCCGCAGGGTGCTACCGGTTCGGGGCTGTCTGCCGCCACTGCCAGCATTTTAAACCTCCGCTCACCGGCGCCAACTGCCGCAAATATGGCGTTGCGCTCCGCGCAGCAGGTTAAGCCGTAACTGGCGTTTTCTATATTGCAGCCTGTATAAACCCTGCCGCTATCAGCCAGCAGCGCTGCGCCTACGGCAAAGTGCGAATACGGTGCATAGGCATTTTGGCGCGCTTTGCGCGCCATTTTCATCAGTTCTTTTGCGTCCATTATCTGCCGCCTTCTAAAAATTCCTCGCTCAGTTCAATCTCTCGCAGAGCTTCTTCTTCTTTGGCACGCATAACTACCTTCTCTTCTTCCGTCATGTGGTCATAACCAAGCAGATGCAAAAGCCCGTGTACGGCAAGGTAAACCACTTCGCGCGTCAGCCCGTGCCCAAATTCTTCACCCTGGCGCTGCGCAGTTTCGGCAGAAATTATAATATCGCCCAAAAGGTGTTCTTCCGGCGCGTCTAACAGTTCCGGCTCATCTTCGCCTCCTTCGTCAAGCGCAAAGCTTAAAACATCGGTCGGGCGGTCAACATCCCTGTATTCACGGTTCAGGCGGTGTATTTCTTCGTCGTCAACAATGGTAATGTCAACTTCCGTCTGCTCTGTAAGCCCGTGCAGGCGCGCAGCAGCGTTCAGCCCTGCAACAAGCCTGCTCTTTAAAGCATCATCTATTACTATTTTGTCTTGGTCATTTTCTAACGTTATCAGCATGTTTTTTCTCCCGTTTATGCTTTTCTTTTTCGTATTCTTCGTAAGCGCGGATAACGGCACCGACAATTTCGTGGCGCACAACATCCGTTTCGCCAAAATTTACCACGCCAATACCGGGAGTATTGCGCAAAATATAGGCAGCCTGCTTTAAACCGCTCTTTTTGCCGCCCGGCAGGTCTATCTGTGTAACGTCGCCCGTTATAACCATTTTAGAGCCGAAACCGAAACGGGTTAAAAACATTTTCATCTGCTCCGGCGTGGTATTCTGCGCCTCGTCCAGAATGATAAACGCTTCGTTCAGCGTGCGCCCGCGCATATACGCCAGCGGCGCAACCTCAATCGTGCCGCGGGTAATATATTTCTGAAAGGTTTCATTGCCGAGCATGTCATAAAGCGCATCATACAAAGGGCGCAGGTAAGGGTCAACTTTATCCTGCATGTCGCCGGGCAAAAAGCCTAATTTTTCACCGGCTTCAACGGCAGGGCGCGTTAAAATAATACGCTCAACTTCTTTGTTTTTCAGAGCCTTAACAGCAAGCGCCACGGCCAGGTAAGTTTTGCCTGTACCGGCAGGTCCTATGCCAATGGTAATCGCATTGCGGCGGATAGCGTCAATATAATTCCACTGCCCCAGCGTTTTTGCCTTAACCTGCCTGCCGCGCCTAGTTACGATAATGGTATCGGCATACATGCGGTGCAGTGCATCAAGCTGCGCTTCGGCAATCATGCGTATGCTGTAACGCACATCGTGCGTGGTAATGGCAGCACCCTGACGCTCCAAAAACAACAGTTCCTTAAAAAGGTTCTCCAGCTGTTTTACTTCCTCTTCGCTGCCGCTGAAACTGATTACATTGCCGCGCGCTACGATTTTAGCGTCATAGCACTCCTGAATAACGCGCAAAAGTTCGTCATTACGCCCCAGAATGGCCAGCATCTCCTGCTGGTCCTGTACTTCAATCAAGCCTTCGCTTTGCATTAAAGTCAAGTCCGCGCTCCTTTCGTTACTGCTTAATGGTTATTTTGTTAATTACAACATCTTTTAAAGGTTTATCGTTAGCATCGGTTGCCACTTTGCCAATGCGGTAAACAACTTCCATGCCTTTGGTTACTTTGCCAAACACGGCATGTTTGCCGTCAAGCCACGGGCAGTCGCGCAGCGTGATGAAAAACTGGCTGCCGCCGGTATCAGGGCCTGCATTAGCCATGGAAAGTACGCCCGGCCCGTCGTGGAGCAGCTTACTGCTGAACTCATCTTTAATAGTGTAGCCGGGGCCTCCCATACCGGTTCCCGTCGGGTCGCCGCCCTGAATCATGAAATTATCGATAACGCGGTGAAAAATCACGCCGTTGTAAAAGCCTTTGTTGGCAAGGTCAATAAAATTTTTGCAGGTATTCGGCGCCAAATCGGTTGCCAGAGCCACTTCAAAATCGCCCATATTGGTTTCAAACACCGCCGTTGCCGGAGGCATTGCTTCTTTCTGCGGTTCGCTGCCGCAGGCACTTACAGCCACACTGCACATAAGCATTATTAACAGTAACAGTTTTTTCAAAACCATTCCTCCCAAAATTTAAAAATAGTTATAAGTATATTATACCTCTTAAAAGACTCGCGCGTCAAAAATTACAGGCGTGAACGCAGCCAGCCGATAACTTCTTCCGCCGCTTTATTGCTGTGATTGGTAAAACTGTGGTCGGCCCCGTTTACAATAACCAGTTTCTTCGGCCGCCCGGCAAGAGCAAAGCTGCGCTGCGCCTGCTCTACATTAACGGTTTCATCCTCACTACCGTGAATTACAAGCAGCGGTCGTTTCTGCCACGCTTTAAGCATTGCCTGCAAATCGTAATTATCAAGATCACTTACAAAATCCGGCGTCAGCGTAATGCTGCCGCGTTCATCTTCCAAATTAAGCGTTTCTCCGTTTTTTAAACGGTTGTAATTCTCGCTGCCCAGCGCATTTTTAAAAGTGGCGTGCAAATCATTAGGCGTTGCCCATAAAGCAAGCCCCGCAATTTCGCTGCGGCGCGAAGCAGTAACCAACGAAGCCGCTCCGCCCATGCTGCGCCCAAGTAAAAAAATACGCGGATTTTTATATTCTTTCATTGCAAAATCAAGCACAGCATTCAGTTCTTCAATCTGGTGCGAAAGAATCTGGCTGCCGGTAAAATTAAAACGCAAAACGTTCACAAACAGCGACGCCATCTGCGAAAGGTACGCCGCCCTGCCGCCGCCTTCCATACTGCCGCGGAAACCGTGCGCCATTATTAAAAGGTTGTTCGGTGCCTCGTCATCCTGGCACGGCTGAAACTTAGCGTCCATATCGCCATACGGTCCGCTGATTTTTAAAGACTCATCAAATTTAACTCTCATTATACAATCCTTCTTTTATATGGTTATGCTTATATTATATCAAAACCAACAAAAAATATAAAACAATAAAATATTAAAAATAGTTTACAAAGCCGGCACTTTAAATATTATTTTACTTAAAATTAAAAACTATTGACAAAAACAACCTGCCATGGTATTATTACTATTGTTCCGTGACACCACGGACATCAAAAACGTGCCGAAGTGGCGGAATTGGCAGACGCACTTGACTCAAAATCAAGCGTGGTTACCCCACGTGCCGGTTCGAGTCCGGCCTTCGGCACCAAAATAAAATTTACGCTTCTGAACTTAGTTCAGAAGCGTTTTTGTTTGTATAACGAAAACAGGACAGCCTGATCAGCCGTCCTGTTTTTTCTATTTATTTTTGCTTTTTCCGGCATTTATAATCTTTTTCAATGTCGCACTTCCATTCTGCGCCGTTCGGTGCTCCGGCGCTCATCGTTTTAATAAATTTGCACACCCCTTCAAAATTAAGGTTAATGCCCTCGCCGTCATTATTAAAATCAACCGCGCGCTCTTTTTCAATACCAAAACCGGCTGCCGTTGCTACTGCATCTATATTGGCACCAAAGAACAAAAACTCCCAGCCGGCTTCTTTCTGTGTTTCAATAAGCTGTTTTACCTGCGATGCCGTATAATGCCTGCTGGCATTTTCCAACCCATCCGTAGTAATTACAACCAATGTATGTTCCGGCACATCTTCGTCACGGATATATTTATGAATGCCTTTTATATGCTCAACAGTTTTGCCAACCGCATCCAAAAGTGCAGTACAGCCGCCAACATAATATTCTTTCTCTGTTAAAGCTCCCACATTTTCTGCTCTAAGCCTGTCATGAACAGTTTCCGTTTCATGGTTAAAAAGCACTGTTGTTACAAGCACTTCACCGCCGCTTTCTTTCTGCTTTTTAAGCATCGAATTAAATCCGCCCACCGTATCTTTTTCAAGGCCGCTCATAGAACCGCTTTTGTCAAGAATAAATACCAATTCCGTTAAATTCTTTTTCATAATCTTTTACCTCCAAAATATAAATAAGCTGCAAGCACTTTATTTTGCTTACAGCTTTATTGTAAAAGATTTTCATTTTTAAAAGGTCGCCTTTCAAGCGACATTTGCGCCGCCAAGCAAAAGCTGGTCAAACTTATACAAAGACAAATTTATTTCGCAAATATCATAAATACCGCGGCTTATATAATACTCCACAATAATATCGAAAGGCTGCGACGGCGACAGAGCAAAACCTGCCTTTTCCAGCAGTTCTTCCGTTTCATCAAGCGTAAGCTTAAGCGCTACTGCAAAAGCAACAGCAGTCTGCTTTTTCGGCTTGTAATTTTTGTCGCCGCGTATTTTGCTGAACAACCGCCTGTCCACATTTGCAGCCCTGTAACATTCTGCGTCCGTCATACCTTTTTCGTCTATCTTGCGCAGCAGCATTTGTGAAAAACTTTCATCTGCATAAGCCAGGCAGCGCTCAAGTTCTTCATCACGCATGCTCTTGTTAAAAACACCTGCGGCAGGAGCATTGCAAAATTTTAACAAACTTAATTTTTCTAACGGAATTTCAAAATCAGCTTTGCCTAAAAACAGCGAAAGTTCTTTTAAAATTTCTGCTTCCGTGCGCCGTGGTTTTGCCTCAAAAAGCGCAATATAAACGCTGATATCATTATGCAGAAGAAATTCACCAACAGTTTTTACCGCAACAGCCAAAGCCTCATCTTTAGGGTAACCATATGCACCGGCAGATATCAGCGGAAACGCCACCGATTCGCAGTTATTGGCCACAGCAAGTTTCAGTGCCTCACGGTAGCACGATTGCAGCAATTCCTTTTCTTTACTTTTGCCGCCACGCCAAACCGGGCCTACTGTATGAATTACATACTTCGCAGGCAAATTATACCCGCCGGTTATCTTGGCTTCACCGGTACGGCAGCCGTTAAGCCTGCGGCATTCTTCCAACAGTCCTATGCCTGCTGCGCGGTGTATGGCACCGTCTACACCGCCGCCACCCAAAAGGCTGTTATTGGCAGCGTTAACAATAGCGTCTACTTTTAACGTAGTTATATCTGCTTTTATAATTTGTAACGGCATTTTAAGGTCTCCCGTAAAACATTATAATTTTATTTTACACCAGCAACGCTTTTCGCGCAAAAATCAGGCTGTTAAATTAAAAAGTAATTCCTTTTAACTGCAAAGCCTTGAACAACGCCGCAAACATCAGCCCATAACAAATAATAGAACAAACTTCATCCTTAGTAAACTGCATTACAATTCACCCCACAACAAATTTATCACAGAAGCATTTTGCGGTAAGCTATGTACAATAGCCAGTAAAATATTAACTATAACCATCAATACAACAACTGCCTGTAAACGCTTGTGCGGATAAAAATATTCAACAAAAACATAAGCTAAAGAACTGCACAGCCAGGCACCTAAAGCATACCCCATATTATCCCCGCCTTAATTTTTATAATAACTACAAAACCGGAGCTGCGCATTTACAACTCCGGCTTTTTTATTTAATCTTCATTCAAACTGCGCAACTTGTTTTGTGCAATAGCAAAATCCATACCGGCAGCAGCCTTTAAAAATTTACGCGCCCAGTCAATATCCTCTTTCTCTAAAATACAGCCAAAATCGTATAAACCTTTAGCGTCACCTGCTTTTTGCAGTTTATCCAAAAGCGCTGTCAAAACATCATCGGACATATCAGATTTACAATAAACAACTTTGCTTTCATCTTCGTCAAACAAATATTTTGCTAATCCATATGCTAATGCACCACCGATAAAACTGCCAATAGCCCAAGTAACTTTTCCTGCCATAATAACAACACCCCTTTTATAATTATTTAAAGGTAATATTATAAAATTGCCTTTCTTTATTAACAGTATAAAAAATAGGATAGCCAGTTTTTGGCTATCCCAAAAATAAATAATACTATTTTTAGATTTAATTTTCACAACCAAGCTGCAATGCCAACCCTTGGTATTCTCCCATAATAATACGTAACTCTTTTATATCTTTTGCAATATTATTCTTCCGGTTTTCCATAGTTTCGACATGTTCTTCAAGTTTATTTTGTAAATCGTTGCAGGTTTTAATAATAATCTCGCCTACACTCAAAGATAACTCTTCAGCAAAATCATCTGCTAAAAACGAGCAATTTTGCTGTAATTCCAATTTAGCTTTAGATTCCGCTTCAGCTATTTTAATACGACGTTCATTTTCTCGTTCTATTCTCTCCTGTTCATCATCTTTAAACAAACTATATAATGTCATTAAAATTGTTATAATCGGTCCGACATAAGGTACTACCGCGCCAATACCAATTTTTCCAAGTCCGGAAGCAATCATCTTACCAACACTATTTTTCATAATTAAATCTAAAGCAGCATTAGTAGACAACGCCGTAACTGCTCCTTTGCCAAGCATATTTGTCAGCAAAGTTTTTTCAACTAAATTGGCAATTGTTTTGGGGTCAATAAAAGTTTTATTTTTATTAATAATATCCCATAAATCTTTCAAGTTCTCAATTAAAGCTTGTACTTTTTTCATATCTAAATTAAACTCTGATACTGAAGCCCCATCTATAGATGCTCTAGGACAAACAACTTCCGGCTTAAATTTAACATTAATTTTTTCAAGTTCATCAATTAAAACTTTCAAATCAGAATTAAGCAAATTCTTTAATTCATCAAATTCTTGAGCCAATTTTCTACTTACATGCTCAACTATTTTATCAATTTTTTCTCCAACTATGGTATTGATTCTTTCTTGATCTTCTTTATTCTGCCAAATTAATGCCGGTAACTCCTTAACTAATATTATCTTTTGACTTTCAATATAATTTTGCATTATACTGCGCAAATTAGTTTTATAATCATTAATAGTTTTTAAAATCTCATTTAACTTTTGAACAACTTCTCCGCCATCTTCTAACTTTGATATTTCTTTAGTTAAGTCACTGATATTTTCAATTACCTGCTGCACATCATTTCTTAAAAGACGGTAGCTGCTGGTATTTTTAAGTTCAGATAAAATCGCTCTTTCCAATTCCAAAAAACGACTTTGTTCAATATCTTCGTTATTATTTTCCAAACGTCCATTTTTAGCAAGTGCTGCATCCACTACCACTAAAGAAAAATTATCAGCACTTTCTATGCCTACTTTTTTCATATTATTATAAACTTGTGTCTTTATATCTTCTAACTTGGCTTTTTCACCTGCTTCATCAGAAAATAAATAACCCTCTTTATCATTTAATACAACAATTACTTTTTTCCCAACGTTAACAATATCTTTTATTCTGCCATAGTTTTCTGCTTTTTCAAAAGAACCAGATGTACTCATTACAAAAAGAACCACATCATTTTCTTTTAAAGCCTCCATAGTTACTTTCTCATGTTCTATAGGAGCAGCTACACCCGGCGTATCTGAAAGTTCATACCCTTTCCATTCATATTTAGTTACTGCATCTGTCGTTGGTACATCTGAAACTACAGCTTTATCTTCATGCAGCAATTCGTTTATAATACTGCTTTTGCCTGCATTATAAATACCATATACCATAATTTTAGGTTTTCTACTTTCAAAATTGTTCGCATAAATATTTTCAATTTTTTCTGCTATATTCTTTACTATATCACTTTTATCTACATAACATGATAAAATACTATCAAGCTTTGCCTTTTCCTCAAAAAGAACTTTACGATAATCAATAAGCTTACTTTCCATAACCACTACCTCTTTCTTTAATATTTTGAATATGCAACAAGATAGTTTTTTTCTAATTTACGCAAACACTCACCACATTTTTCTAATGACCCATCAGCTGAATATCCATTAATTATCAGCCGTTCGGAGATTTCTTTTACGCTAAGCTTACCAGTTGCATAAATTAAAACATCTTGCTCAAAACCATCTAAAAAACAGTCAAAAAATTTCACAGTACCATCGCTTTGAACTTTCCAATTTTTATAAAGTGAAACCGTCCTCATCGGATGTAAATTGTAATAATTAATATCTTTAATTTGTTTCTCACTATATGCCTCTTTTAATTTTAAAAGCATGTGATAATTATAGACATTTGGTATATTTTGTAAATGATAGAACCACAAGCCATTATATCGACATATATTATTTTCCGGAAACCATGATAAAATTTGTTCGGTTTTTAATACACCTGAACGTATAATATTTTTCATTATTTCTGCAATGTGATTTTCCAGTTCCTGCATCATATCTATAATGTCATACCTGTTAAGTTCAATAGTCTCAACTTGTGGAAAATCACCAACTGCTGTTATAAAATCTTTATCAACTATTCTCAACCCATAATCTTTAGGATTATTAGAAATAGATGTATTTGGTAATGGCCAATATGATACTACACCTATTTCCATACGTCCAGGTGCTAAATTTAATAAATTTTCAACAAATATTTTTTCATTTTCAAATACTTTTCCATTAAAATGAGCACCTCCCAAAATAATGTTGGCATAAATTTGTTCTACACCTGCTTCTACGCATTTTTTTACAACATATTCTATTTCCTCTACCGTCGAACCTTTTCTGTAAGCATCTAATACACTTTGAGTACCAGATTCAATACCAAGCTGAAGCCTTTTCATTCCAGCATTAACCATATATGTTAACATCTCTGGGTGCAGATACAGCATATGTATATGTCCTTCACAAAACCAACGGAAATCTTTTTTCTTCCTTAATTTTTGCAATCCACTACATAAAGTTTTCACCCGTTCTGCATCAAGGGTAAATGTGTCATCCGTAAAATAAATATATAAACTGTCATTCTCTTCTCTATTATCCAAAAAAATTTCTATTTCAGCTAAAACATTTTCAACACTTCTTAAACGAACTTTTTTAGTATGATGCCCTTCATGACAAAAAGCACAATGAAACGGACATCCACGCCCGGTCATAATATTTAAATTTTTGCTATTAGAATTTTGTATAAGTCGGCACTCATCATTTACAAAAGGCAAAATATTTAAATTCTCAATAAGCTCTCTTTCATGATTTTGACATAAAACGTCTCTATCCATATACATAATGCCTTTAATTTTGTCTAATGAACCGGTACCGTCAATAAAATAATGCAAAAGTTCTAATACAGTAAGTTCTCCTTCATATCTTACTATAACATCACATTTAGCAGAATTTATAAACTTCTCATCAAGTGCTGTTGCTTGAGGACCACCAACAAAAACTGGTAATCCATATGTTTCTTTCACATATTTGCTTAAAAAGATGTTTTCTGTAACATTTTCATAATCACAATAAAGCCCTATAGCTGCGGTTTTATGAGTGCTGCAAATTTTATCTAACAAATTTTTACCTTCGCATAATTCTCCGGAAAATCCTTGTGCACGATAACCATTTGCATTTAAAAAAGCAGACAAATTATAAATTCCATTACTTACAGTATAATTTGTATTCATATTTAAATATCTTCGGTGTAAATTAAAGAAAACTATATCATTATTCCTCATTTTTTAATTCCTTTAACAAATTTTGTTTTATTGCAATTTTTTCACGGCAAATACTTTTTTCTTTTAATAAACGCTCTTTCAGTAATGCTAATCCTTCTGTCTGCAAAAAATATAATAATTCTTTACGCGTCTGACAATTGGGATATTTGGCTTTTAATGTGCCAAAAGTATTTAAAGCTTCAAAACTACAACCACCATGACACATTTCCCAATAATCGCAATTTTTACAACTATTATTTTTTAAAAATTCTTGACGTTCCCTAATTCTATCAGCAAAAGTAGATTCATATAATTCTAAAATACTTTTATCAGATAAATTACCATAAATAAAATCTTCTCTGTTTTCTATTTTTCTGCCACAAAAACCAACCGCACCATCAGAATACAAACAAACAAAATTTATTCCGCAGCTGCCATTATATGAACATTCACGCATTGGTGCTAACCCTAAAATAGCATTCATAATTTCATTCAACGGCTCTATAATTACTTCATCATCGTTAACGGAACGTTTATAAAGATTTTTTAATAATTCTATATAATTTACATATATTTGCGTTATCTCTTTGTTTTCTTCAGCTTTACCGCATGCAATAACCGGATGAATTTTAGTTGGTAAATTATATTTTTTTATAAATGCCCATAATTTATCTATATCTACATTCTCTTTTGTATTAAGAACCATTAAAGTTGCCACGTTAATATTGTTTCTGCGCAACTTTTCTATATTATCAATTACCAACTCAAAAGTTGGAGCACCTGTTTTAGTTTTTCTGTTAGCATCATGCAGTTCTTGATACCCATCAAGTGATATTCCTAAGCTTACAGAATACTTTCTAAAAACATCAATCCATTCATCGTCAATCAATGTTCCGTTGGTCTGTAATAAAAATTTTACTATATAGTCCTGACCCAAATTATTGATAGCGTACTCCATTGCTTCAGATAAATATTTTTTCCCAACTGTCAAAGGTTCTCCGCCATGCCATAAAATTGTAATTTCTTTCTGCCCATATTTATTTAATAATTCCGGTAATTCATTAATCAATTTCTTAAAAATAGTTATATCAAGTGTTTGCATTGAAGATAATCCCTCGCTGCAATATACGCATTCAAGATTACAATTTGTAGTTAACTTCACTATTATCTGCATAATAAACCTCTCAAAACTTCATGCTTAATAAATCCTGTTTAAAATTATTTAAAAGCTTATTCATTTCTTTTACATAAGCTTCTTGCGGTGCAAAATAATTTTGTTGAAATTTACTAAGTTCTTCATGAATAATTTTTTCTGATTCTTTTTTTGTTCCTTCAATAACTTTATTTGTTATTTCATCAATATTAGTTCCCAATACAATTTCTCTGTTATACTGCCTTTCTCTTGATACTCGTCTGTAATATACTTTGCCAAAAAAACTTCTGACATTTTCCCAAATCCCATCCGGCGCACGGACTTCAGATTCGATAACGGTATATTTAGTTGTAACAATGTCTTTTTTATTTTCCAAAGAACCTGTTTCAAAATTTACATTTTTAATATTTATTTGTTGATTTCTATAATTATCAATAATATTTTTGAGAGCATTATTAATTTCATAATCTAAATTTTTATTAATAATGTTATTTACTATTTTTAAAATTTCATTTTGCTCAACTACTTCATTGTTCTTTCTAACGCTATCTGATAATTTACGCAACTCGCTATTTATTTCTCCTTCAATCTTTTTTTGCGCCATCATCAAAATACTATTTTCTTTTTCAGAAATTTTATTTTTATATTCTTGTGCAAACTTACTTATTTTATCAAGTTCACTTTTTAATCCGTCAATTCCTTTAAAAATACTCTCATTATTTTCTTTATTTTTTCCAACATACTCCCCTTCAATTATCATATTTATAAAATTATTAAAACTTTGTTTTGGACGTTTCATTTTTCTTAATGCAGCATTTTCACAAACATCTTCCAATGCTTTCATTAATTTATCTATATTACTGCTTTTAAACATTTCAGTATCATTTTCTTCGATGGCCTTTTTAGCAATTTCTGTTGAAATGCTAATAACTTTGCATTTATTGATATTAATATTAGGATAATCTTTTTTCAATGTTGTTAATACATAATTTTCTTGCTGTTTTCTTTCCGTATCCTCTTTGGATATTTTTTGTTTATATTTGTCAGATTTAGAATCTCTGCAAATAGTATCCGATTTTGTGATAAGAATTAAAGCTTCTTGTTCATCACGAGTAATCTTCTCCATATACTCTAATTCTTTAGCCAAACCAGGTTCAGATGAATTTGTTAAAAATATACACATATCAGCATATGAAATATATTCATTAACCATTTCATCCATATTTCGTTTATCACTATCTTTTCCCAATGCACCTAATCCCGGCGTATCCATCCAACGCAATCCCAACAACGTAAAATATTGCATATTACCAGTAGTATCTAAAATACCCACACCAAAACTTTCATTATTATTTTGCTGATTAACTACTCTCGCAAGTTCCTCAATTTCTATTGATGGCTTTTGATATTGTTTAAACTTACTTTCAAAATTAGCTTTTCTGTATGTATCGCCAGCAAAAAAATTACCTAATGTACTTTTCCCTGCTTTAACCGGACCAAATATCATAACCATAAAATATTTCTCATGCTTTTTTACAAATTTTATTCCTTTTGCGTCCTTTTCTACCTGCTTATTCCATTTACAAATATTATCATTAATGATTTCTAAAACATTTTTTAATTGTTTTTCTACATTATTTAATTTATCGCCTTTAGGTTCATATAATGCCTTAAGACTATTACAATCTTTTACAAAATTTTTTAACTTGCCATTTTCACCGATTACTTCATTTCTTTTATTTTCAATATCTTCTATCTTACTGGTTGTAATTTTCATATCTTCAAGCTTTTTAATAAAATCATCTGCGCAAGCCGCTATATAATTTTCGTTCATCTTTATATCTCCGTTCTTATTTTTTATATTTTATAGTATTTACCTGCAATTCATTAATTCGCATTATTGCATTATTAATATCATCTAATCTTTTTTTATCTTTCTGAACAGACTTTTCTAATTCTTTTTCAACCACTTTTAACATTTCCTTTTTTTGCTCAAATGGATATTCTTTGATAATATTACTAAACTCTAAGTCATTCATCTGTCCCTTTATTTGTTCATATGCTTTAAACAAAAGTGGTTCGTTTTTAAAAGCAGAAACAACATCGCGCGTTTTTCTATCTAATTCAGATTTATCATTTTCTATTTCTTTCTTCTTTACCTCTATTTTCCTTTTTAATTCCTCTATTTTTAAATTTCTTTCCCTCACGGCTGCATCGCTGTATTCACTATATCTGCTATGGTCACTATGGTCATCATACATGGCAACTACTCCACCAACTACTCCAACTACTCCAACAATACCCACAAACATAAATGATACCTCCATTAAATAATATTTTTTAATTTTTAATCAAGTTTTTTAGTAATTTTTTACAAAGCATTTAATTCTCTTTCCAATTTTTTTAATTCATTTCGGTTTCTTGATAATACACCTTTTGTATTTATTATCGAATCAAAATATAAATTTATAAATTCCTGCAAATTTCTTTTTTGCTTGTCAGCAGATTCTTCTTTTATTTTCAACAGCCCTTCAGCCTCATGTTTTTCTTTGCTCAGTTCTTTTTTTGCATTTTTTAAAACAGAAATTATTCGCTGATAAATCAATGTTTTTTTATCTTGCTGGATTCTTTCAATACTTTCTTGCAAAGCTCCTTTCAAAGTTTTAATTCCGCTCTTTTCTAATTCATTTGCATCATTATCATTAAGCCAAAATTCATACGATAAATTCGAAATAAAAAATATCGGAAAATTATTAATACCAAAGTATTTTTGGAAAATAGAAACAATATTTTTTTCAATCATTTTTCTATCCTCGTCATTCTCATACTCATCTGAATAAGATAGTATTAAATAAAAACGTTTCCAAAAACTTTCTTCCGTGGCAAATACGTCTATCATATTTTTTATTTTCAAAATTTCTTCTTTTCTGATTTCAGCAGCGGCTTTTAATCCATGTACAAATAATATTAAATCTGCTTCTTTATAAACCTCAAATGCTTGCTTATCATCTTCTTTATCGGCCGCTAAACCGGGAGTATCAACAAGGTATATATTCTCGTATAATTTTTCTTTTTGCGATGTAGTAGTACAACGTACATCTTTAACTTTAAATACGTTTTTACCTAAAATAGCATTAAATAAACTGCTTTTTCCGCCATTCATAAAACCAGCATTGACAATTTGCAACTCATCAGAAGTTTTTACAATATTTACAATTTTTTGTTCTACATTTTTAATATACTTGTTTGTATTAATCATAATAACACCTCTTTCTAGTTTTTTCTTTCCCTAAAACACCTTTTTTAACAACCATATCAAAAATATTATAAATAACGGTACAGCTATCCAACCTGCAATAGAAGCTAATATCGAGGCTCCAACAGCTATTATTGTCTTAAAAATTCCAAAAATTAAAAAGAATGCTGCCAACAACGACTCTGCCACAATCGCAAAAAAGCCCAATAAAAATGATAAAACAAAAAATAATATAACAATGCCTAAAATAATAAGAACTATTTTAAACAAAAAATTCACCACATTTCATAATTTAATATTTTACAATTTTATCCATATTTAAAATTCTATTTACCTCAATTATTTTTTGAATCCAATTTTTATCAGGATCGTTAAGTATAGCTTTAATTCTCATCTTTTTAAATTGGTCTGTTATTTTTCTTTCTTTAGAACTTGGACGTCTAAAATTTTTCATAAAAATCACTTACCTATAACTAATTATAATATACATATAAAATTTAGAAAACAAAATGCAGGATTAGTTTATTAGTTTATAATTATAAAAATTTTAATTCTAATCCTGCATACTTTAGTAACCTATATGTTTTATTATTTTTTGCGTATTAATTTTACTCTAACATTTCCATTATTATCGACTTCTATTTCAATATCGTAGTCTTTGTACATGGTTAAAATTAAACCTGCTCCTATTGCAACAATAGCAATAATTGCACTCGTAGAAAGTGTAACACCTGTTGCGGCAGATGTAGCTGCTACTACTGCTGATGCAGCAGCAAATGACATTCCACCTGTAATAGGAGCTGTTCCACAAGCAATAATAATAGCACCAATTACCCCAGTAAGAGCAACTGTACCAAGTTTTTTTAACTGTTCAGTTTTCTTAATCTTCTCAGCTAATTCCCCCTCTACATAAATAATATTACAGTTATTTTCCATAGCTTTTTCCAATTCACCATTTGTTCTTACTGTAATTTCTCTCATTTTTACACTCTCCTTTAAAAATTTATTTTATTAATTCTACCATATCGCCTTGGCTGCGCAGCCACATATTAATACCCTTACCAAATACTTCGGCGCTGATTAAATAGACGTTACCATCATGCTGTAATATTTTAGCCGTTGGTAATCTGTCTAAAACAGCTTCTACAGAAGGGCCTTTGTACCAGAATTTTATTTTTTGCAGTTTGCCGCCGTACATAAACTGCACGCGTTTACGAAATTCTCCTTCTTCAAAGCGGTTTTGGTATGGTACGTTAAAATGCCTATCAGTTACAGCGTATTCTTTTATACGGTCTATCCTGTAAATCGTTGGAAACGGATCATTTTCCACCTCAAATTTTATTTTTTCAAGCTGGTTTTCTTTATCAATAAACCCTACAAGGTAAAAATAAAATTCGGAAAACATTATGCCTACAGGCTTGAGTACACGGCTTACATCATCACCACTCTGGCGCATGTAGGTTATTTTAATTTCTTTATGTGCTCTTATTGCCGCAGATAAATTCCACATTTTTTCAAGAATTTCTTTTTTGTGCCGTGGTTCTACGTAATGATATTTTTCATTAGCAATCAAATCCGTTACTTGCCGTCTGTTATCCGGAGGCACGCAGCAACTTATAAGTTTTTCCAGTATCGGGAATAATTCAGCCTTTGTCAGCGAGCGGCTTTCAAGCAAAACTTTCAGCACGGCAAAAGTTTCTTCGTTTGTCAGTAAATTACGCAGCGGAGGCATAAGACGGTAAGCATTAAGCTTTCTGTCGTAGATAAGTTCCTGAACTACTCCGGTAGTTTCGCTTCTGTCAGCAAAAAAAGACCGCAAATCCTCTATGTCACGCTGTATTGAACGCAGTGAGCAGTTATATTTTACTGCTTCGCGCGCTTTATACAATGGCTTGCCTTCAGCAAGCTGTGCATACATAGCAAGCAGGCGGTCTTTAGCTATTTTTAAGTCTTTTTGTTCCGTAGTCATAATAATTACCTTCCACAGATAGTTTTATATATTATATATTACAAAACTATCTGGCCATCATTGTGGCTATGTGTAATTTATTTTAATCAAAAACTGCTTTAATTTTAAAGCAGAAGTACAGATTTTATATAATTCTATAAATTACAGCAAATTACCTTCTTTAAACATAATTAAATATTTTCGCTGCTGCTTAAAAGTAAATTTACATCTATGTCAAGCCCTACAGCAATCGAAAGCAGCGTTTCGAGTGAATAGCTTTTACCGTTATTGCCTCGTTCTATCTGGCCTAAATATGTTGTACTGATACCGATTTTACCTGCAAGCTGCCCCTGAGTATAGCCGCGCATTTTTCTGTAATATGCAATTTTCAAACCTATCATTTTATATCGCATTGCAAACACGGCTATCCTCACACTCCCTATATTTTATTTTCTCATATTTTTAATTTTTTATTTTGCACTTATAGACTGTATTTTTAGGTATATAGTTTGTGTTGGAGTTTTGTTAAGTTAAACAAAAGGCAGCCTGCTATGAAGCTGCCTTAAAATACGATAAATTTAATTTTTCCAGTCCGGCGCTTCACGTACGTTTACTTGGTAAAGTTTGCCTTCAAAAAAGCCAAAGCTGTATATCTGCCCGTTGGGCATTAAGTAATTAAGCCAATCGGGCTGCGCCGAAAGTTGGTAGTAAGGCTGCATTTTTTGTGCAACCTGGTTTTGGCTGTCGCCGATTTTTATGCCATTGCTAAAACTGCCTGTAAAACTTTCAATTACGCTTACGCTATCCTGCACCTGGTAATTAAAATACGGCATAAAATCAACCACTACGCCGTTGGCAAACACGTTGCTAATATGTATTGTGCCCTTGCCTTTTTGCGATTGAAGCGGTGCTTTGTTGTAAAATTCATCTTCTGTAGAATTAAAGTTTAAACCGTCAAAACTAAGGTTGGGCGTTGCGTTTTTATAGTGCTTTTTAATAATGCCAAGGTTTTCGTGCATTGTTTTTAAATCCTGCTGCACCCGGTCTAACGGCTTGTATACGTCTTTAAGTGAGTTATTTTTCCACAGCAATTCTTTAAACTGCGGGTCTATCGCCAAATATTCCGGCACATCCTGCACTCTGCCGTTTTTCCATGTTAACGTAGTTGTGCCTATTTGCAACACGTCTGTGTTGTAAGCATATCCGGGCAGCTCGCTGCCATCGCTGCCATTAGGCAGATATAAAACGCCCATGCAATTTCTGTAATTAGGAAAGGTTTCAAAAAATAACTGCTGCGTTCCGTAAAGTACATAGCCATCATCGAGAGGCTGATCGACCCATGCGTAAATATTTTTAACTTCGCGCGGGTTTAAATTATCGGCATTAATGTCTTTATTGGCAGGCAGGTAATCTTCAATATCCGCTTTGGTTTCATTAACTATTTTTTCTAATGTTGACTGTACATAAGCGTATTTTACCAGCGCTATAAACGGCGACATATATTCATCCCTGCCGCCTGCTTCAATGTGCAGATTAGCATTTTTATCGTTGTTTACGGCTCTGTACAGCGTTTGTAAAAATTGCCTGTTATCATTGCCGGCCACTTCTTTTAATGTAATTTCAAAAGCTGCGTCGGCAATATTATAAGCAACCTGCGGTTTATCTGCATCAGGCGCGTTACGGTAAAGTTCAAAAACCGGCGCCATGTTGCCTGTTTTAATAGCTTCGGCAACTATTTTTTCTGTATCGTCACTATTCATAAACCAGTAAACTGCGCCGCCGATTGCCGCCACAATCACGGCAACTACTGCAATTAAAGAAAATGGCGATGTTTTTGACGTTTTATCTTCCGGCTCGGCATTGCCGTTATCAACGCTATCACCGCTGGGCAGGCTGTTTTGATTTGCGTCAGCCTGTGCCGCCCATTCGCCAAATTCATAACGGCAGTGCGGGCAAAACTTGCTGCCGTAATCTACTAATCCGCCGCAGCTTGGGCAGATGTATTTTTGTTCGTCCATGTTTTAACACCCCATTATCAATATTTGCCTGCAAGCGGGTCCGGTCCGTATTTATTGGGGCCGGTTGTACCTTTGGCAAACCAAAAATAAAATATTGGTAAAATTAAAAGTTCGCTTAAAACAAACCAGCCGGATTTATTTAAATCATGCCAGCGCCTAATGGAAATACAGATACTTGAATACAAAAGTACTAAAGCTCCTACCAATGAAATAATAATACCAATAACATTTAATTCAAGAGCAAATTCAGCTATAAACCATTCCAAAATCCGGCAGCAAATTCCATTAACAACCATTCGTTCAAATGCAGCTTTTCTGTTTAAACGCCCTTCACAGGAAAAATACATTTCCTTTAAGCTTTCTTCTTTGCTATTAACTGCGCCATAATTAGTTTGTAATTCTACATTTGGTTGCACGGCAGGTGCACCCCAATTTCCTAAAGCATTGCCGCAGTGCGGGCAAAACCTTGTTCCATAGTCAATTAACCCGTTACAGTTTGGGCATACATATTTTTGTTCAGCCATGATAAACAACTCCTTTAATTATAAAATCATTTATTCCCGGATAAAAAAGTTTTAAAAGCAAATACAATTATTGCTAATGGTATTGTAAACATACCTAAAAAAGCAGCTAAAACAATTTCCCGAATGATATAATAGCCTGTATTAAAATAAATTACCCCAACCTGTCCAAGCAGAGTTCGCCTTAAATACTGATTGGCATTATACCCCAGTAAAATATACAAAATTATTAACAAACCATCCATCTTAACATTCCTCCTATAATAAAATTTTATATTATGTGTTTAAAACTATTGTCTAACCTTACACAACACTATCGCTAATCAGTGCCGCTGCGTCAATTTCCAGCTTTTCTGCAATCAGTAAAAGCACCTGCAAGCTTGGCATTTGCTTTCCGCATTCTATTTTGCTTAAATACTGTGAGGTTATGCCTACTTTTCCTGCAAGTTCTGTTTGCCCAATCTTTTTAAGCTGCCTGTAAAATTTTATTTTGGCACCGATTTTAATGTACCGCTCGCGTTCATCGCCCATTTAATCACCAACCTGTCGCTATATAAATAATTATGACATTTATATAAAAATGCTTCTTGCACTTATGGTTTTAAATTTAGCTTTAATAGTTTATGCAAAGGCGCCTGCAATTTTATTTTTAGTACTTTACAGTTCTTATTTTAAACTAAATTAAATTTTAATCGGTGTCCCATCAGGACACAAAAATAGCGCAGACCGTAAATCTGCGCTAAAAATTTTAGTTTATTTTTATATTGTAGTTCTTCGTTATAGGTGTTATATTATCGCCGCTTACTGTAACTTCAACTACCGGCTCACTGCCAGTTTGATAATAATCAGCTATTGCGCCTGTCAGCGGAAACTCAAAATAATCACCGGCAGGTATTGTACCTGCAAGCAAAATTGTTACTTCATCGGCATAGCCTGCAGCATTTTTTGTAAGCAGCCAGTTAATGGTTCTGCCACCCCACGCATTTGCTGTAAAATTATTTCCAACTGCACAAATACCGGTAAACTTTATTTTCACTGTCGGGTTTTCCATTACCTGGCCGCTGTTATTTTGCACTGTAAAAACAGGATATTTTTCCGGCTGTAATAACGTTAGCCCTTGCTGCGCACCTTGTTTGCGTGCCGTTTCGTTAAGCGGATTTGTATTTACCGCAAACACTAAATTATTAGCGTTCAGCGTTATGTTGTTTGCTGCTGCGCTTTGACTTTCTTCTTGTGGCAAAACAATTTTCGGCTTTTGCACCGGCTGCTCAATCTCTGTTTTTTGTTCGCTTGGTTTTTCCTGCGGCATATCTTTAGTTTGTACTTTTTCTTCAGCCGTTTGTTCTGCGCCGGGCGGTATAGCTTCTTGTTGCACATGCCGGTTAAACAAAAAATATATTCCGCTGCACGCAGTAAGCACGGCTAAAATTATGAAAATAAATTTCTTTTTGCCGCTGTTATTTTTAAGCAGCCGCTTTTTTAATTCTGCTGCAGAAGCTATGCGTTTTTGCGGATCGAATGCAGTACAGCCTGCAATTATTTTGCAAAGCTTTGCATTATGAGAACTTCTGCAAAGAATTTCCATAGTTTTTCCCACAGCATAAATATCACTGCGTGCGTCCGTCGTTGTAAAACCATATTGTTCCGGCGGAGCAAAACCAGGCGTGCCTAAAATAACAGTATCATGTTCTTTAGTGCTGCCTTCAGCTTTTGCAGCCCCAAAATCAATCAGCCAAAGGCTGCTGCCCTGCACAATGATATTGCCAGGTTTAATATCGCGGTGCAATATGCCATATCCGTGAAGTACGATCAGTGCCTCGCAAATTTGCAAAGCAATATTACGAACCTGCTCTGCTGTAAATTTTTTGCCTTGTTCAAGCTCTGCCGCTAAATTTTCACCGCTGATAAATTCTTCTATTACATAAGTTTTGCCATACGCTTCCGAACAATAATAAATTTCAGGTATATGCGCGCATTTTATCTGCGCCAGCTTTTTATACGGCAAACCGGTACGTCCAATAATTTTGCGGATATAAACGGCACCCGTAGTATCTGCCACCAGTTCTGTCCGGCCATTTGCATTTTCTTTCAATACCGATATTCTTTTAAAATTAGTTTCAATAAATTCAGCTGTAATACTCATTTTACTCCGACCATGAATTTGTTGTATACTATTATAGCATAGAATTTTTCAGAGGTGTATTATGGAAAAATCAACCGAAGATTTACAGTCTGAACTTACGCAGGCACTATCATATGATGAATTTTACAATAAAAATACATCTGAAATTAAATTTCCTTCAGCTGTTGATTATTTAAATTATCTGCTTGATTTAAAAGGCATAACAAATAAAGCTGATTTTGTAAAAAAGACAAATCTTGAAAGAACTTACGTCTATCATATTTTAAACGGGAACAAAAATCCGGGGCGCGACAAGCTTATTATTTTGGCACTTGCCGCTCAAGCCAATATTACCGAAACGCAAAACTTACTAAAATACGCCGGCGAACGGCCGCTTTATGTACGCGACAGACGCGACGGCCTTATTTTTTACGCTATTGAACACGGCAAAGATTTAGATGCTGTAAACATTTTACTTGATGAAAACAATTTGGAAATATTGAAATGATAAAGAAAACGCATTCTCAAAGCCTTAGAACTTTAAGAATGCGTTTTTAGTTTGTAAAAATATAGTGTTAATTATTTAAAATTTTACAATAGATATTTTACAATAAATTTAACACTTTTTATTAATTGCCTTATAAAAACAATCCAGCATCACTAATTCGGCAGCTTTTCATTTTCCGTTCTGTTACAACATCCTGCGGCGACAATTTACCAAACAACAACGGGCTTGTTTTATCGTGCGCGGCACAATTTATTTTTACCATACCTGCATTATAATTGGCATAACAATACAGGCAGCCGCCGGGGCAGGTATTGTAAGCGCCTATATCTATGCTGGCGGCGCAGCAGCACTCCGGCCGCTGATTTTTATCTTTGCCTGCTTTCAGTTTAAACCCGCTGATATTTTCTATTAAGTCCTTATCTATACATGCCGATGCCGTAATGCCAAGCTCCGTAAAATCTGCCGTTTCGGCGCAGGTTTGCAGTTTTAACCCGTATTTGTCAGCAATTTTGGCAAGTCGTGCGGCAAAAGCATAAATTTCCTCACTACTGTAATTAACGGCACCCAGTTTTTGCGCGTTGCGCTTTGTATTGCGGTACTCATCCATAAAGCTGATAACACAGCGTTCCGTGCTGCCGCTTAACTCTGCCGCCAACGCTTCAAAGCACTCTAAATGATATTCCAGGCTGTACCTGCTGCTGAAAAATATAGGGTCATACCGCCATATAACACGCTGTCTGCCGGTTTTTGCCGCCAATTCTTTAAACGCAGGCAGCAAAATCTGCTTTTTATCGGGCAGGCCCGGTTCTATGTCTTTTCCGTAACCTGTTAAAGTAAACTGAAAATAATACGGATACTCCGCCAGTTCATCAAGGCGCTTCATCAGCGGCAGCGGATTTTTCGTCCAAAATACAAAAGCATCCACCACTTCCGGCGATAAAGCAACTTTACTTACACTATACACATTCATGGGGTTGCGCACCAGCACATAACCGGCACGCAGACGGTTATAAAACCACTCTACATAAAATGCCGGTATGTCTGTTCTGCGGCTTACGCTGATAATCATGCTGCATTAAATATGTTTAACCGAATTAAAAATTTCTTTATTAGCTTCAACGGCGCTGCTGCCGCCAACAACGCAAATATAGTTATCGCTCAATGTATCGCGCACTACCTGAGCGAGGCTGCGTAAATCATCATTGGTTAAATTTAGTATTTCATCGCGTGTTTTCTGGCGCATTTCCTGCGGCACTCCTTTAATATGGGCAAGCGCCGTCTGCGAAAGGCGCATGGAATTTGTTAAAGGCACGTCTGCCGCACTGATGGTACCGATAATATACTTGGTAAGCTCACGTTCAGGCAACTCAAGCTGTTCCAGCCAGCCCGGCAGACCGCGGTAAGCTTCCAGCGATTCAGCCAGTTTCGGGTCGCGGTAAGAGGCAAAATACATGCTGCCGTTGCGGTCAAACACGGCAGATGCACCGTAAGCACCGCCCTGAATACGTATCTTGGTCCATAAATATTCATAGCGCAAAATCGTTTCCAAAACTTTCATTGAACCGGTAAACTTATGGCCCGCTTTGCGGAAATCGCCGCCGGCTGCAACATACTGAACTTTACCCGGCGTCATAATACCTTCGTTAAGCCCAGGTGCGGCTAGCGGTTTTACGGCACTGCCTGCTGCTTCAGACTGCGGCAGCAAAGCTGCAAATTCTTTTGCCATTGCCAAAACCTGCGCTTTGTCTTCTTCTTCGCAGCTGTAAGCAAGCAGATACTTGCTGTTTTCAAAAAATACGCCTAAAAGGCCGCTTAATTTTTGCAGGGTTTCACCGGCACGTTCATCAAAATGCTCGGTTAAATCTTTTAAAAATTCATAGTAGGAATAATAATCCTGTTCATTAACCCTTGCCGCCGGAGAATAATACGAATTTAAGCGCGCACATGCCACGGTCTGCCCACGGCTGAAGAAGTTGCTGTCCCAGTCGCTTTTAACCTCAGCCAGTACTTCACGCAGGCGCTTAACGCTGTCAAAACGGCTTTCAAGCGCAATGGCACGCAGAATATCAAACATATGGGTTAAATTATGTACAAGCGCTTTGGCGGTAACCGTAAATTTAACGGTGTAATCATTTACGCTTTCTGCCGCGGAATAAGCATGTACCTGAAAGGTTACGCCGCCGGTATATTTAATTCCCAGCGTGGAAAGCTGCTGATAAGTATATTTACCGGCGTCAACCTTGCCCAGCATATCGCTCAGCAGGCAACAATAAGGCAGCAGGCTGCCGTCAATGCCGCTCATATCAAAATACCAGTTTAAATAAGCTATTTTGTTTGTAAAGGCAGGCACATACAAAAATTCATTGCTGCCCTCTGTCGTAAGTTCACCGTCCAGTTTTTCCGCTTCGCGGCGTATATCACTTCTTTCAAGCAGTGGTATGCTTGCCAAAGCCTCCTGGCTGTCGGGTGCTGCCTGGCGTTCATGCAGAATGCGGCAATGCTCAACGGCTTCTTCAATTTCTTTTTCACTCATGCCGACTTTTATCTGCTGCATCTTTTCTGCAAGTTCTGCCTGCTCTGCTTCTTCCATGCCTTTTTTAGGCATCAGCGTAAGCAAAACCTTGTGTGTATTATCAAGCAGATAATTTTCAATTAACTGTTCATAATAATTTGTTTTTATGCCTTCGCGCAGCTCTGCCAGCAGTTTATTATAACGCAGTCCGTCTAAAGGGTCACCATCATAAAGCCAGGTATCCATAACGCCAATGCCGTAAATAAGCCCTTTCGGATAAGCGCCGAAATCTGCCTCGCGCAGTTTAAATTCCAGCATGTTAAGGCAGGCTTCCAAAAGTTCTTTATCAATGCCCTCAATGGTAAGCTTTTGCAGGGTGCGGTAAACAATGCTGATAAATTCATCACGCTTATCTTCTTCCGAACCAGAAACTTTAACCGCAAAAACTGGCTGGCGCAAACTGCCGGTATATTGCCCGTAAGCATCCGTGCAAAAGCCGCTTTCCAGCAGAGCAAGGCGCAGCGGCGCACTGTTACCCTCCAAAAGCACTGTTTCCAAAAGGCGCAGTGCCAGCGAAGTTTTAGCGTCGCGCGCATCGCCGCACACAATATCAAGTTCATGGTAGGTTTTGGCTGCCAGGTCTTCATCTGCCCCGGCAGGATAAAAGGCTTTTACCTCTTTTGTTTTGGCAAACGGCTGCTGTAAGGGAATGGCTGAATTAACGCTGGCGCTTTTTTCAAAAGCCGATAAATACTCACCGTCAAGATATTCCAGCGTTTTTTCAATATCCATATCGCCGTACAGATAAATAAAGGAGTTTTCCGGGCTGTAATAGGTGCGGTGGAAGTTTTCAAACGCTTCCTGAGTCAACTGCGGTATTGCTGCCGGATAGCCGCCGGATTCATAGCGGTATGGGCTGTCAGGGAACAAAGCACGCATAACTTCGTTTTCGGCAATGGCGTCCGCCGAAGAATATACGCCCTTCATTTCGTTGTAAACAACGCCGTTATACGCAAGCTCGCCTTCTTTACCGGCAATTTCGTAATGCCAGCCTTCCTGCATAAGCGTATACGGGTTTTCATAAATCAGCGGATAAAATACCGCGTCCAGATAGACATCCATTAAGTTTTTAAAATCTTTATCATTGCGGCTGGCAACCGGATACATTGTTTTATCAGGATATGTCATTGCATTTAAAAACGTATTCATGGAGCCTTTAACAAGTTCTACAAAAGGCTCTTTTAAATGGTATTTGCGCGAACCGCACAGCGAAGAATGTTCCAGAATATGCGGCACGCCGGTATCATCATAAGGCGGCGTGCGGAAACTGATGGAAAACACTTTGTTATCGTCGCTGTTGCCTAGATATAAAAGCCTTGCGCCGCTTTTTTCATGTTCCATTAAATATGCTTCGCTCTGTACTTCTTCAACGTATTCAGCATGCTTTACAATAAAGCCGCTGTAAACTTTATTAACTTCAAGTTTCATAAATTTACCTCCAATTTGCAACACTATTTTTATTTTATCACATCTTTACAATGCAGACGAAAAATCTTAATGCCAACTTGCAAAAATTTTGCAAATTTTATATAATGGCATCATAACAAATCAATTTAATGTATTATTGATGTCATAAATAAAGGAGTTGTTATTATGGAACCGGCGCGTTTCAGCCTGCGCATTCACCCAGTTATAATGAGAAAAATGAAAGTAATTGCCGAAAACAACGGCCGCAGCGTCAACAAGGAAATTGAGCAGATTTTAAAATGGGTTGTTGACGACTACGAAAACCAAAAAGGCAAAATTAAAATTGACGATTAAAATAAGCAGCTACAAAAATACGCAGAAACCAATTAAGGCTTCTGCGTATTTTTTAATCCATTTTTAAAATTGCCATAAAGGCTTCCTGCGGCAGTTCCACGCTGCCGACCTGCTTCATGCGTTTTTTGCCTTCTTTTTGTTTTTCCAAAAGTTTGCGTTTACGGCTTATATCGCCGCCATAGCACTTTGCCAAAACGTCCTTGCGCAAAGCTCGCACGTTTTCGCGGGCAATAATTTTGTTGCCAATAGCGGCCTGTACAGGTATTTCAAACATCTGGCGCGGAATTAAGCTGCGCAGCTTTTCAACAAGCTGCCTGCCGCGTACTGTGGCTTTTTCACGGTGTACAATAGCACTCAAAGCGTCAACCGGGTCACCGTTCAGCAAAATATCAACCTTCACCAAATCAGAAGCACGGTAACCGGCAAGTTCATAATCAAGCGAAGCATATCCGCGCGTTGCCGATTTCAAGCGGTCAAAATAGTCAAAAATAATTTCACTCAGCGGCAGCGCATAATGAATCATAACACGGGTTTCGTCAAGATATGTCATGTTTTCGTATTCGCCGCGCTTTTCCTGAGAAAGTTCCATAACAGCGCCTACATAATCTTTCGGCACAATAATGGTAGCATTTACATAAGGTTCTTCAACATGGTCTATAACCGTCGGGTCGGGAAAGTTAGACGGATTATCAACCAACTCCACATCGCCGTTAGTACGGAACACTTCATAAATTACGTTAGGTGCCGTAGTAATAAGTGCTAAATTATATTCGCGCTCCAAACGTTCTTTAATAACATCCATATGCAAAAGGCCCAAAAAGCCGCAGCGGAAGCCAAAGCCCAACGCAACGGAAGTTTCCGGCTCAAACACCAGCGAAGCATCGTTGAGCTGCAATTTTTCCAGCGCGTCGCGCAAATTGTCGTAATCAGAATTTTCTACCGGATAGAGGCCGCAGTAAACCATCGGCGTGGCCTTGCGGTAACCGGGCAGAGCTTCATCCGCGGGATTGTTGGCATCGGTAATGGTATCGCCAACGCGCGCGTCCTTAACGTTTTTAATGGCGGCTGCCAAAAAGCCTACCTGGCCGGCATCAAGCTCATCAACAATTACCGGGTTAGGCTTAAACACGCCGACTTCCGTTACTTCAAATTCAGCTCCGGTTGCCATCATGCGTATTTTCATGCCTTTTCTTACGCGGCCGTCTATTACGCGGAAATAAAGCACAACACCTTTATAAGCATCAAATTTGGAATCGAACACCAGTGCTTTTAACGGCTTTTGCGCGTCGCCTTTGGGAGCAGGAATCTTTGCTACAATCGCTTCCAAAACGTCTTCTATGCCTATGCCGGTTTTAGCGCTTGTAAGCACGGCTTCGGATGCGTCAATGCCGATAACATCTTCAATCTCATGCTTTACACGTTCAGGGTCTGCACTCGGCAGGTCAATTTTATTAATAACGGGAATAATTTCCAAATCATTATCCAAAGCCAGGTAAACATTGGCAAGAGTCTGCGCTTCAATGCCCTGCGTAGCATCAATAACCAGCAGTGCACCTTCGCAGGCAGCCAGCGCGCGCGATACTTCATAAGTAAAATCGACATGGCCCGGAGTATCAATAAAATTAAGCATATACTCCTGCCCGTCGCGTGCCGTATAAATACTGCGCACAGCCTGCGCTTTAATGGTAATGCCGCGTTCACGCTCCAAATCCATGGAATCAAGAATTTGTTCTTCCATTTCGCGCTTGGTTAATGTGCCGGTATATTCAATCAAACGGTCGGCCAGAGTAGATTTACCATGGTCGATATGGGCAATAATAGAAAAATTGCGTATATGTTGCTGATCCATTGCGTTCTCCTTATAAAAAACTTATCTGACTTGTTATTATATCATTTATAGCACAGTGCCTGCAAGTACATGAACTTTACGCCGTCCTGTAAAAAATATTGCTGCTGCAAGATTTATAATAAAAAATCCTTGCGCAGTGCCTTACTTTGTGGTAAAATTACTTGGTAAAGGTAATTGATGGTAGGAGGTGAATTCGTTGCCGAACATTAAATCTTCCATTCGTAGCGTAAAAACTGATGCAGAACGCCGTGCAAAAAATGCACCTGTAAAGGCTGCTATCCGTAACATTGCCCGTAAAGTAGTTGCTTTAACCGAAACCGGTACTCAAGAAGATGCAAAAGCTACTTATGTAACTGCATCCGGTTTAATTGATAAAGCAGCACGTAAAGGTATTATCCACAAAAACGCTGCAAACCGCAGAAAATCCAGACTTGCAAAAAAAGTCAATGCTATGGAGTAATTTCTCCGTATATTAAAGCCTGCAAAAGCTTGCAGGCTTTATTTTTTTACCCTATCCGCGTTTTATAATGCTTTCGCCGAACTTGTTTTTTAAAAAATCAACGGCCATATTGCGTTTTTTTATTTTTTCATTTTCATTAAAATTCAAAACCGGTGCTGCGTCTTCACTTTCTAAATGCGAAATACTTACACCAAGCAGCCGCACGCCTTCCGTAAATCTTACCTGCTGCATAAGTTTTAGTGCCAACGCATAAATTTCTTCATCATATGCTACCGGCAGTTCTGATGTTATGCTGCGGGTAATTGTTTTAAAAGAGCTGAATTTAACTTTTAAAGTTACCGTATACCCGATTAATTTGCGCTTTCTTAACCGCCAGCCGGTTTCGCCGCATAAATCGCGTACAGCCTTTTTCAAATCTGCTTCTTCATACAAATCTTTATCATAAGTATGTTCTTTGCCTATTGACTTGGCTTCGGTTTCGTTTACAACCGGCCTGTTATCTATGCCGCATGCCAGATTATGTACAGCCTGCGCATTAATGCCGAATACTTTTTGCAGAATGCTTATATCAGCAGCGGCAATTTTGCCGATTGTATCAATACCGTACTGCAAAAGCATTGCTTCTGCCGATTTGCCAATGCCAAAAATTTTACGCACCGGCATAGGCGCAATAAAGGCAGCTGCTGTTTCATGCTTTATTAATACCAGTCCGTCCGGTTTTTCCAAATCGGAGGCAAGTTTCGCCAAAAATTTATTGGGTGCAATGCCAACGGAAGCATGCAAGCCTGTTTGCTCATAAATTTTGTTTTTTACAGCTTTGCCCAATGCCACAACATCAGGGTACAAGCCTTCCATGCCGGTAACATCCAAAAACGCTTCATCAACAGAAAGCTGCTCCACCAACGGCGAAAAGCTGCGGAAAATTTCCATTATTCCGTCAGAAATTTCTTTATAACGGCGCATCCTCCCCTGAATGTAAATACCCTGCGGGCACAGGCGCTTGGCCATATGCATCGGCATAGCAGAATGCACGCCAAACTTACGCGCCTCGTAAGAGCATGTAGAAACTACGCCTCTGCCGCTTAAACCGCCTACAATTACCGGCAGCCCCTTCAGGCTCGGATTATCAAGTTGTTCTACCGATGCAAAAAAAGCATCCATATCGACATGCATTATCCAGCGCAGCATTTTATCACTCCAACAGTTTTATATAAATATAATAACACATACGTTCGCTTTTTACCATATTTTTAGCAGTATAAGTGCCATTAAATAAAAAACAGCATCTCTGCCTGAACTGATATGCACCCAAAAAGTTGGACATGATAATTAAGCTGTACGTAAGGACTTGGT
>OGFJ01000487.1_pt1 | contig 35819 bp, 31 predicted proteins | sample 1570861 | NCBI WGS metagenome assembly OGFJ01 (sample SAMEA2582060, study PRJEB24529) | metagenome | biome: Human gut stool | place: China | collected 2011
AGCTGCGGAAACGCGGGACCCGTTCAGGCTGTTGCGTTGAGATTGAAAATCAACCCTTGTCGATAGTCCCTCTTTTTTCAAAATGTCGCGCACCTCGTTCTTAGTAATCGGCTTTTCAAACAACGAAAGCAAAGCGAACGAAAAATCATTAACCGCACACATTCTATGGGTGGCACAACTCAGCAGTACTCTTAACCCCTCTTTTGAGCGTCCGACTTCTTTAACAAACGAACTTTTAACCAATTGAAAACCATTATCGTGCATTACATAATCGGCATCGATATTTGTATTCAGCAATCCATAATGCAACAGTTCTTCTATCGCCCTTGTCAGCTCGAGGTCGCCCTGATCAAGAATAAGAGAAATGCTACAATCGGCCTCCAATAAACGGGCCAACTTATGGTATACCAACTGGGAAACAGCATAGACATGATGGTATTCAGAATTATAGAAGTAGGCAAATGGCTCAACGAGCACGACAGAGGTCTTGGAATCCAGCCAGATTCGATCAGCTGGATTTAGACTAGTTAGCCGTCGCTTTACTTTGGTCAAATGTCCCTTATACCTGACAGCGTGAATAGAATCTAGGATCCAGGTCACCTCTGAAATATGAAGCCGCTGGGGCAAGTCAATTGTGTCGCTACCGTTTATGACCTCTTGCATATAAAAATCAATATGATGCTCATCAGATAAGGATTTTGCTTCATTTAAAGTTAAACCAGTGCCTGAAACATAATCTACTTCGAGGCGCAAATCCTCATATTGGGACTGCGGCATTACAGAGACACCATACTTATCGGGATGATTCCAAACATCCGACCCCATAACGAGACCAAAATTCGTAAATCCTCTCGTGGAATATGGAACACCACATACCTGTTTTGAATAATTCAAAACATTCTCTGTATAAGCTAAGGTGTTCAGAGCCTCTTCTTTAGTTTCGGTCGGAAAGCCAATCATAAAAAATAGATGAACAGGAATACCCGCATTGAGACAATCATGGATATTGCGATCAATCCAATCAACTCTCGTGTTCTTCTTCATTAGATCAAGAACTCTTTGGTTGTATGACTCGAGGCCAAACTGAATCTGCCTACATCCACTTTGGTATATCTTGTTAAAAACGTCTGTACTTAGGGTTGGAGAGAACCTCGTTTCTCCATGCCAGAAAAACGTTTTTCCCGATGCGTTTATTTCATCCGCGAGTTGCTCCATTCTTTTGCCTTCGAATGTTTCATCCACAAAAGAGAAAACTCTCGTGCCGTATTTTTCATTTAACCGACACATTATTTCAAATACTCTCGATATAGGCATCTTTCGGTAACAACCACCGGTAGCACCGGGAATGGTGCAGAAGGCGCAATGATTAAAACACTGCCTAGAGGAATAAACCGGCAATATTAGCTCAGGCATGAAGTATTTAGAAAGGGCGAAGCCATCGAAATCGGGAACTGTATCGTTGATAAATGTTTGCTCAATCCGATGGTTTTTATATATCTTTCCACCTTTAGCATGGCAAAGGTTTGGAACACAGTCGAGATTGTCATCACCAGAGTCAAGAGCCTCAAGAAGACGTGCAAGCGGCTCTTCGCCGTCATACATCATTATCGAATCAATGTATTCAAAAAAGGGATGCCATTCTTTCATGCAGTCATCTGCTAAACGAGTAATGTAATTGCCGCCCAATGAGACGTGTTTAACAGATGGACATTCTTCTTTAATCAGTTTCGCTAACGTAACTGCAGAAATCAATTGGAAACAGCCGCTCACCGAAATCCCAATAAACTCGATTTTTTCCCTCTGAATACGCTTAAGAAAGGCAGTTTCATAGAAGGAAATAAACGGATTATGCAAGGTATCCGCAAGCGATTTCATTATTTCTGGTGTCGAATAATAATCATAGGGCAGATCTATGGAGTTGAACGTGTATTTAACTCCATATGAGACGTGATTTATGATATAGAGTGCATTTCTAAAAATGTTTTCAGCATATTGTCTTTCTTTTAGATTAAAGTATCTCTTCGATCTGAAAATATCTTTTGCCTCGTCAACATTAAGTGCCGACTTTTGTATCAACTCGATTGTTAATTGGACATTCGAACTAAACGAATCCTTTGATTCCCGATACCTTTTACAGCACTCTTCGACATGTCTAAAAGATAGGAGGTCATCGTAAAATTCCACGTTTAAGTCAACAATGTCAACTTTGTATTGTTCAACCTCTTGAAGATATGACTTCAAAACAGGCAAGGCAAGATACGGCCCCACTGGACTCCATCCTGGGGGAAATACTAAAAGCGTTTTAGGCATATCAACGTCACATCTTTCGCAAATAATTCAATTGAAACACAACTACCATCATAATTGAAAATACACCAAGTCCTGTAACGAGAATTGAGAACATCGCGATGCTCGTGAACAGCGAAACAAGAAGTGTTGAAATAACAACAGCAACCGATTGCAAAGACTCCCTAATTGAAAACAGGCTTATCGATTCAGATCCGTCTCTCGCCAAATCCTGCAGCGATGTTATGAGAAGCACATCTTGAATGGCGTTTCCGGCACCGACGATAAAAAGGAAAATAAACGATATCCCAGACGCATAGCGATAGCCAAACGCCAGATACGCACCGAGCGCAAGATACGTCACAAAACAATATGATTTAACGCAATCGGAACCACTGATTAAACGACCATATATTGTATTTCCGAACAACAGTCCGATTGTAAGACTACTCTGAAGGAATCCGTATTGTATCGATGACGAGTCAAATTGCAATTGCGCTATAGCTGGCAAAAGAGAATTCAGAGAGCCGAATGCCACGCCACTAGAAATATCGATTAATAGGAAACCAATTGCCAAGTGCTTCGCGCTAAGATCACTAAATGCAGTCCTGTTTTTTTCATTTTTGCTTATTCCCTCTTTATCATTAACCTCGATAACCGACGGAACATCTCGCAGCAACCAGAACGACGCGGCAAAAGAAAGCGCGTCTAATGCAAGAACAGCCTCCGCCCCAAATTGAGCGACAACAAAACCGCCGGCAACTGGCCCCAGAACCATCATCAAATTCTGCAGGAACCCAAACGAATTATTAATTACGTCGCGATTGATACTATTCGTATTGGCTCTTAACAACGAGTAAAAGCAGGGCATTTCTACCGTTCGGCAAAGCGATACCGCGCACGTAATAGCAAACATACTCCATTTACTATCAACAAAAATATAGCAAACGAATAATCCCGCGCGAATTAAGTCTGCCAATCTCATGGCCTGCAGTGTCCCGATACCCATCTTCTGAGGCAGCTGCGCGAGCGCAACTGAAAACAGAGAGGGGGCAAATCTGCAGCAGACCATCAAAGCAGTTGCAGAAACATCGTGAGTTACCTCGTAAATTAGCATTGGCAAAGCAATATTCGCACACCAATTGCCTATTTCGCTTATCCCTCTAGCAATATATAGGACCCGAACCGGACGGCTAGCTCTCAATACCGTGAACATCACGATTAACCTCGTATTTCAGGCCTCGTTCATCCCTTAATAGGAATCCATAATCAACCAAGTACCGCCTCAACACGGCATAATCAGGATAGAGCTGTGACAGCACACGATTAACCTGAAGCTCCGTATAACTTGTATTTAATTCAAAGAAAGAGACGGCCCATAGCAGCATGATTCTTTTATAGCTTTCCTTTTTTGGAATTGAAACCAGCTCGCCATTCTTGAGAAATCGTTTTTTAAAGTCTATTAGCTCATCCATTCACATCCTCCATTTCATACGCATCTAATACTAAAAATGCATACGCTTTAGGTCATCGCATTCAGCTTCTTTATTCGAACTAAACTCGAACTAATCTAAATTATTTGCTCAGACACTCTTCGAAAGCTCGTTTTTCACTCTGAGTAAAATGCCCTTCCCAGTCAGTCCACGAACAGGAAGGCAACTCACAACGAGCGGAGTCGAAACCCTCTGCCATCGGTCGTTCAAAATGCACGATAACCTTTTCGATATCGCCATCTGTAATCAGGTCAGAATGAATGACCTCGGTTCCATCTTCGAATGTCATATACGGGTACATCACGTAAACCACCTCGCAAACATAAATCCAGTTTAGCATCAAGCTATCGCACCAAAGACAGCAGGCCCCCTTGATGAGTTGATGGTATCTGTTAAATGTCACGTACGATTCACATCTGGTGGGTACCCTGATGGCTACACGAAACGAAGCAGATTTACACCGGGAGGACCCCGTATGACAACCAAGTACACCGACGCGCCGCGCACGCGCGTCATGACGCCGGCATCACTCAACAACGGCGTGCACGAGAACCATTCCATCGGACAGACCATGGCCATCGCGCCCAAAAAGGGCCTGTTCGACGACATTTCCATTCCCCAGATCATCGCCGGCGCCGCAGCTGCCGCCACGAGCGTGGCGCTTGCTTCAAAGATCGGCATTGCCGGCTCGGTGATTGGTGCCGCTGTGAGCTCAGTCATCACTGTTGTGTCCTCGCAGGTCTATCGCCACTTTATCTCCGCCAGCGCCGAAGCAATCAAGGGCACGCATGCCGCTGTCGACTACCCTACCGGCGCCTACGAGCCCGTTGAGCCCAATGTCGAGGAGCACCTAGGTGGCGCCGCAACCACGCAGGAGATGCGCCAGGTTGCGGGACGCGCGACCACGGCGCGCGTCGCTCCCAACAGCCTGCGCGCCAAGGCGGCGGCAGAGCGCAGCCAGACGCAAAAGAAGGTCATCGTCTTCTCGATCGCCATCGCCATCGTCGCGGTCATCGCCTGCGCCGGCGCCATCCTTATCACCACTGCCGGTGAGGGCCTGGGCGAGCGCCCCGAGCCGATCCTTTCGTCGCATACGACCGAGCACGACGCGGATAGCTCCGGTCAATCGCAAAGCCAGCAGGACGACCCGCAGGGTAACTCCGCATCCACCGACTCGTCATCGAACACCCCCGATCAATCGCAGGGCGCCGATTCCTCTACGGCCAACAGCGGCACGCAATCCGGCACGACTGACTCAAGCCAAACGACTGACGGCTCTCAACCGAGCACGGGCGGCCAGACGAGCGACACCACGTCGGGAACGGGCACAGCAGGCAGCAGCAACAGCAATTCGAGTGACACCACATTGGGCACGACATCTAACAGCTCGAGCCAAGGCACGGCATCGGGCAACTAAGCACTGCATCCCCAGATAGGCAACCTGTACAACGGGCGCGAATCGATAGCGGTTCGCGCCCGTTTGCCTTGGGTGCCGCCATGGCGAACGCTATGCGATGGTAAGATGCTTTACGTGTGTAAAGAGGAGATTTGCCATGAGCAAGACAATAGTTAGGCCCACGCTATCGCTGGGCAACCACATCTATCTGTATCGCCTGCTGCGCGACGCGATTGGGTGCGGTAAGCAAACGTTTATGACGCAGGTCGAGGAGGCGCTCGCCGCCGGCGACATGGCCGCTTATGACTTGGGCTTCGAGTCCACGCGCGAGTTGCTCGAGGAACTCGACGACTGCATTAAACTGACCGTCTTTAAGGGCGGCCGCCTGTATGCCACCGTCATCGCCAACGAGGCATGGGATGCCGCCCTTGCCAAGGACGAGGACAAGCGCAAGGCTACCAAGGGCGCCAAGCAGTCCTACAAAAAGAAGAAGCACGGCAAGAAGGACCTGAAGGCCGTGCGCCCCAAGCACGTTAAGCGTCCCGAGCCCGAAGCCATGGTTGGAGCCGTGCCGGAACCCGAACCCGAGACAGAGATCGAAGTCGCTATTGGAGTAACAGCAGAGGCCGAAACCGAAATCGCCGCCACGACCGATCCCGAAGTCATATCCGAGCAGGAAGCCACTGCGGAGCTCAACGAGGCATCCAAGTCGACAACCGAAGAGGCGGCTGGCCAGCCCGAGGCGCCCGTGTTCCAGAACCACGATGTCTTTGGCGACAACACCGAGGACAATCAGTCCGACGAGCTCGCGGATCAAGATGCTGCCGAGGCAACACCGGAGCCCGAGGCGCCCCAGCCTGCCATCTCGCTCACGGTTGTCTACGACCCCGAGAACGCCAACGCCGGCATCACCACCATGGTATCCACGCCGGTCGAGGCCAAGCCGAACGTCGAGGCAGAGGACACTCCGCAGGCCGATGCCAAAACCGGGACCGAAGACACGTCCATCTCCGTGGAACCGACAGATTCCATAGCTAAGCCAGAAGCGGCATCTGAGTCTGCACCTGTCATTGAGTCCGCATCCGCACCCGCCTGTGACCAGGCTCCCACACCTGCACCGACTCCGGTCCCCAATTCAGCACCGGCCCCCGCTTCCGCAGCACCAACCATCCCCGGGGACTTCCCCATCGATTTCGCGACCGAGGTCTTCTGCCCTAGCCCGCTGCTGCACCAGCTGTCGACTTATCTCCCCTACGGCGCCGACACCCTCGGCATCGTCGGCGAGTACTACTGGATCGCTCGCGAGCGCGGTACCATCGAGGCCGGCCGTAACCGCGCGAGCTTCCCCCTGCGCTACACACAGGCCGGCAAACGCCACGAAGTCACCGTACGCATTCGCCGCAACACCACCGGCGGCCTCGGAGCCACCTGGGCCATCGACAAGGTCGAAGCCCCGGTCGAGTAAAAAACGGCCTCGGATAGCCAATTGACCATCTGAGGCCGTTTGAATTCAGGCCTTTTAGTTGTCATCGGCGCATATAGACACCAGAGAAGCAAGCTCATCCTCAAGTTGCGGAGCAAAGTATCTAAAAGAAACCTGCGCTCCAGTCGGTATCGACTCAATCATATTCGCAGCATTATCTGAAACTCGGTACGATGCAGTTTCACCTGTCTTCAAATCCTCTATTGAGCAGACAGCGTCTTCAGCATCAATCGACCTAAGCACGCCTTTTCCTTGTAACATCACATCGGCATGCCCGCCAGCTATTTCTAATGAACCTGAGTCTGTCGCAGTCACTTCTCCGGAACCTCCGCGCGATATCTCTTCCTTTGTTGAACAGCCCACCAATGAAGCCATCAGCACCAAAGACAGAGCTAGACGAATCGTCCTACTTCGAAAAAGTCGTTCCATAAGTCCACGCATAATAGCTCTGATCATACTTCAGGAAGGATAAAGATGAATTCCAGCCGTCCGCTATGCCAATCATCTGCCTTGTCTCTCCAGTTTTCTTACCAGTAAGTGTGGCGTAAGCCTCCGCTGTTACAGAATGGGCTGATCCGTTGTACAAACTCGCATGTAAAACATTCGGTCTATTAGAGTTAATCTCATTTTGAATGCTCGCGATAGCCGGAGAGGAGACAGTGCGGGCGATAAGAGTACTTCCTCTGCTTGCGCAGTAATTTGTAAACCCCGTTGCACAGGTTGATATCGGCGTTCCGCCCAAAACAACGCCGGGAACAGTCTGTTCTTCATCGGAAAGAGCATGGGTATTGGTGTAATTCCATATCTGCATATATTGCGAAGGGTCGTTATATAAATTGGCAATGCCATACAGTTCCGCAACGTTCGAAAAAGCTGTCACCATACAAGCATAGTGGGCAGTAAGCCTCTTAATCTCGCTTTCATCATATGACATAAACTGAGAAATGGAACGAAATCCAGATACTGTGTAATCCTGCATTTGAGTTGCGTAAATTACGACATCGTTCCAGCTTGAAGGTTTATTCGATAAAACGACAGGCCGTCCTTCTATGGAAACAGCCGGGATTGTTCTTCCGCAATTTGTTGTTATTGAACCGTCCAAAGATTGCACACCGAATTCGAATGGATTGATCATTACGACTGGGTTATTGAAAGAATAAGACTCAACACCAAGATCTCCTCCCCGATCCATAGGGCTGACTAAGCCGTCTCCAAAACGATATCCCGTAAGTATTTCATCATCTGAAGCATCTAAAACCAAATAGCCCGCGGCTCTATTGAATGTCACAACCGGAACAATGTAGCCAAGCGGGGACCCATCAACGTCTACAAAAGGAATAGGGTCAGAAGGCGTATACGAAGAGCCGAGGAGTCCCTTTATATATTTATCGGCAAGCTCTTGCGCAATTTCTGAAGTAAATTGTATCTGCTCACCATCAATATTGCCCGTCGAAGCAAAAACCTCTTTCGGACGTGCGGCTAAGGCGACAATTGAAGACGCGACAAGTTGCAGAAAACGACGACGCGAAAGCATATGTTCTTCTTTCTAGAGGAGCGACTTATAAGATACTCCTATTCTATAACCTTTTTTGTAACGTTACAGCACTGGTTATATTTCAATTCGATTTGCTTATGTCCTTGTAACCCAATACGTCTTTACGTTTTAAACGGAATTAGAAAATCACTCATAGCAAAAACGGGCTTTAATCCCAAAGAGATGACTTTGATTATGAATCAAACCAGCAGCCAGGGCATAGCTGCAGTGCAATTGCTACAAGAAAGGCCGCCCTTGCTGGCGGCCTTTCTACTTGCTACTAGTCACGCGTGAGCTTGCGGTGAATACGATGCGGCTGGGCTGCGTCCTCGCCCAGGCGCTCGATGCGGTTGGCCTGATAGGCCTCGAAGTTGCCCTCGAACCAATACCAGTTGCCCGGATTCTCGTCGGTGCCCTCCCACGCCAGAATGTGCGTGGCAACGCGGTCCAGGAACATACGATCGTGGCTAATGACCACCGAGCAGCCCGGGAACTCGAGCAGCGCCGCTTCGAGCGAGGACAGCGTCTCGACGTCGAGGTCGTTCGTGGGCTCGTCGAGGAGCAGCAGGTTGCCGCCCTGCTTGAGCGTAAGCGCCAAGTTCAGACGGTTGCGCTCGCCGCCGGAGAGCACGCCAGCGCGCTTCTGCTGGTCCTGGCCCTTAAAGCCAAAGCTCGCCACATAAGCGCGGCTCGGAACCTCGGTCTCGCCCACCATCATGTGGTCCAGGCCGTCCGAGACGACCTCCCATAGGTTCTTATCGGGGTCGATGCCGGAACGGTTCTGGTCGACGTAAGAAATCTTGACGGTCTCGCCCACCTCGAGCTCGCCCGAAGTCAGCGGCTCCAGACCCACAATCGTCTTGAACAGTGTGGTCTTGCCCACGCCGTTGGGGCCGATCACGCCCACGATGCCGTTGCGCGGCAGCGTAAACGAAAGATCGTCGATGAGCACACGGCCATCGAACTCCTTGTGCACGTGATGGGCCTCGAGCACCTTGTTGCCCAGACGCGGGCCCACAGGGATGCGGATGTCGGTCCAGTCGAGCTTCTGGCTTGCGCGGGCCTCGGCCTCCATCTCCTCGTAGCGAGCCAGACGGGCCTTGTTCTTGGCCTGGCGAGCCTTGGGCGAGCTGCGTACCCACTCGAGCTCGGCCTCCATGCGCTTGGCGAGCTTGGCATCGCGGTTGCCCTGCGCCTCGATACGCGCGGCCTTGGTCTCCAGATACGTGGAGTAGTTGCCCTTGTAGGGATAAAGGTGGCCGCGGTCGACCTCGCAGATCCACTCGGCAACGTTATCCAGGAAGTAGCGATCGTGCGTGACGGCAAGCACCGCGCCCTGGTAGTTGTGCAGGAAGTGCTCGAGCCACAGGATCGACTCAGCGTCCAGGTGGTTCGTGGGCTCGTCGAGCAGCAGCAGGTCGGGAGCCTCAAGCAGCAGCTTGCACAGGGCCACACGGCGGCGCTCGCCGCCGGAAAGCACGTTGACCGGCATGTCGGAATCGGGCAGCTGCAGAGCGTCCATGGCCTGGCCGAGTTTGGAATCGATATCCCAGCCGTCGGCGGCGTCAATCTCGTCCTGGAGCTTGCCCATCTCTGCCATGAGGGCGTCCATGTCGCAATCCGGGTCGCACATCTCCTCGCCGATCTTATTGAAGCGATCGACCTTGGCGATCATGTCGCCAAACGCCATGCGCACGTTCTCGATGACGGTCTTGTCGTCGTCGAGCGGCGGCTCCTGCTGCAGGATACCCACGGTGTAGCCGGGGGTGAGCCTGGCATCGCCGTTGGAGACCTCCTCAATGCCGGCCATGATCTTGAGCAGGGTCGACTTGCCCATGCCGTTGGGGCCCACGACACCGATCTTGGCACCGGGGTAGAAGCTCAGGGTCACGTCGTCAAGGATTACCTTGTCGCCATGGGCCTTGCGAGCCTGATACATCTGGTAGATAAACTCCGCCATATGCCTGTTTTATCCTTTCTACCTGCTGTTTCCCTATTCTTGATTCGCTTTAGTGGAAACGAAATGAGGAAACCAGCTCTGAAACTTAACGAAAAAGGGGCATGGTTGCCCACACCCCCTAATACTACCTGGGAAAAGTCCCCCAGAACATACTATGAACTGCGTACGCTAGTTTTCCGCAACCTTAGCGAACGGCTCGCTGCGATTTACGCCACAGCAGATACGAATAGGCGTAGGCAGCTCCGGCCGAACCAAACGCCAGAGCCGCAATCACCGCGGCGACGACTTCACTCGAAAGCACGCTGCCCGCCACGCCCATCACAATCAGGCCAACGCCCAGCACCATAAAGCAGGCACCGCCAAAACGCTGCGTACGGCGCCAGTTCTCGGGATCGGCAAGCGCCCAGGGCGTCTTGATACCGAGCGTGTAGTTCTGCTTTACACGCGGTAAGTAGTTGCCCATACCAATAAAGAGCAAGCCGATAGCGCCTGATACCAGCAAATTGACCGTTCCTACCACCGGCACGATGCCCCACACCGTTAGCTCCCCCAGCCAGCTTATGGCACACATGAGCAGCGTGAAGGCGATTACGAAGCCCTGATAGAACTTACCCGAGGTCCGATACGCCTCGCCCTTGGGGTCAATGCGTGGCACGACGTAGAACATCGCGAGAAGTGCCAGAGGCAACACGCCGAGCGCGGAGGCCATCCAGCTAGGGCCCCAACCGTCGACGGCGCCATTCGCGCCCCAGTGCGTGGGAATCTGCGCCGGCAGGCTCGGCATCACTATCAGATGCGCTGCGACATTGGCAACGCACAGAGCGACCAGTGCAATCCACACGCGCGACGATACCCCCGTGGCGTGAATGCCCTTGTTTTCGTTATTCATCCTTATCACCTTCAGTGTTTGTAAAGCCCATAAACCAGCCAATCAAGTCCTGCATGACGGTGGTATTTAAGCTGTAAACGATGTTTTGGCCATGGCGCTCGTCGGTCACCAGCCCGGCGTTTTTGAGTGTCGCCAAATGATGACTGAGCGACGGTTTGCTTATGTCGAAATGCTCGGCGAGCTCCCCCGCCGTGCAATTGCCCTCGCGCAGCAGTTCTAAAATGCGCCGCCGCGTTGGATCCGCAAGCGCCTTAAAACCCTCTCCCGGCATAAGACCTCCTCTCATCATCTCTCATGACGCGCACACTATACTCGATATTTAGATGTTTGTCTAACTGTCTAATCTTGTACTCAAAAAAATAGCCGCCTCCGCGTAATGCGAAGACGGCCACTTCTCACGCTACAAACGTGTTTGGGAGTTGGCCAACCCGCTGCAACGGGTGCCATCTGCTTTATCTTATGCGAATCCCGATCCCATTTCAACAAACCCCAAGGGTTCAAATGGAATCGTAATAATACCTATAATGGCGATAGCTAAAACACGACCTGCTTCCCCATCGGAGGATATTTATGACCGAAACCACTGCCGCAGCCGCCATCGAGACACGCGACACCAAGCTCGAGATCATCATGGGCCGCGAGGCACTCGATAAGCTCGCCGATGCTACGGTGTTGGTGCTCGGCTGCGGAGGCGTGGGCTCCAACTGCTGCGAGGCACTCGCCCGCGGCGGCATCGGTCATTTCGTCATTCTGGACAAGGACATCATCGCGCCCAGCAATATCAATCGCCAGGCCATCGCCTTTCATAGCACCGTCGGCAAGCGCAAGGTTGACGTGATGGAAGCCATGATCCACGATATCAATCCTGCCGCCACCGTTATCAAACGTACCGAATACCTGCTGAGCGACAACATCGATGATTTCTTCGCGAGCGTTTTGGAGCAGACGGGCGGCAAGCTCGACTACGTCGTCGACGCCATCGACACCATCTCGGCCAAGCTCACCATTGCCAAATATGCTCAGGACCACGGCATTCGTTTGGTTAGTTCCATGGGCGGGGCCAACAAGCTCCATCCCGAGTGCCTCCGCTTTGCCGACATCTTCGATACGGTACGTGACCCCATGAGCCGCATTATGCGCAAAGAATGTAAGAAGCGCGGAATCAAGAGCCTACATGTACTGTTTAGCTGCGAGGAATCGGTTAAGACACAGCCCCGCGACCCTTCCAACATCCACGAGCGCACCGAGCTGGGAACTGCGAGCTTTATGCCGCCCATCATGGGCCAGATGATCGCTGGCGAGGTTATCCGCCAGATCAGCGGGCGCGGGTGCGAACGCGTGCGCGCCGATGGCCAGCGCCTAAATTAACGAGACGCACCGCGATGACACCGCAATTATTTGATGCACACTGCCATCTTGATTTAATGGCTCACCCGGACGCCGTTGCCGATGAGGCAACGGCGCTGGGCCTGATTCTATTTGACTGCGGCGTCGATCCGCACGACTTTGCACGCGCCAAGAAGCGCGCCTGCGGCCGGTCAAATATCTTTGCCGGCATCGGCCTCCATCCCTGGTGGCTCGCCGACGGCCGCTGCGGTCCTGCCGAAGTCAATCTGCTTTGCGAAGTTGCCGCCCAAGAGCGCTACATCGGCGAGGTGGGACTCGACTTTTCCGCGCGTTTTGCCGGAAGCGAACCGCTTCAAATACAGGCACTTGACCGGCTCTGCGATGCGCTCGTGCAGAGCCCTCTTGCCGGGCGCGTGATATCAATTCACGCTGTTCGTTCGGCAGGAACCGTACTGAACGTCCTCGAATCGCATGGACCACTCATCCCAAACTCCGACTCCCCCGTTATCATCTTCCACTGGTTTAGCGGTACTTCGGACGAACTCGCCCGCGCGCGTAATGCGGGCTGTTATTTTTCCGTCAACGAACGCATGCTCGCGTCCAAACGAGGACGCGAATACGCACGACAGATTCCACTCGACCGTCTACTGCTCGAGACCGATGCGCCGGCCGAGCCAAACACAGAAACAAGCGCGCAGTCGCTCATCAAATCGCTCGCAAGGACCTCGATGCGCATTGCCTCACTCAAAAACTGTGACGCAAAGCGCATCGAGTCGGTAGTTTTAGCAAATGCGCACTCTGTTTTTGACCTTCGCTAACCACTGTGGGCAAAAATGCCAAGGGACATGCGAATCGCACAACGCAGTCCCTATTTTGGAAGGCAGTACAATTCGGCAGCATTACACCAATTCGTGCATGAGATCACGGTTGCGTGCATACAATTCGTCAAAGATATGACGACGCGACGCATATAGCTCGTGGGCAGCCATATCGGGCACGATTGTTTGTGCAACGCCAAGGACTTGGGCGAGTTCATCCCATGATGCATAGGCGCCACCTGCGAGAGCTGCCATGATGGCATCACCGAAGCATGCGCCCACCGTAACCTTGGCAACCGAGACCTCGCGCCCGCATACGTCGGCGATAGCCTGCATCCAAACTGGATTCTTGGTTCCACCTCCGACAAGCATAATGCGCCCAATTGGCAGTCCATGCTCTCGCTCGATAATGTCGACATGGGATGCAACGGTATACGCGACGCCTTCCAAGGCGGCGCGAACCATATGGGCTCGCGTATGCCTTCCGGTCAGGCCAAAGAAGACGCCACGTGCCTCGGGATCGTTGAGCGGAGTACGCTCCCCCGCAAAGTACGGCAGGCACAGGAGCCCATCGGCACCCGGCGCCACATCGGCGGCATCATGCGCCATGACCGAATATGCATCGGGGCCACCGTGGCCCTCGGCCTCCACGGCGTCGCGATACAGCTCTTGGCGCAGCCACGATGTGAGTGCACCCGCCGTATTGGTCCCCGCGCAGATCCCGTAAGTTCCGGGAATGATAAACGTCCCTGGCCACAGGCGGGCATCATCGACCATATGATCAGCTAGGTAGATGAAATACGCCGTGCTCCCCAACTGAACCATCATATCGCCGGGACGAAATACACCCGTCGAAATGGCCTCGGCACCAGAGTCGCCCGTTCCCACTAAGACAGGTGTCCCTGCCGCGAGCCCTGTCGCCTCAGCCGCGCGCTGCGTAATCACCCCGGCAATATCGGTAGCCGACATTACCTCCGTCATCTGGTCAGGCCGGCAGAAACGAGCACATTCCCGAGCATCAACCCTCCAAGTGTAGCGGTCGTATAGGGGAAGAAAATCCTCCGCCAAGTAACGGTCCACCGTAAAACGCCCCGTCAACTTTGCGCATAGAAACGATGATGCCGTCAGGAACTTCGCGGCACGTTCGTGCACCTCGGGCATATTCTCCTTAAACCATAAGATCTTGGGAGCAATATCTGATGAGCAGGGATCGTGCCCGAAAAGTTCGCGTGCGCGACCTGACCCATATTCGGAAAGGAGCTCGTCAATCTGCGGCTTCGAACGTGCATCGACTCCATACAAAATCGCGGGCGCCAGCGCGTTGCACTCGGTATCGACCGGCACACAGTCGCAACCCAATGCGGAAAGGCCCACGCATCCGATCTGCGCCGCGTTAACCCCCGATCGCATCACCAGCTCGCGCGACAAGCGGCAAAAATCGCCCCACCAAACTGCCTCAGCATCATGCTGGTACCATCCATCACACGGGTTGTCCGTCTCATGTCCACAAGAGTCTTGGCAAACGATGTTGCATCGATCATCGATTAAAACGCCTTTAGAGGCGCTTGTCCCAATATCAATACCCAGATAGAGCGCCATAGGTGCCTACTCCCCTCGCGCCGTACGAGCGGCAGCCATAAAACGAACCACCCGCTCAACATCAACCGGGGCATCCAGCTTTCCGTCGCGCTTTAAGCACGTGCCGACAAACGCGCCATCGTAGTGAGCAAATACGTCAGCCACGGTATTTTCGCGACAACCGGTGCCACATACCACGGGCACTTCGCCAACACGCTCGCGGACCTCGTCGGCAAGCTCGCCCGAAGCGCCACGACCGGCAGCCGAACCGCCGATGACTATCGCATCCGGTAGGCAATTAAAGAGAAGTGAATCGGCAATGTCCGCGGTCGTGCGGTCGTTGAGATAAACCTCGCCCTCGCTCGTGATGAAGTGAAAAAGCTTGAGGTCGTCCAAGCGCAGCGCCGCCTTGCGACGCATGGTGTGAGCGAAATCTCGGTTAATCAGCCCGAGATCACCGGCCCAGGCACCGCAAAAATTGCAGCGCGTGAACTGCGCGTCGACGGCAGCGCACAGCTCGATTGTGGCATCACCATCGTAAATTGCCTCAGCTCCCCAAGGAGTCGACAGATCATGGGACAGAGCCCCGATTACATAGCCCATCGATGCAAGGGTTGAGGGAGAAACATGCTGCTCATAGGGCATCGAGAGCTCATTGGTAATCAAAATGCCATCGACACCGCCCTGCTGCAACGCCTCGAGATCGCGCTTGGCGGCTTCCACGACCTGCGATACGCTTCCGCCCGGGTAATACAGCGGATCGCCCGGCAGAGGACGCAGGTGCAGCATTCCGATAACCGGCTTTTCGTTCTTGAACATCGAAGTTAGAAACGACATAACGTGCTCCTTCATAGGGTTATTGCAGGGACGTTACTCCCCCAGCACCTCGACGTACACTTTTCGCTTCTGCGGACCGTCAAACTCCGCAAGATAGATGTTCTGGGCACTTCCGCACACGATGTGGCCATCTTGGACGGGAAAGAAGCAACTGTTTCCACAAATCATGCTCTTGATATGCCCACAGGAGTTGTTACCGGTGGCTCCATAGCTCGGCAGGAAGTGTGCATGCGCATAGGGGGCATCGAGTGGGGCGATGCGATCAAGCGTCTCCATAAGATCCGTCTCCACGCAGGGCAGCCCCTCGTTTACCACGATTCCGCAGGTCGTATGCGACAAAATAATCGCCGCCAAGCCATTGGTCACCGAGCTGCGTTCGATGGCAGCGTGCACGTCCTCGGTAATATCGATGAACTGGTCCGGAGCAGTCGATAGATAGCTCAATGTCTCGAGCGTCACCATGTTCACTCATCCCCTTCAAGAAAACGCAGGGCATTACCCCAGTAGAGCCTTTCTCGCGCATCATCGCGCATGGGCACGGTATCGAGCGCCCGCTTGAGTTTGAATGCACGGAAGCGCGGCGTATTGCTGGCGAACATCACTTGGTGCGATAGCGCGCGCTCATACCACAGCGGCCCCATATCGACCGTGAAAAGACGCTGCATCATCTCCTCGGGCGAATCGATGTAAGTGATAGAGGTGTCCGCGTAGCAGTTGGGATACTTGAGCAGCATCGCCACGGTCTCGCGCACCCAGGGCCAGCCAAAATGGGTCAAACTAAAACGCACATTTGGATGCGTTGCGATTGTGTGCTCAAATGCAAGCGGGTTACTGCGCGAGAGCTCTGCGCCCGGCTCCCAAGACATACCGGCATGGAAAACCACCGGCTTGTTATAGCGCTCGCACAGTTCGTAAAGCGGCTCGGCCACAGCATCATCGGGGGCAAAACCCTGCTTTGCAGGATGCAGGCAAAGCCCCTTTGCCCCCAACTCGGTAAAGGCGCGCTCCAATTCGTCTGCGGCACCGCTCACCTGCGGGTCTACGCTCGCAAATCCCCACAGACGATCGGGATGTGCGGCAACCAGCATGGCAATCTGGTCATTGGTGCCAAAGTGCCCTCCGCATGCCGTGGTTACATCGAGCGGCATGAGCACGCTCTTCTGCACATCGCAGACGTCCATCTCGACTTGAAGCTCATCCCAATCCATGGGGCCCATATGCCCCATACCAAATTCTCGTGACCAAAAACCGAATCCATCAGGCTCATCACCCGGCGTACAGATCTCGCCGTAGAGCATAGGATGGACCAACATGTCGATAACCATTTCGTACTCCTTTCCAGGCATTTGACCCTAGTACGGCTCAAACGAACCGATCACTCGGGACGACAGCTCAGCGCCCGCCTTCATACACGCCGGAATATCAAGGCCATCGATCACGCCCTTGGTAAACCCGGCGATATACGAGTCGCCGGCACCCACGGTATTAACGACCTTCTCCGCCGGCACGATCCCGCACTCATAGAAGCGCTCACCGTCATAGGCAATGCTTCCCTTCTCGCCAAGCGTGGCAACCGCAACGCGCGGCCCCAATTCCTGCGCGTGACGTACCCAGTCCCGCAGCTCCGGAGTGTCATCTTCAAACGACATAAATGCGTAGTCAACGTAGGGAAAATGATTCTCGCAGGCATATTCGGGATCCTGGCTGAACACCGAGAAGTCCATAACCACCGTCTTGCCCGCATCATGCCACTCGGGCAGGAGGTCCAAACAATTGCCAAACAGGTCGGTATGAATGATGTCATGCTCTAGGATAAACGCCCGGTCATCTTCATTCGGACGATATGTCTCCATTACGCCATCGATTGCCTCGAGATGCACGCGATCGACGCCGTCTTTCAATGCCATGAGCATCACCGAGGTGTCGCCATCCTCCACCCGCAGATGAGAGATATCAAACCCCTCGGCGGCCAGCGCCTCTCTCATCTTGTCTCCGTACTCGTCCTTGCCGACAACCGACACGGCGGATACCGAAACGCCCATTCGTGCAAGATGGATACCCCAGTCAATGCCATTACCAGTCGGATAGAACACGCCGATGTTTTGATAGACGTCCGCACAGCAAAAACCAGCCGCACACGCTTTAATACCCATGGTCTTCTCCAATGTTCAAAAGGGGACCCACCACATGGCGAGCCCCCTTTTCGCGTTTCGCTTATTGTTTTGCATCGGCTGTCCAAGGCCTCATAGCCAGACCGCCGTACGCTTTCTTAAGCTATTCGACGATTGGTGCTCCGTGGCCCCAAGAACCTTCCATGCCGCACACGGTCGAGGCAAACCCGGCAGCAAAGTCGAGCGCGCGCTCGATGGCCTCGGCGCCACCCTCACCACGCTTGGCGGAATCGAGATAGCACATCAAAAACGAGGTGAGGAACGAGTCGCCCGCCCCCATGGTGTCCTTCATGTCCGTTACCGGTTTAGCCAGCTGGCGGTAATAACGCTCGCCGTCGTAAGCGATGCAGCCCTCGGCGCCCGCCGTAGCCGACACAAAACGCGGACCCAGATCCTTCCCCCATGCCAGACGCTCGCGAATCTCGTCCTCCCTCGCGGCATCCGCCGCACTAAAGAAAGCAAAATCGACATAGGGCGCAATCTGCTCGTAGTACTCGTCGGTGGAGTCGTCCGAAAAGTCAAAAGAGACCGTGACGCCCGCAGCCTTCAACTTGGGCAGCTCGCGCTCGGTGAAGCAATAGTTGCCCGAATGAACCACATCGAACTGCTTCATGTACGAAAGGTCAAAGCGATCGAGAACATAGCGCGCATCGCCACGGATACCGCCCTCGTTGGAGCCGAGGAAGACACGGTCACCGTCAACGACGGTCACGCGAGCCGCTCCGTTCTCGCCAATCATCTGCTCGCACTTGTCAAGCTCGATACCCTCATCCTCGAGGCTTGTAATGACATGCTCGGCAGCGGCGTCATTGCCAAAAATGCCCATGTATGCAGAGCGTGCGGCACCGCATTTCTTGGCATAAACGGCGAAGTTCACCGCATTGCCGCCGGGATACATGGTGTGGATATGCTCGTAGCGATCGACGACGTTGTCGCCAAATCCGAGCGCGTTAACGTTAAATGCCATGGCCTTTGCCCCTTCTAGTACTCGACAACACCCATATAGCGACGGAAATCGGGATCGTGATCAAACACCTTGCCGCGTGCAGCACGCAGCTCGCAGTTCATGGCGTAGAACAGCACCGGGTCCAGATAGGCACGGACGCTCGCCGGCACGGCTTCCATACCGTACTCCTTGGCATCGAGCACCATCAGCGTATCGGTATGCGTCTTAAGGAACGCAAGGGCGCGCTCGTCCATGGCACGGCACTCGCTGGAGCCCATCTGCAGGAAGTAAAAAACGCCATCCTGAGTAGCCTCGAAGGGGCCGTGGAAGTACTCGGCAGAGTGGATGTAGCTGCAGTGCTGCCACTGCATCTCCATAAGAGAGCAGATAGCGAAACCGTAGGTCTGGCTAAAGTTGGGACCGCTGCCCAGAATGTAGAAGAACTCGTGCTCCTGGCAAAGCTTGGCAAAACGATCGCCTAGCTCGGCATTTACCTTCTCACGTGCCGGGGGAAGAATCTTATCCATCTCGGCGATACCGGCATACATATCGGCAAGATCGGCGTAGCCCTCCTGCTGATCGAGCAGCTCGGCCGCAAGCGACAGCGAAATGCCAGCGGGGACCTCGGCCTGCGGCACGCCCTCGCCCCACGGGTAGACCCACGTGGTCCACTTGCCGGAGTCAATCTTGGATCCAGCGTTGTCGGTCTGGGCGATCACCGTAGCGCCGGCAGCAAGGGCAATCTCACAGCCCTCGACGACCTCGGGGGTGTTGCCACTGTGGCTGCAAGCAATGACCAGGGATTTCTCACCCAAGCGGCGCGGGCGCATGATATCAAACTCGCGAGCCGTATAGATATACGAAGTGAAGGTGGTTGCCTCGCGCTGCAGAAGCTCATGAGCCGGGATCAAATCGATCATGGAGCCACCGCAAGCAATCCAGTAGACGCTGTCGAACTTGCCCTTCTCGGCAATTGCCTCTTTGATCAGATCGTGTGCGTTCATATCCAGTTCCTTTCTTGTTTGGTCCGCAATCAATGACGTTGGCTGCGTGGCCGATAGTTGGTTTAGTCAATCAGATATTTCTCGAATGCGGCCATGTTCTTGGCATCTGCCGCCGCCGGGTCATCGTAGTAACGCCCGTCCGTGATTTCCTGGCCCAGCATGCCATCGAAACCATGGGCATTAAGCGTAGCGACGAAGGCGTCCATATCGTGCTTGCCATCGCCCCACACCAGATGGCCATACGGGTCACCGTCGATAAAGTGCATCTCGTGAATTGCCCCATCACCAAAGGCGGCAAACCAGTCCTCGAGCGTCTCGCCCGCAACGCCCATCGCGGTTGTATCAACCATGGGCTGTAAGTACGGGCTCGCGACCTCGTCAATCATGCGCTTCGCATCGGAAACCGTCGTTACAAGGTTGCTCTCCTCGGGACGCAGGCTTTCCATCGTAAGCACCAGACCGTGCTCACCGGCATACTCCGCCAGAATGGACAAGTGCTCGCGGCTGCGCTTCCAGGCTTCCTCGCGGTCCTCGTCCCAGTCGCCCCAGCCCGAGTTGACGGACATACGGTCGCACCCAAGTACCTCGGCAAGCTCAATGCCGTGCTTATAGTACGCCAGGCTGCGCTGTTCATGCAGCGGTTTGCGTGCGCAGTACTGCCAAGGATAGACAACATTCTCGGGGCACAGAGTACGATACCTAAGCCCACGGTCTGCAGCCTTTTTCGCCAGGACCTCAGCCTCAAAGTAGCCCGTGTGGTCGAGCGTCACATGCGGCTCCGCACACCACAGCTCAATGGACTCAAAGCCCAAACGCTGCTGCACATCAAGGAAGTAATCGAGCGACCACATGATGTAGTGGATATTCATGCCCGCAATCTGTTCGCGGCGCAGCGTCGGTTTGGATTCAGACATCTTATGCCTCCTTATTTCGATCGAACACGATTTGTCCGTCCGACATCGTCATATCAACCGAAAGATCGCGTGCGTCGCGATAATCGAGGTCGAACACATCCCGATCGAGCACGCAGATATCGGCAAGCTTGCCGACCTCAAGCGTACCCAGTTCGTCTTCGCGCATCAGATCGTACGCGCCCCCGGCAGTCCAAGCACGCAAGAGCTCGACAAGCGTCAGCGCGTTGGCCTCATTCACGGGCAGCCCATCGTCGAAGTATCCACCGCACGCGCTGTAGATTGACTCGCCCAGGCTCGGAATCAGCAGTGGCAAATCCGTACCACAGCACACCGTGCATCCGGAATCTTCCATGCCGCGGCGATTCCAGCTGTGCAAAAGTCGCGTCTCGCCAATTTGTCGACGCATCATCGACAGGCAATCCTCGCGCCGGTCCAGCGTCAAAATCTGCGGATAGACCTCGCAAATTCCACCTAACTTGCCAAACTCGACAAGATCGGTCGGATCAGAGTTCTCGAGATCGGTAATCGCATGGCGGCGAAGCAACCGTCCATGCTCGTCTCGAGGCAGCGAGGCATAGAGCGCCACGGTGCGATGAACGGCGCCATCGCCCTGGCAATGCAAGGAATATCGGAAGCCGTCAGCATCAATTGCGCGCAGCTCGTTCTCAATCAGATCCCACTCGGGCTCCTCGACAACCGTCTTGCCGGCAGCTCCCGCATCGGCCGTGTCCTCATAGGGGTCAATCATCTCGGCAAGCCCCGCCCATACGCCGCGATCGGTCATACGGTTGAAGCCAGAAAAACGAACGAACGGTCCCCGAAAGCGCTCTCGTGCCTCGCGAGCATACGACAGATTTGCACCGGCACCCACCGGCTGCGACATCATAGAGACGCGAACCGTCAGCTCACCAGATTCTTCACGGCGAGCCATTTCGTCGGCAAAACCGTAGTAGTCATCAAACGCCATCTCCTTGATGGCGGTAACGCCGCGCTCGTTAAGCATGCTCATGTAGTCCGAATACCCCGCACGTACCTCGGGCAGCGCGAGGAAATCGCTCATCATGCGCCAGATCTTCTCGGCATAGCACGCCTGGGGTGTGAAGCCGTATCGCGCACTGGCGGCAGCATTGAGAACGCAGGTCTCCGCACCCGGGGTAAAGCAGACGACAGGGATATCGCCAAAACAATCGTCAAACACAGCCGCCGTATTTGCGTTCTCGGCATCCGATGCCAACGTTTCGGGTAGGTTGTGGCCAAAAGCCGCCGCGCAATCCGGATGATCTTCTTTCCATGCACGCAAGAGCGACACGGCCTCTTTGGCATCAGCGATGCCGGACAGATCAGGCCCCAACGTCCGCAGCGCCCAGCCTGTATAGAAGGTATGCACATCGATCAGGCCAGGCATGACGGTGCGGTCGCCCAGGTCAACTACCTCGTCCGCCTGGGTCAAATACGAAGCTAGCTCACACTTGGTGCCAACAGCCTCAATTCGATTGCCACGGACCGCTACGAAACCTTCAAACGGCAGGTCCCCCGTACCGGTAAAGACGCTCTTAGACGTCAGGACCGTCAAACGATCAGACATCACAACCACCTACGCCGGAAGCATGCCAGAAATTGCCGTTACGATCAGGCCAAAGACGACCATGAAGATGAAGAACTTCCAAATGGTCTTCCACCATTGGCCAAACGAAATCTTAGCCACGCCAAGGCCGGCAACCGTCATGCCCGCCACGGGACTGATGGTGTTGATGGTCTGGTTGGCAAACTGGAGCGCGGTAACGGCCGCCTCGGGATTGAGGCCCATGAGCTCGGTCAGGGGGCCCATAACGGGCATGGTGAGTGCCGCCAGGCCAGAACTCGAGGGAACCAGCAAAGAGAGCAGGCCAAGGACGATATACATAAACGTGGTGTAGACGGCGGCGGGCGCACCGGCGAGCGCAGTAGCGAGCGCCTGGAGGATGGTGTCGATGATCATGCCGCCCTCGGCGATGACCAGAATACCGCGAGCGATACCGATAACGATGGCGGCGTACGCAAAGTCGGCGAGACCTTTAACGAACTCCTCAGCAATCGTCTGCTGGTCAAGACCGCCCAGGATACCGGCAAGCAAGCCCATGCCAAGGAACACGGCGGAAATCTCATTCATGTACCAACCCTGGGTAACAAGACCCCAGACGATAATGCCCATACCGCAAGCAAAATCGATAAGCACGAGCTTCTGACGGGTAGTGAACTCTTCCTCGATGGAGGCATCGGTCACGGAAAACTCGATACGCTTGAGCTTATCGTCCTCGTACGTAATGGACGACTCGGGGTTTTTCTTGACGCGCATGGCGTAGCGCATGGCCCATGCGATACCGACGGCAGTGAAGATGACCCAAGAAACGGCGCGCAGCCACAGTTGCGGATTGCCCTCGATGCCAATGATGCCCTGGGCGATCAAAACATTAAACGGATCGATGGTCGAAGCGCAATATCCCAGGTTAGGACCAAGGAAGCAGATGATGAATGCCGTCATCGAGTCATAACCGATACCCATCATGATGGGAATGAAGATGGCATAGAACGGCAGGGCTTCCTCAGACATACCAAACGTGGTGCCGCAAATGGACAGCAACGTCATCGTGATGGGAATGATGAGGATGTCCTTGTTCTTGAGCTTTTTAATCACGCGGCTCATGCCGGCATTCAAAGCGTTGGTCTTGGTGATGATTGCGAACGACCCGCCAATCAATAAGACGAACGCAACGACGTCGGCAGCCTCCTGGATGCCCTTAGTGGGCGCTTGCAGGACCGCGAAGATATCCTGCCCCAGATTGATGGTCTCGCCGGTCTCGGAATCGGTGTAGTTCTTATCGACCTGTTCATAGGTTCCAGCAACGGCGACTTCACGCTCGCCCGCCGCTGTCGAAATCGTCTTGCGCTGATACTAACCAGAGGGAACGATCCAAGTCAAGACCGCAAAGACAACGATCAGCAAGAACATGATCGTATAGACATGCGGTAATTTGAACTTAAAACGTCTGTTTGTCTTCTTCGCCTTCGTATCTGACATAGATACCTCCAAAGAACTCGAGACTGCATCGCATCTCGCTTCAACGTTTGCACAAGGCAAACGTTCTATGACGTTCTATAGGTTACCAGCAGCTTTTCTCGCCATCAAGATAATTTCAAACTGATTGCCGCAACGCGGTTGAACGGTTGCGTTTGCGCCGTGAACGGTATGGAAACGCCCGGTGAGATGATCCACCGGGCGCTTTCATACGCAATGTCCTAGATGTCAAAAACGTAGCGAGACCCAACGATCCGCTGACGACCGATGATAAACGGCCGCCGCTGCTCATCGAAAAAGAAGGCTTCCATATAAAACAAGGGTTCGCCAACGGGAACTGCCAACAACCGAGCGACCTCGGGCGACGCACACGCGATCTCAAGCGTGCATGGGTCGGTAAACGCGGGCGTGCGGCCCGTCAGGTTGCGCACGAACTCAAAAATGGATTGGTTAGATAGAGGTGCCGTTGATAGATAGGCGTTGTCCTCGTAAACATATATGTTGTTCTCGAGCATGACAGGGACGCCATCGGCAGTACGCACGCGCTCAACGCAGATCAAGTCAGTTCCAACGGGAACACCAAAGAACTGTGCTTCGGTGGAATCCGCCGGCAGCATCTTTCTCGAAATGACACGCGCCCCCGGTTCCATTCCGTTAACGCGGCATGCGTCCGAAAAACTCTGGACGTCATCCTTCTGGCGAATCTTGCGCTTGAGCTTGGGGGCATTGACAAACGTGCCTTTCCCCTGTCGCTTCGTTAGATAGCCCTGTTGGACGAGCTCCTCAATAGCGCGTCGCACGGTAACGCGGCCAACTTTATAGCTCTCAGCCAATTCGAATTCGTTGGGTATCCGCGCACCTGCCTTGTAGGCACCGGAGTTGATTTCGTTTTTGATGATATCGATAACCTGTTGGTACAGCGGTATCGCTGCTTTACCGTCAGTTAGCCCTTCAGTCGGTGGCATATACCCTCTCCAAGCACAATTAAGCCTAAAACGGACTTAGGGGCATTCAACAAGTCCTTAAGCCCGCATTAGCTTAAAGTATGCTAGGTGTCGCACCAAAATGTCGGCTATTTACTCATCAGACCCGAAAAACGCGCAACTACCGCGCTCCTAAGAAAGCTCAAGCAGTTCCGGCAGCTGGTCGATGATCTTGTCCGCAGCATCCTGGCTAAAGCCAAACCGCTCCTCGCGCTTGGCGATTACCGTCAGACCCGCTCGCTTGCCGGCAGTGATGCCAGGCACCGAATCCTCAACGCAGCAGCAACGGACCGCAGGCAGCCCCAACAGGTCCAGCGCATGCAGGTAGATGTCGGGCTCGGGCTTGCTCTCCTTAAACTGCTCGCCGCTCACCACGTACTCAAAGGCATCCGACAGACCACATGCATCGAGTACTTCCTCGATGCTGTCCATGGGAGACGAGCTCGCCAGCGCCACGCGAACGCCGCGGCGCGGCAACTCTCGAATCGTATCCACAGCGCCCGGGTTAATCAAAGCCTGGTAGTCACGCGGACGCTTATGCGCCCACTCGTCCCAACGGGCCAATGCCTCCTCGCCAGTGAAGTGCCCTTTACCGGCGCGCTCAAACCAATCGACCAGCATATGCAGGAAGAACTGATGTGAGGTACCAACCTGCCCGTTCAACTCCTCTTGGGTCAGATTCAACCCAAGCTCCTTGGCAAACGCGGCAGTCTCCCCCAGGTAGTAATACTCGGTATCGACAATGACGCCGTCCATGTCAAAGATAACGGCGTCGAACGGAAATGCGGACACGGCACCCTCCCTAACAAAAGGGCGCCCGCAAGCGGACGCCCGAACCATGCACTATCGGCGATTCTAACCCAGCAGCTGGTCAAGTGCTACCGCGATACCGTCTTCGTTGTTGTTGGCGGTCACCATCTGGGCCACGGCCTTGACTTCATCGACAGCGTTACCCATGGCGACGCCGGTACCAGCCCACTCGATCATAGACTTGTCGTTCTGGCCGTCGCCAAACGATACGACCTCGCTGGCATCGATGCCGAGCTTGGGCAGGGCACCCTCGAGCGCACGGGCCTTATCGATACCGGGCGCCGTGTACTCAAAGTACCAGTCGGCCGTAAACATGCCCGAAAGCGTCTGCTTAAAGGGCGCATACATCTCCTCGTAATGCGCCTGCAGGTAGGCCGGATCGCCCGCCGTCAGCAGCTTGTCCACGGGATAAGTGTCCACGACCTCATGCAGGCTCTCGACCTCGCGAATCTTAAGGTCGCACGCATCGCGCTCGTATTTGACGATGTTTTTCTGCGAGCCGTCAGGCAGCGTGATCATGCAATGGTACGAGTCCTCGACGTGCAAATCGCGACCGAGCGAGATGATGGGGATCACGTCAAAATTACGCAGGTGATCAATCAGGCGATGCAATTCGTCGGCAGGCATAGCCTGATCGAACAGCACCTCGTCGGTCTGAGCATCGACGACGTGCGCGCCATTAAAGGCAACTAGCAGACCATCATGGTTCTGAAGGTCGAGCTCCTGCGCCAAGGCATGCAGCCCCCATGCGGGACGACCCGAAGCCAAGATAAGCTTAATGCCCGACTCCTGCGCCGCGAGCAGTTTCTCGCGCGTACGCGGGCTGATGACCTTTTGGTCGTTGGTGAGCGTACCGTCGATATCCATTGCGATGGCTTTGATTGCCATATATGCCTCCCTGACATTGAACAACCTTGTCTGAGCCATCATACAGAACACCCACGGCGGCGTTGTTTGCAACGGGAAAAATGTCATATTGTCCCAAACATGAACGGCGCGCCTTCGACGATTGCGATGCCCGTCGAGGCGCCTCCCGATACATTCCATCCTATCCAAATAGCAAAGGGCCCGCATCCCAACGGATACGGGCCCCTTTCAGCCATAAGCCAACTCAGCCGTAAAGACTACTTGCGATGAGCGCGATAGAACTCGATGAGCGCCTGGGTCGAAGCGTCCTGCTCGGCCTTGGCGGCGTCGTCGTGGAAGGCCGGGGTGATCTGCTTGGCAAGCTGCTTGCCCAGCTCGACGCCCCACTGGTCGTAGGAGTCGATGCCCCAGACCGTGCCCTCGACAAACGTGATGTGCTCGTACAGGGCGATGAGCTCGCCGAGTGCGAACGGGGTCAGCGTGTCGCCGAAGATCGAGGTCGTCGGACGGTTGCCCTCAAAGCAGCGGGCCGGGACGATCTGCTCGGGCGTGCCCTCGGCACGAACCTCGTCGGCCGTCTTACCAAAGGCGAGCGCCTTGGTCTGGGCCAGGAAGTTGCCCAGGAACAGCTCGTGGACGTCCTGGCCGCTGTCGGTTGCGGGGTTGGCAGTGTTGGCGAAAGCGATAAAGTCGGCCGGGACCACCACGGTGCCCTGGTGCAGCAGCTGGTAGAAGGCGTGCTGACCGTTGGTACCGGGCTCGCCCCAGAAGATCTCACCGGTATCGGAGGTCACAGCGCTGCCGTCCCAGCGGACGTGCTTGCCGTTGGACTCCATGGTGAGCTGTTGCAGGTAGGCCGGGAAGCGGTGCAGATACTGGCAGTACGGCAGCACGGCGTGGCTCTTGGAACCGAAGAAGTTGACGTACCAGACGTTGAGCAGGCCCATCAGCGCGACGGCGTTGTTCTCGAGCGGGGTGTTGCAGAAGTACTCGTCGATGGCGTGGAAGCCCTCAAGGAACTGCTGGAAGCGCTCGGGGCCGAGCACGACGATCAGCGACAGGCCCACGGCGGAGTCGACAGAGTAGCGGCCGCCGACCCAGTTCCAGAAACCAAAAGCGTTGGCGGGGTCGATGCCGAAGGCCTCGACCTTCTCGAGTGCGGTGGAAACGGCGACAAAGTGCTTGGCCACGGCCTCGGCGTTCTGCTCATCGGAGCCGTCGATGGCACCCTGAGCCTTGAGCTGCTCGAGCATCCAGGTCTTGACCTCGCGGGCGTTGGTGAGGGTCTCGAGCGTGGTGAAGGTCTTAGAGACGATGATCACGAGCGTGGTCTCGGGATCCAAACCCTTGAGCTTCTCGGCCTGGTCGTTGGGGTCGATGTTGGAGATATAGCGGCAGTCGATACCGGCGTCGGCATAGGGACGCAGGGCCTCGTAAGCCATGACCGGGCCCAGATCGGAGCCGCCGATGCCGATGGACACCAGGTGCTCAATCTTCTTGCCGGTAACGCCCTTCCACTCACCGGAGCGCACGCGCTCGGCGAAGGCATACATGCGATCGAGGACCTCGTGCACGTCGGCGACGACATCCTGGCCGTCGACGATAAGCTGGCCTTTCTCGCTTGCCGGACGGCGCAGCGCGGTGTGCAGGACGGCGCGGTCCTCGGTGGTGTTGATGTGCTCGCCGGAGAACATGGCGTCGCGGCGCTCCTCGAGCTTCACCTCGCGGGCAAGATCGCACAGCAGCTTGACGGTCTCATCGGTCACCAGGTTCTTGGACAGATCGAAGTGAAGGTCGCCGGCGTCAAAGCTCAGCTTGTTCACGCGGTCGGCGTCAGCGGCGAACCAGGCCTTGAGGTCGATACCCTCGGCCTCGAGCTTCTCCTGATGAGCCTCGAGCGCCTTCCAAGCGGCGGTCGACGTAGCGTCGATAGGTGCGGCAACAGTTGCCATAAAGTCCTCCTCAGCATACGGGCGCAAGCCTCCATGCGCCCGGATAATCAGATAGTCCTATTCTAGCGCAGGTCAAGACTACAATCAGCGAGCGTTGCCAATCCGCCCCCCAACGGCAACCGACCAAAAAGGGACAGGTTTATTTTGGCAGGTCAAACGCTTTACCAACCAAAAATAACCTATCCCTTTATGGTAAATATTAGGCCGCAGCGCAGACGCTACCGAGCAACTCACGCAGAGGAGACCCGATGCCCTCCAGCAGTTCGGGCGCGATGATGGCAAAAACGGGAACCTCGCCGGCCCCCACGACGGCAGGCACTTTGCCCTCCGAGACGATACATCCATAAGGGACAAAACCGTCTTCGCCGACATCGAGCGCCGCCATGCGACGGGCGAGCTCGCGCGCAAAGCCGGCAGTATCGGCATCGCCAATCGCCAAGACAAAGTCCACGCCTTCGTCGGTCGCCAGGGCCACGGCTTCGTCGATCAGCTCGTCTCCTCCGCCGCCTTCAACCGAGCCGCAGCGGAAAAGCACGCGCTCGAGCAGGGCGCGATCGAGCGAGCCCAGCGCCGCCGAAACGAGCTCATCACGCGTGTGCTTGTCGCCTCCCAGCACGACCAGTGCCTTGGTGCCGCCATAGTGGGCAACCAATCGCCCGCACCAGCGAGCCACATCCCCATCCGCAACCAAGCGCGTCGGCATACCAAACCCATAGTTGACCATTATCCCCACAACCCTTCCGTGCTTTATGGTGGTATCAATCGTTAGCCTCATGCTACGAAGCGAGCTTTTCCGAGCTGTTACGCACTCTTTAGGGCTGCGTTAAAAACCCGATGCAGCCGCACGACCATACCTGCCAAAAAGGGGCAGGTTTTGACGGTGTCCGGTCGAGCAGGTATTATCGAACAGGTATTCGATAAGAACATGTGTTTGATGGGAGGCTCGGATGGAGCACGAGCAGCACACCTACATCTGCATCGACCTCAAGACGTTTTATGCCAGCGTCGAGTGCGTCGATCGTGGGCTCGATCCGCTCACCACCAACCTGGTCGTTGCCGACGAATCGCGCGGACGCACGACCATCTGTCTCGCTATCACGCAGACCATGAAGGACCTCGGGATACACAACCGCTGCCGTCTATTCGAGATTCCCGACGGCATCGACTACATCAAAGCAGTGCCGCGCATGCAACACTACATGGAGGTGTCGGCGCAAATCTACGGCGTCTATCTGGAATACGTCAGCCCCCAGGACGTGCACGTCTACTCCATCGATGAGTGCTTTATCGACGTGACGCCCTATCTGGACCTTTATCACACCGATGCCGAAGGGTTCGCCTGCATGTTGCGCGACGAGGTCTTGGGGCGCACCGGCATCACGGCGACGGTCGGTATCGGCCCCAACCTATTCCAGGCCAAGGTGGCGCTCGACATCACCGCCAAGCACGTAGCCAGCCGCATTGGCGTACTCGACGACGAGATCTTTCGCAAGGAGATCTGGCCCCATCGCCCCATCACCGACATCTGGGGCATCGGCCCCGGCGTGGCGGCCCGTCTCGAGAAATACGGCGTCTACGACCTGATGGGCGTCGCCGCACTCGACGAGAACCTGCTCTACGACGAACTCGGCGTCAATGCCGAATATCTCATCGACCACGCCTTCGGGCGCGAGCCGACAACCATCGCCGATATCCAAGCCTATCGCCCGCAAGCGACCTCGACCACCACAGGACAGGTGCTCTCGAAGGGCTATGCCTACGAGCAGGCCTACACCGTCTTGCGCGAAATGGTCGACAACGCCGTGTTGGATCTAGTCGATAAGCACGTGGTCTGCGACAGCATCTCGCTCTTTGTGGGCTACGCGAGCGAGCGCGCCGACATACGCCGGCTCAACGCCAGCGGCACGGCGCAGTATATAGACGGCTGCGGACACTTGCGCTCGAGCACCTCGGGCATCGAGCCCGCAGCGACCGACGGCCCCGAGCTCGCGCCCCGTGCTCCCAAGCCCGTCCAGCGCGATGACGAAAGGCGTCGCCTGGTGCGCGAAGCGCAGGCAATCGATGGCATCTTTGTGGGAGAGCATGGCGGCAAACCGCGTGGTGGCTATGCCGCACTCTTTGCGCACTCCAACGCCTCGCGAAAGCTGCCCGAGCGCACTAATTCGTTTAAGAAAATCATGGGGTATTTCGATGACCTTTGGGCACAAACGGTCGATCCCAAACGACCGGTCAAGCGCATCAACCTGGGATTTGGCAATCTTGTGCCCGAGGAATTTGCCACCATCGATCTGTTCAGCGATATCGAGGCCGATGAGCGCGAGCGCGACCTGGCGCGCGCCGTCCTGGCCGTGAAAGGCAAGTACGGCAAGAACGCGCTCGTCAAGGGATTAAGCTTTACCGCCGGCGCCACCGCGCGCGAACGCAACGGCCAAGTTGGAGGACATCGTGCCTAAACCCAAGCAGCAGCCCGTGCGCCCGCCGACCGCCTTCGAGCGCCTGGCGGACCCCGAGGGCAGACGCCGCGCCGCCGACCCCAACCTCACTGCCAACGGTGCCGTGCGCGCCAACCGCGCCGCACAGTTTATGCCCTTTGCCGCCCTCACGGGATACTACGAACTCGTGCGCAAGCAGGAAATCACCGTCGAGTCAAAACGTGAGCTCACGGAAGAAAAAGCCCTCGAGCTTTCGAAAAAGCTCGAGGGCCTCAAACGCGGCGACTTGGTGCGCGTCACCTATTACGATATGTACGGCTATCGTAGCCGCACGGGCATCCTCGACGAAGTGTTACCCGCATTCAAGCTGCTCAAACTCAGGGATATCGCCATCAACTTCGACGACATCCAAGGCATCGAGCTGCGTGGTCGAGCCTAGCGACGAGAACGCTTGCGCAAGACGAGAGCAATGCCAAGCACTGCGGCAGCTGCAACCAGCAATCCCAAGACCAGCGTGAGGGTCGAGTCGCCAGCGTGAGGCAGCGAGCCGTCCTTCGGAGTCTTCTTAGTGGTCGTCGAAACGGTCGTCGTGGTGCTGCTCGACTGGCCGTTGCCGCCCGTCTGGCTGCCACCAGGCTGATCGCCGCCACCCGGCTGCGAAGGATTGGTGGGTTCCGTCGGATCCGGAGTACCGGGATCAATCGGATTCTCAGAATTCTCCTTGCGCTGGATCCAAACCTGGCAGCCATTGAACGGGTTGGCGGTACCGAGGCACAGACCCTGGTTGGTCACCGCAAAGGTGCGCAGACCATGGTTATACGGATCGTTAAAGCCATTGGTCGTCAGCGTCGTAAAGTTCACGCCGTCCTCGGTCACATACATATCAAAGCCGCGCTCGGCATCGCGCAGGTAGTACATGCACGTAAGGACACTCTGCAGCTTCTTGAGGTTCTCCTCGCTCAGCAGCTTATCGAGCGCATCCTGAATATCGCCCGGCAGCTCGGTGCCATAGGCATCCTCGTACTGCTGCTTCAGGCTCTCATAGCTATCGAGCATGTCCTGATACTGGTCGGCAAAGGACTTGAAGTACGCGATCTCGCCATCGATCTTCTGGACATAAGCGGCGTCGTCCTCAACGTCCTGGGACATCGTCGCGGCCTGCTCGCAAAGGTCGCCCGCGGCATCCTCCAGCGCATCGCTCAGGTCGCCAAAGCCCTTAGCGACCTCGGTCTTCTCGTCATCGACCTCGACGGCCTCAGCCTTCTCGTCATCGACCTCGACGGCCTCGTTTGAATCATCGTCCGCAAGCGTGTTAGCGGGAACGATGGGGTCGTCAGGCGATTTCTTGTCGAGCAGGTGATCGAGCAGGTCCCTAAGGCGCTGAACCTGAGAGTTCCACTCCTCGGGCGTCATATCGATAATGTCGCCATTGGAGAACTGGCCGATCGGCTCAAGCAGGCTCGCGGTATCAAAGGTACCGATATACAGCTTGCCGTCGAACTTCTGCATGCGCCAAATGTACTGGTTCTCGTTTCGGCCAAAGCCCGAAGCCAGGCCGGAAATACCGCCCTTGGGGAACATGACGGTGGGATCGCCAACGACAAGATCCATGTCCTCGTTCTTGTCCATGCGATAGATGTTGACCGACTGCTCAAGATTGGCATTCACAAACGAGCAGTCAACGCCGCCCATGCCGCTCTTGCCGCCCTCTTCGGTGTTGGATTTGTTGAACAGGATGCGCTCGAGGGCAATCTCCTCGTCGTTATATTCACCGATATAGAGGTAGTCGTTGTAGACGATGAGGTTGGCAGCACCAGAACGGGTGCGGGCAGGATCGATGCCAAAGCAGTACTTTGCACCGTCCCTCTCCTGATCGCCAACAACGGGAGTCCACGAATAGCTGCCGTCGGCGTTCTTGTCGCCACGGACCATGGCGAACGACTGCATGGAATTATCATCGGGAGCGTTCTCAGGCGTACCGGTGCAGATGGTCGCATAGAGATGGCCATTGTACGAGACCATATCCCAAATGGCGCCGCCGTAGATGCTGTCCTGATAGCGAATCGCCGGATAGCCAAACAGCGTGCCCGAGTTGGCAATCTCGGTGAAGCTGTCCTGGCCCTTCGACGGGTCAGACGACGTCAGGATTGTCGACACAAAGTTACCGGCCGCGTCTTTACCCACATTACTGATGACGAGCTGGCCATCATGGACACACATGCCGCGGATACCGGTAGAAATGCCCTGCTTGTAGGCAGCACCGTAATCCTGCATGCTCGAAAGGCCCTGATAGACAACTTTGTACTTATCATTCTTAGGATCGATCTCATATACAGCAGGCAGGCCGCTTTTGCCGCCATTGGTCCTGACGCTGTCGCAGAAATAAAGCTTACCCTTATAGCTCACGGCATTGCGGAACAAAGGACCGACGCCGTTGAGCGATTCAGAGAGCAGCAGCTTGGTCTCACCGGTCTTGGTATTGATCTTGACCAGGATGCCGCCGCTGTCCTTGTCGGCCGTGCCGTCCTCCTTCTGCTGTCCATAGAAGAAGGTGCCGTTAAACATGGCCTCCAGCGTCAGGCGCATGGTTTCGGCATCAAAGGAATCACCCAGCGTGCCGTTCATGAGCGTCAGCGTGTTGCCCATCGCCGCATAGCAGGTGCCCACATAAAGCCAGTCACCATAGCTCACAGCCGCCCAAGTGTAGCTCTGGCCGCGATCGCCTTCGTTGTTGGCCGCGTTACCGTCGGCGCCCGGAACGGCAACGGCACCGCCACCCTGGTAGTCGACGATGCCATCCGGCTGCGACGTTCCTACCGTAGGATGCGAGAGCTTTTCAAAGGAATACCCATTTCCCGCATTGTAGGTAACGGCACCCGAAGCGTCTTCGGCATGCGCCGGCAGCGGCGATACCAAGATAGCGGCAAGCGCTGCCACCAAGCCAAGTGCTCCCACTCGTCTCATAAGGCTATAACCTCCCCTGTCCTAAAGCCCAGCTTTAGCATTCTTCATTTCTGTCCACGGTTAATTGCAATCTGAGCACAGCAATAATCAGCGTATAAATATACACCTGTAATTTTTTGGACGGGTTAATAGATGCTCGATTGGTAGCGAATTCCGCGCAAACCGTCACCAAACTCCACTTTTACCGCATCTAAAGGTTATTTTTTACGCAAATTTTTGGATGTCGATAGTCGCAATGAGCAGGAGGCCGGTATCCACCGGAGAGGGCAACGCCTACATTTTCATAACGTAATAGCCCGCGCCCCTCACCGCCGTCTCGAGTGTGTCGCGATCAACCGGGAGCTTCGAGCGTACGCGTGCTGTGTGGTCCGCATACGTCACCGTAGCCCACACGCCGTCCAGTGCATTGAGGGCATTGGCTACGTTCTGAGCGCAGCCGTCACAGCTCATGCCGCCGATGAGCAGCTCATCGCTATAGGGATAGTGGGACTCGTCGGTGTCTGCCACCACAACCTTCTTGGCTTTCTTGCCGCTCGCGCCATCACTGCAACAGCTCTTTCCATGCGTCGACGCCGCAATGCGACGCAGCCCAAAAAACATGCCGACGGCAATGACGGCCAGCACGATGAGATTCGCAGGGTTGAGCAAGTCACTCATGCGTTCCCCTTTCAAGTAGCCCTATCTAGATACCCCCATGGGGTGTTCCCATCTTAACCCAAAATTATGTCCGTTCGGTCAATTAGTTTCCCTCTTCAAACTTTTTAGTTGACCAAGGCTTACTTTCGTGTATAAGTTTTCCTAGGCTAACAGTTTAGATCCGTAAGGAGCGTCGTGACTCGAACCATAGACATCCCAACGTTTCAGGCGGCAGTCGTGCGCAACTGCTCCCCCACGCTCGCGGGCATCAAACCGGCATCGCTCTTTACCTATCCAGGAGTCTATGCCGATCAAGACGGCTCAAGCGTAACTGCGGCGATCGAGGATCGCCGAGCACGCCTGCTCAACGTTATCGCCCGGTGCAATCACGAGCTTAATCCGTTCGGTATCCATCTGAGCGTTTTGGTCTGGCGCCCCTGCGGGGCGCTCGTATACGCATATCGGCCCAATAGCCTCGCCACTTACCTTGCTGACCCGCGCGCCAAAACGGCACTCGCCAAGAAGGGCTACGACACCGGCAACCTCTCGGCATGTCTTGTGCACCTGGCATCACGCATCACGCTCGCGAGCAATAACGCCGCGGAATGCGCCTGCGGCCAGACTCGATGCGCACTGGATCAGCAAGTCTGCTGCAACAACGACTGCGCCTGCGAATTTCCACACGAGATTGGCTACTTCCTGGGGTACCCCTGCGACGACGTATACGAGTTCATCGCCCAGCGTGGCGAGAACTACAAGATCTTTGGAGCCTGGAAGGTCTATACGAATGTCGAGCAGGCGCTTGCGACGTTTGATGCGTACCGTGCCTGCACCCAACACCTCACCTTTATCTATCAGCAGGGCTGCAGCTTGGCGCAACTTGCCCAGGCGACCCGATAGAACGTACAAACCGCGGCCGCACGCCGCACAACCGAAAGGACTCAACATGAGCAAGATCGCCGTCGTCTACTGGAGCGGCACGGGCAACACCGAGGCCATGGCAAACCTCGTTGCCGAGGGCACCACGTCCGCGGGCGCCGAGGCCGAAGTCATCCCCTGCGCCGACTTCTCTGCCGACAGGGCCGCCGACTATGATGCCTTCGCCTTCGGTTGTCCCGCCATGGGCTCCGAGGAGCTTGAATACGATGAGTTCCAACCGATGTGGGACGAAGTCAAGGAGACCCTCGGCGACAAGAAGGTCGTCCTCTTTGGCTCTTATTCGTGGGCCGAAGGCGAATGGATGGACAATTGGAAGGCGGACGCCGACGAGGCAGGCGTCAACGTGGTCGACTCCGTCATCTGCTACGACGCACCCGACGACGAGGGCGAAGCGGCCTGCAAGGCCCTGGGAGCGGAGCTGGCCTAACGAAGCCGTCAGAAAGTCGCAAGGCAACTGACAGCCGAGTACCGCACAACAACAGTCGCTCATGCCCAAACAAAAACGGGGACCGGATATTCACATCC
>OGFJ01000509.1_pt1 | contig 34779 bp, 29 predicted proteins | sample 1570861 | NCBI WGS metagenome assembly OGFJ01 (sample SAMEA2582060, study PRJEB24529) | metagenome | biome: Human gut stool | place: China | collected 2011
CCGGCCTTTCTTTGTTTCGATATCAAAAAGCCCGGTCAGCAGCCGCAGAAGCTACCGACCGGGCAAGCCGTAGACAATATGGTTGCTGTCGAGCGGCTGCTCAGCTTAGCCCAGTAGGCTCAAGCCCACGGAGACAAACGCCAGGATAACGCCGACGATGGACTCGCCGCCGAGCAGGCCGCTGGCGACAACCAGGCCCTGTTCCTGGAAGGCGGCGTCCTTGGCAGCCCTCTCCTCGTCGGAAAGACCAGCGGTGGCGTCGCGGTGGGCGGACCACTTGTCGTAGGCGAGCTTGACGCAGGAGCCCAAGAAGGCCGTGAGCGACATGTAGAACGGCAGGTACACGCCTAGGCCGATCATCATGGCCGGAATGCCGAGCCAGTACATGACGATGCCGGCGATAAAGCCGCCCGCAAACCACGGCACGCTCGGGATGCCCGAGACCATGGTGGCGACCACACTTGCCTGCGCGGCCACAAAGCTCTTGTCGGGTCCAAAGGCGTCCGGACCATAGGCAGTGACGAGCGCGACCATGACGGCTGCGGCGACCAGGGCGCCCACGATGCCGCCGATGGCTTGACCGATCCACTGCGCACGCGGGTTGGTGCCCAGCACGGCGCCGGCCTTAAAGTCGTTCATGACGTCGCCCGCAAGGCCGCACGCTACGGCCACGATGCCGGCGATAAAGAACAGCTTGACCTGAGCGATCTGTGCAAAGGCAGCCACGATGAGCATAACGATGAGGCCAAAGATCTCCATGGGGTCGATGCCCGTCTGGCCGCAGCTCTGTGCGCTCATGATGGTGGTGACAAAGGTGAACAGCGTCACGATGACGGCCGGGACGGGGCCAAGGTCAAGCGCGATGGCGACGATCACGGCGATGGCGGCAGCGCCCAGGCCGATGATGCCGGCGTCGAGTTTAAGGGAGCCCGAGATGAGCGACTGCTCGTCGGTGTCGGTGGAGCTGTCGGCAGCAAGACCGCGGACGATGCCGGCAACCTGCGGCAGGATGTCCTTGAGGACGACGGCGACGCCAAAGCCCATCATGAGGCCCATGCCCAGGGACTTGACGATGCCCTGCGCAGTCACAACGTCGAACAGACCGGCAGCGGTGCCGCCCACGATGATGCCAAAGTTGCCCAGCAGGGCGCCGGCAAACCAGAAGGCGACCGGGGCGAAGCCTACCAAAAAGCCGACGGAGAGCAGCATGGGCGAATTGTAGATGCCAAAGGTCACGCCGGGGATGTTGAGCGTGCATAGCATGCTGGGCACCACGCCCAGGGCGTCGCGCAGCACGCTGTAGATGCCGGCGATGGCCATGGAGCCAAAGAGCTGCTTGCCGGTCTTGCCGCCGGCCTCGGTCGCGCGCAGGGTCTGAGCTGCGGCGTTGCCGGTGGGGAACTCCAGCGCGGCGTCCACGATAAAGTGACGGTGGATGAGTGCCGTGGCCAGCAGACCCAGGATGGTGCCGGCGAGTGCCACGATGAACATGTCGAGCCAGCTGATCTGGTCGGCATAGCCCAGCATCCAGGCGCCCGGGATGGTAAACGCCAGACCGCCGGCGACCATGGCGCCTGCTGACATGATGGTGTGGGTGACGTTTGCCTCGTTGAGGCTGGCGTTGCCCATGAGCTTAAGGAAGAACAGCGAGATGACGGCAGCGAAGACGATCGGCCAGGGGAGTGCGCCCATCTTGAGGGCGGTGTAGGCCGAGCTTGCCGTGATGATCACGCAGCCAAGGACGCCGATGACGACGCCGCGCAGCGTAAGTTGACCGCGCATCGAGGTGCGGTTCGAGGGATTGCTCATATAAAACTCCTTTGCGTATATCCGCTTCCCCCGGGAGCGCCGTTACGGATACGGCGCGGGAAGTCGGGTTACCAAGGGCCGCCGCGTGAGCTCGCAAACGACCGCGCACCAGTATAGCCGCAAGCTAGTCATTTTGGGATGACTGGTTTAGGTAGGCGATATACTGCTGGACAGACGAAAGGAGCGCCGACGATGCTTAATGGGTACGCATATATATTGACGGTCGACGTGGGCAACACGTTCATTCGCTTTGGCCTGTTTGCAGAGGATTCGGCCGCGGCGCAGGAATGTCCGCTTGCGACGTGCGAGATCACCACGCCGTCGAGCATCACAGCAGACGAGGCGCGCATGCGTCTCGTGCAGGTCATGGCCGCACTGGCGGCCGATGCGGGCATGCCGGGTGCGCTTGTGCTCGCGGCTGCTGTGCTGAGCTGCGTGGTCCCGGCGCTCGAGCGCCCTTGGAAGACGGCGCTTTCCCGCACCTGCACGGGGCGCGTGCTCACCGTGGGGCCGGGTCTCAAGACCGGCATGCCTGTGCACTACGATGACCCGGCCGAGATCGGTCCCGACCGCATCGCCGATGCCGTGGCGGCCCGCGCCGTCTACGGTTCGCCGTGCATCGTGATTGACCTGGGCACGACGACCAATATCGAGGTCATCGACGCGCACGGTACCTTTGTGGGCGGCGTTATCGCGCCAGGCCTGGCCCTCGGCGCCCGTTCGCTTTCGGCGGCAGCAGCGCGCCTACCCCAGGTTGAGCCCTCGGCGCCCACACATGTAATCGGCCACAACACGCGTGAGGCCATGCGCTCGGGTGTGGTTTTGGGCGAGGTAGCCCGCATCGACGGCATGCTCGACATGGTGCTTGCCGAGATGCGCGCGACCAAGGCCGCGGGGGAGGGCGATGTGCCCATCGTCATTACCGGCGACGATGCCGAGGCACTTGCGGCGCTGGTCGGCCATAGCCTGACGGTAGACGACGCGCTGACGTTGCGGGGTCTCGCCGAGCTCTACCACATCAACCAAAAGCCCCGCCGCGCGTAGGGCGAGGGGCTGGTGGGATAAGCGCCCCTACCTTTCACCTGCTACAATGGGCCAAAATATTGCGATTGCGGAGGTGTCTGCCATGTCGGACGATCTTCATCAAACCGCGTCGGGCAAGCGCCGCGACGTTATTAGCTGGGACGAGTTCTTTATGAGCGTGGCCATCGCCGCGCAGCGCCGCAGCAAGGACCCCAACACGCAGGTGGGAGCGTGCATCGCCAGCACCAACCACCGCATCCTTTCGGTGGGTTACAACGGCACGCCCTCGGCGCTCAACGACGACTTTTTCCCGTGGGGTACGAGCGATGACCCGCTGCAGGACAAGCACAACTACGTGGTCCATGCCGAGGCCAACGCCGTGCTCAACTACCGTGGCTCGCTCAAGGACCTCGAGGGTTCCACGGTTTACGTCACGCTGTTCCCGTGCCACGACTGCGCCAAGATTCTGGCGCAGGTGGGCGTGGGCGAGGTCGTCTACCTGGACAATAAGTATGCCGACACCGATGACGGCCGTATCAGCCGCCGCATTCTCGACTCCTGCGGCATCAGCTACCGCCAGGTCATCGTCGATGTCCAGATTGGTACCGGGGGACAGGCTCGGCAGTAGCGTGTGCCAACGCCAGCTGGCGGCAAAACAGCCAAAAGAGCCCCGTCCCAAATTGACTGCTCGTGAAAGTCGTGTCCGCACGCATGGCTGGCGCCTAAGCGGGTACATGGCTGTAGTAACATAGCCCCTGTCCGCGGGCGTGCCCGCGTTATTGTGAGAAAGGAGCCCCTGTGGCTGTTAACGAAGAGCTGCTTAAGAAGGTTCTTGAAGAGATTCGCCCCAACCTGCAGGCCGATGGCGGCGATATGGAGTATGTGGGCGTCGACGACGAGGGTGTTGTCAAGCTGGAGCTGCAGGGCGCCTGCGCCGGCTGCCCCATGAGCTCGCTAACCCTTTCCATGGGTATCGAGCGCATCCTGAAGGAGCATGTGCCCGGCGTTGCCCGCGTTGAGCAGGTCAATGCTTCCGGCGAGGCCGAGGACCTGTACGACGAGTACGCGCCGTTCTAAGATGCGAAAGCTGCGGACGGTACGCTCCGCATAGACGTTACGTCCAAATATGCGGCTGCGAGCGTAAGGCCCGCGGCCGCATTTGTATGTAGGGAGCAGGGGATCGATATGCTCAACGACCTCTACCATATGCTTGATCCCGTCGCGATCTCGGCGGGCCCCATCACCATCTACTGGTACGGCCTGGCCTACGTGGTCGGCGCTCTGCTCACGGCGGTCGTTATGTACCGCACGCAGCGTCGTTGGGGCTTTAGCATCACGATTGACGACCTGACGAGCGTCGTGGTCGGCGCGGTCTTTGGCCTCATCATCGGCGCGCGCCTGTTTTACGTCGTCTTTTACGGCGATGGCTACTATTGGACCCACCCGCTCGAGATCTTTGCCACCAACGAGGGCGGCATGAGCTTCCACGGCGGCCTGGTGGGCGGCATCTTGGGCGGCATCATCGTGTGCCGCATGTATAAGCTCGACGCCTGGACCGTCGCCGACCTTGCCGTGATCGGCGCCCCGCTGGCCCTGTGCCTGGGCCGTTGCGCCAATTTCGTCAACGGCGAGCTGTGGGGCAAACCGACCGATCTGCCTTGGGGTGTGGTCTTTGGCGGCACGGCGGGCGATATGCCGCGCCATCCTTCCCAGCTCTATGAGGCGTTTCTTGAAGGCATCGTACTCTTTTGCATCCTGCAAGTGCTCAGTCGCAAAAAACCGCTGCTGCCCCAGGGTACGTTTATGGGCGTGTTCGTGATGGGGTACGGCATCGTCCGCTTTCTCGTTGAGTTTGTGCGCGTGCCCGATGCCCAGCTGGGTTATCTGCTGGGAGGCGTTATCACCATGGGCCAGCTGCTGAGTTTGCCGCTCGTGATCGCCGGCCTGGCGCTCATCATCTTTGCCCGACACCGCAATCGCCCCCAGCGCATCTACCTCGACGCCTAACCACCACAAAGGGGACAGGCACCTTTGTGGTGGTTTTGCCGAGTTTGGCAGGTTTCTAGAAAGGCTTTTGGACTGTGAAGGATTCCGACCTCTCCACAACGGCTGCGCGCGACGCTGCCCGCATCGTCTGGTTTAAGCGCTACCCCGCCAAGCAGACGCTCATCGCATTTCTGCTCGCGCTGTTGGCGACCACGGCGTTTTCCATCGATCCCGCGCCGGTCTCGAGCAACGCAGTCTTGGCGATTGACCCCAAAGCCTCGGGCATGCTGTACGTGTGCTACGAGGTGCTCCTCTCGTTTGCCGGCCATACCGACGCGGTCATGCTGCTTGCGCTTGCCTGCCTGCTCACCCTGCCGTTTCGCTACGTATTCTTTGGCCGCGGCGATGCTTGGCGTCCTTCGGTGATCCTTCCGTCGCTGTTCTTTGCCGTCTGCATGGTGTTTGGCCGCAGCTACGACCTCACCGATTCTGCCGAGATTGTTCTTGGCGACAAGGCCCGCATCATCTGTGCCTGGATTGGCGGCGCGGGCTGGATGCTCTTGGCGGTCGTTGCCTTCTACCTGGCTTTTGAGTGTCTAGATTGGCTGAGCTCTCGGCGCATTCCGTTTTCCGAAGCGCACTTTGGCCGCGTATGGCGTGTGGCTCACGCCGTGCTCTCGGTCCATCCCTTTGTCGGGCCCTTCCTGGTGCTTATGGTCGCCTGGGCGCCCACGCTCATCGCTTCGCTGCCCGGCCTTTTTATGGGAGATACGGGTGCGCAGATTCGCCAGTGGTTCAACTACCCCAACGGCACGAGTGACTACCTGCGTCTGCTCAATCCCAATGTGTTGCTCAACGGACATCACCCCGTGGTGCACACGGCTATCATCGGTTCGTGCGTCCAGCTGGGGCTTTCACTGTTCAACAGTGCCAACGCAGGTCTTGCCATCTACACCTGCGCTCAGTTCGTCATTACGGCCGCCTGCATGGCCTATTCCATCTCGTCGCTGCGCAAGCTGGGCGTGAGCTTGCCGATCCGCGGCGTGATCTTGCTGTTCTTTGTGTTTATGCCCATGTTCTCCAACTACGCGGCCCTGCTTACCAAAGATGTGCTGTTTGCCGACGCGTTTTTGGTGCTGTTGGTGCAGACCGTGAAGCTCGTGGCCTGCGGCCTGCCCCGTCGCGATGCCAATGCCGAGCGTGCAGGCGAACAGAGGCCCGTGCTCTTTGCGCGCCATGACTGGCTGCTGCTCGCTCTGGGTGCCATGGGTTCCACGTTTCTGCGCAACGGCGGCCTGGTGTTTCCCCTGGCGGCATGCGTAATCGCGGCGGCGTTTTGCGCATGGGACGCGCATGTGGCTCGTCGTGCAGTCAAGCAGGCCGGTGCTGCGCCTTCGGGCGCCATCTCGCGTTTCCGCTGGGTGGGAGTTCTTGCGGTGCTTGGACTCTGCCTTGCCTCTAATATGTACTTCACCAAGGTCTTTATGCCGGCGCACGACATTACGCCTGGTTCCAAGCGCGAAATCCTCTCGATTCCGTTCCAGCAGACGGCTCGTTTCGTCCAAAAGCACGACGGCCTCAACTCGGGTGTCAACCCTACGGTTAAGGAGGACGGCACTATCGTGGAGGCTCCTTGCGACGGCTTGGTGACCGACGATGAGCGTGCCGTGATCGACCGTGTGCTCAAGTACGACAATCTGGGCCGCCGTTACAACCCCGACAAGTCCGACGCCGTCAAAAACTGCTTTAACGAGTACGCCTCGCAGGAGGACATCAAGGCCTATTTTGAGGTCTGGGCGCAGATGTTCAAAAAGGATCCCGAGTGCTACATCTCGGCGCTCATCAATAACTACTACGGCTACTTTTATCCGAGTGCCCGCGATGCGTGGGTCTACAGCACGGCGCGCAGTGCCGAGATTATGGCGAAGCCCGATAACCTCAAGTACTTTGACTTCCATCCGGTCGATAGCAAGGTTGTGCGCTGGTGCGACCACCTGATCAACCTGTATCGCGTGGCGGTGCAGCGCATTCCGTTTATCTCGCTCACCATGAGCTCGGCCACCTATGTGTGGATCATGATCGCCGTGGTGGTCTATCTGCTACGTCGTCATTCATGGCGCGGTCTGGCCATTTGGTTGCCGCTGCTGGGCGTGCTTGCCGTGTGCCTGATCGGTCCCTGCAACGGTTCGACCTATATGCGCTACCTGTATCCGGTTATCGCCTGCATGCCCTTTGCCATCGGCGCCACCATCACTCGCAGCGACCTTCTCTGGTCCTAATTTGGTGCAAAGGGGACAGGTTACTTTGCACCAAAGGGTGGCATCATCACGACGCCTTCATTTTGGGGTTTATCTCGCAGGCCAGTAGGTATATCATAACGACGTTTGTTTATATTGCCCGAGCATCTGCGCTGGGCTTTAGGTCAAAACCGATAGGAGACACGTATGTCCGGACACTCTAAGTGGGCCACAACCAAGCATCGTAAGGGCGCGCAGGACGCCAAGCGTTCCGCCCTCTTCTCCAAGCTGAGCCGCAACATCACCGTTGCTGCCCGTCTCGGCGGTGACCCGCTGCCCGAGAACAACGCCAGCCTCGCCGCTGCCGTTGCTAAGGCCAAGGCTCAGTCCATGCCCAAGGACAAGATCAAGTCCGCTATCGACAAGGCCTTTGGTTCGGGTGCCGATGCCGCCGTCTACGAGAACATCGTGTACGAGGGCTATGGTCCCGCCGGTGTCGCCGTCTATGTTGACTGCCTGACCGACAACCGCAACCGTACTGCCGCCGATGTCCGTTCCGCCTTCTCCCACGCTGGTGGCAACCTGGGCACCTCCGGCTCCGTCGCCTTCCAGTTTGAGCGCAAGGGCCAGATCGTCGTCGCCAAGGAGATCCTGGACGAGAACGCCAAGAAGGAGACCATGATCGCCAACGGTGCTGCCGGTGACGAGGATGAGTTCATGATGGCAATCGCCGAGGCCGGTGGCGAGGACTACGAGGACGCCGGCGAGGAGTGGATCGTCTGGACCGCTGCCAACGACGTCATGGCTGTCTCCAAGGCACTCGAGGAGCAGGGCGTCCAGGTCAAGGGTTCCGAGACCACCATGGTTCCGACCACCCCGACCGAGGTCTCCGGTACCGACGCCAAGAAGGTTCAGCGCCTCATCGACCGTCTCGAGGAGCTCGACGACGTCCAGGACGTCTACAGCACCATGGACATGACCGACGAGGTCATCGCTGCCCTCGAGGAGGAGTAGCGCCTGCACGGGTTAAGCCGTGCATATCTGGGCATAATGAAGCGAGCATGCAAGCCTCGTGGAATAGATGAGCCGGATCCGCGTGCGTATGGCACCGGACCCGGCTCTTTTATAATGATGCGAATCGTTTTGCATTCTGTGGATCGAGATTTGAAGGGAGCGCCGCATGCGCGTGCTCAAACGAGCCCTAGCGATCGTATATCTTGCCGCCGCCGTCGTGGCGCTGGGCACGTTGGTCTGCCAGTTTTGGGGGCCATATACCTACCGCTTTATGCTGCTATTGCGTGACACCATGCCTCGCGTCGTCGTTACGGTGTGCGCCGCCATCGTGGCGCTTGGCGTGCTGGCGGTCTTCTTCCGCCTGATGTTTGCTCGCCGCGAGCCGTCCTGCGTGCATCCGGCAGGGGAGCGCAATATCGAGGTCACGCTCGCGGCTCTCTCCTCGTGTGCCCGCGCTGCTGCCGAACGCGATGACCGCGTGATGGTCGAGCATATCGAGGCGCGTGTTCAGGGTTCCGACGAATCGCACGTTCGTTTTAAGGTCGAAGCCATCGCGCTCGATGATAAAGACGTCGCTTCCCTTGCCACCTCGATGCAGCAGCGCATCGAGAAGGCCTGTGACACCATGCTCGGCACGCCGGGCACGACCGCGCGCGTCCGTTTTTTGCCGTCCAAGACTACCGTCCAGACCGTGGAGGTTTCCGGTGAGTGATACCAACCAAGACAAGACCGCCCGCACGCCGCGCCTGACGATCGATCAGAACGCTATGCCGGCAGGCGAGTCCGCCGACACCAAGCCCGAGGCCGGCGAGCAGCACGACAGCGCCGCCAACGACTTTGACGAGGCCATGGGTCTCATCAAAGGTACGGGCGCTGCTATCTGGAGCTACGCCGTGCGCCACCCCAACACTACGCTCGGCGCCGTGGCAGGCTTTATCCTCGCCGTGCTGGTACTTACGTTGGGCCTGTGGGACACGCTCGTCATCGCATTCTTTGTGCTGATCGGCGCCGTGATCGGCCAGATTCGCGACGGCGAGAACGGTATCGTCAACTTCTTCGGCCGTCTGTTTAGCGGCCGCTAATATGTATTCGACTGTCGCATCCGCGGCAGGCATAAGGAGGAACCATGGCTTTTAACACGAAGGTCGATGTGGCCGATACCGAGCTCGAGGCGAATGAGGCCATCGCCGCCGAGGCGGAGGACGTAACGCTCGAGGACGAGGCGCTCATCGAGGCAGAGTCCGAAGATGAGGCGGACGAGGATGACGAGGAGGCGGACGAGTCCGAGGACTCGCTGACCTATTCCAACGGCGTGATTGAGAAGATCGTCGCCATGGCCACCCGCGAGGTGCCGCACGTTCTGGGCATGAAGGGCAACCTCATGCACTTTGTGCAGGAGCAGTTTGGTGCCGAGAACCTGACCAAGGGCGTGACGGTCGAGGTCACCGACGACAACCGCGTGGTCGTCAACATCTCGGTCATCATCGAGTACGGCGCCTATGCGCCTGCGATCTTTGACGACGTTAAGGCGCGCGTCACCGAGCGTCTTGCCGCGATGACCGGCCTTGAGGTGGCAGGCGTCAACCTGCGCATCGAGGATGTCATCACCCCCGAGGAGTACGAGCACCGTACCAGCCAGCACGAGTAACCTACCAAAAAGGGATGTTTATTTTGGCAGGTTTTATCTGCGTAAACGTCAAACGGCCGGTCGCGCATGCACATGCGCGGCCGGCCGTTCTTTGTATGCCCCCGATGCGGGCATACCGCTCGTCTAACTAAGGGTTGCAATCTTCGCGTTCCGCGTTACCCTAATGGGCGCATTGTTTCCAAATTGTTAACGAGGGGTTGCCGCAATGGCCGACGAACACGAGACCGAAAGCAAGGCATGGGCGATTGAGGCCGTTGCGGCAGAGGCGGCGTCGCGTGCCGCCGAGGAGGTGCATCGTCCTCCGGTGGTGCCGATGGAGCGCGTTGTCGATCGCGATGTTATTGAGCAAGGCGAGCGCGCCGGCCGCAAGCGCAGCCAGGAACCAGGCTTTCCTCGCTTTTTTGCCGAGCTCAACCTGGGCCTGATCCTCACGGCCTTTGCCATCGTGGCTTTCAAAACGCCCAATCACTTTGCCTTCGGCGGTACCTCGGGTGTGTCGGTCATTCTTTCTACGCTGTTCCCGACTCTGCCCGTCGGCGTCTTTATGTGGATTATCAACGCGATCCTGGTCATCCTGGGTTTTATCTTTTTGGAGCGCAAGGCAATCCTTTGGAGTGTCTTTGCCTCGTTTGCGCTTTCGGCCTACGTCTCGCTGTTCGAGCTCTTCCTCCCGACGGATGTTTCGATGACGGGTGATATGTGGCTCGACCTGTGCTTTGCCGTCATCTTGCCGGCGCTCGGCAGCGCTATTGTCTTTGACATCGGCGCCTCGACGGGTGGTACGGACATTCTTGCCATGATCCTCAAACGCCGCACCACGCTCGAGATTGGCCGCGCACTGCTGTTGGTCGATATCGGCATCGTGACCATCGCGGCTTTTCTGTATGGCCCGCGCGTCGGCCTGTACTGCGTGCTTGGCCTGTTTGCCAAGACGCTCGTGGTCGACAAGGCCATCGAGAGCATTCACCTGCGCAAGGTCTGCACGATTATTTGCGCCGAACCGCGCAAAGTCGAGGAGTTTATCGTCAAGCATCTCAACCGCACGGCAACGATCAGCCGTGGCTACGGCGCCTTCTCGGGCAAGTGCGTCACGGTGATCATGAGCGTGCTGAGCCGTCGCGAGGCAGTGCAACTGCGCCGCTATACCCGCGAGATTGACCCTGGCGCCTTCATCACCATCGTCGATAGCTCCGAAATCGTCGGCAAGGGCTTCCGCGGCACGAACTAGCGCGGACGCACCCTTCGAATCATTGAATAAGGCCGCCTACGTTGCAAATCGGCCATCTTGGGGTATTTGTCCCCACATTGGGCGATAATGATGCTAAAGACATCGTTTGCGATCCAGGTGATTCGCTCTAGATACGAAGGGATGATTTCGATGTTCTGTTCGCAGTGTGGCGCCCCCATGGGCGATAACGACAAGTTCTGCGGCGTGTGCGGTGCTCCTAATACCGAGGCCCCCCATGTCGCTGCCGGTTCTGTCCCGCAGGGCCAGCCCCAGCCGCAGCCGTTCGTTGCGCCCCAGCCGGCTATGAACGTGCCCAAGGGCTGCATGGCGCAGGCCTTCAACGACATGATTAAGGTTCCCGGTGCCCTGGTTCGCGTATGTCAGATTGCCTTTTTGCCGGCGCTGATCTGCGTCGTGTCGGTGCTGGTGCTGTTTATCCCCGTTATCGGTGGCATCGCGGCGGCCATTGGCTTTTTGCTCGCTTACGTGGCAAGCGTGTGCGGCGCGGGCTTTGCTATCGAGTGGGGCCGCGACCTGTCGCTCAAGGACGATAACGGTATGGAGCGCCCGCTGCTGCGCTCGACCTCGTTTGGCCTGGGCATTTTCTCGTCTGTCATTACAGGCGTGCTCGAGTTCGTGGCCATTATTCCCGTGATTGGTGTGGTGTTCTCGGTGCTTGAGAGCGCCGTAATCGGTGCTGTCGGTTCATATTATTTCTATGGTTCGAGCGGTCTTGAGGGTGCCCTCATCGGTTCGATGGGACTGCTTGTCTTTGCCCTGTTCGTCTCGTTTGTGCTGGGCATCTTCTTTAAGATGTTTGGCGATGCCGCTGTGATGCACTTTGCAGTCGCCGGCCGCGTGGAAAGCGCATTTTCGCTCGAGAAGGTTTGGAAGTCCTATAAGGCCAACCTGGGCAAGTTGTTCTGCGCATCGATTCTCCCCGAGTTTTTGACGGGCATTGTTTCCAATATCATCACCTGGATTTTCACCGCCATCTTTGGCGCCATTGCTACGTTTGGTATGTATAGCTATTACTATCGCCCCACGGGTCTTGAGGCAATCATTGAGGGGGGCGGCATTACGCTCATCCTGTTCTTGATGATCGTCGCCTTTGTTACCGTGTTCCTGAATGTGTTTGGCACGATGCTCAAGTATCGCGCCATTGGTTACTGGGCAGCGCGCCATGCCAGCGAGTGGGTCGATGAGGATACTGACCATGTCCTGACGTTCGTGCTCCCGGGTGAGAAGAAGCCTGCTCCTGCGGGGTTCAATCCCACGGCCGCCACTGGAGCTGCACCTGCCCCGGCACCCGCACCTGCACCCGAGCCTGCCCCGGCACCCGAGCCTGCCCCGGCACCCGAGCCTGCACCTGTCCCTGCCCCCGCACCGGCGCCCGAGGCGACGCCTGCGGAACCCGATTGGAATGCCGTTGCCACGCCGGCGGATGAGCCGGGCGATAGTCCTGCTGCCGAAAACAATCAAACCGAATAGTCGGTCGAGGCGCCCTGGGCAACTGAGCCCGGGGCGCCTTTTTCTACCGCGGAAGCAAGAAAATGTCTGGAGAACGGTTGCAGCAAAAATTCTCGGAAATTGGTCAATGTTGCGCAACAACGTCGCGGCTATTGTTGAGAACATAGACGTGTAAGGTTTGAAGGCGTGCAACGCCTTAGGAAAAGGAGAAGCTTATGTTCTGTCCCACTTGTGGTTCTCCCATTTCGGATGATGCCAAATTCTGCCCTGTCTGCGGTTCTGCCATCGGTGCCGCTTCCGCTGCTCCTGCTCCGCAGCCCGCACCTCAGCCCCAGCCTGCTCCGCAGCCCACGCAGATTCAGCCCACTCCGGTTCAGGCAGTTCAGCCCCAGCCTCAGCAGCAGTACACCGGGCAGCAGCAGTACGCCGGCCAGCAGCAGTATGCTCAGCAGCCTGCGCCTGCCCCGATGGGCTATGCTCCGATTAAGACCGACCGTGGCGTGATCGGTTGGCTCCTGCTTTCCATCGTGACCTGCGGCATCTATTCGTATTACTTCCTCTATTGCCTTGCCCGCGACATCAATGTCATGTGCCAGGATGACGGCGATTCCACGCCGGGTCTGGCAGCATTCATCTTGCTGTCGTTCGTGACCTGCGGCTTCTACGGACTCTACTGGTACTACAAGATTGGTAACCGCCTGCAGGCTAATGCCCCTCGCTATGGCCTGATGTTCCAGGAGAACGGCACCACCGTTCTTATGTGGCAGATTGTCGGCGCGCTGCTGTGCGGCCTTGGCCCCATCTTTGCCATGAACATCATCATCAAGAACACCAATGCCATGGCAACGGCTTACAACGCCCGTCTTGGCGCTCGTGCCTAACGACAAGAGCGGCGTGAACAGCTCTCAGGGACATAAGGGCGCGGCGGAGCTCATTCGCCGCGCCCTTTCTTGCATCGGCGCGCTCTTTGTCGCCTGGCTCGCACTTTACCTGCTCGATATCGGCTGCGTGTTTCGCCTGATGACGGGCATTCCCTGTCCGGGATGTGGCATGACGAGGGCCTGGCTGGCGGCGCTGCGCCTCGATTTTTTGGCGGCCTTTGCCTACCATCCGCTGTTTTGGGTGGTGCCGATTGCGTTTGCGCTCGCGTTCGTGCGCGAGGAGGTGGCATCGAGCAAGCTAAAGCGTGGCATCGACATTGCGGTTATTGTTCTGTGTGTGCTGGTCGTTGCCGTATGGATCGTGCGCCTTATCAACCCGGCAGACGCGGGCCTGCTCTTTGGTGGGCACGCTCCCGCCGGAGTTCCCACCGATATCATCCACCTCGAAACCCCACGCTGGCTCACCATCCTTCGCTCTTACCTGTCGTGACGGAGGACGCGCTAGAAAAGCGGTCGACACATAAGCGGGGGCGAACGTTGAGATAACGTTCGCCCCCGCTTTGCTCTAGCCAGGTTGTTATGGGTGGGCGTGACGGCTACTCGCTATGCTTCTCCTCGTGGCGAGCAGCGGCACGGGCATCGTGAATGCCCTTGATGGCGGCATGGCGGGCGGTGCGGGCGTCGTGCACGGCGTCGCGGGCCTCGGCGGCCGTTGCCTTGGCAGAGCGCAGCTTGGCCGCCAGGTCGGGATTGGTCTCGGCAACTGCGGCGATCGTGGGGCCGTCGAGCTCTTCTTGCGTGGGCTCGGCCAAAAAGTCGATGGCATACTGAGCGGCTACCATGGAGCCCTTGGCGAGCGCGCTCTCGTCGATCTTGTAGAAGCAGGAGTGCTGGGCATAGGTGGCGCCAATCTGGGGGTTGCGCGTGCCAACAAAGGCGAGCACGCCCGGCACGCGGCGCAGGTACTCCGAGAAGTCCTCGCCCGAAAGCGTGCCGCGGTAATGGCCCTCGCCTGCGGGGCCCAGGCACTTGAGCACAGCTTGGCGGCAACGCTCGCTCGAGGCGGCATCGTTTTCGACCTTGTAGTTGGCGATGGTGTAGTCGGTGAGTTCGGCCTCGGCGCCTAGTGCTGCTGCGGTGTGCTCCACGATGCGGCGCATAAGCTCGGGCATTTCCTCATGCGTCTTGTCGCCATAGGTGCGCACCGTGCCGGCGAGGTATGCCGTGCCGGCGATAACGTTGCGCGCGGTGCCGCCGTGCAGTTCGCCGACGGTGATGACGGCGGGTTCGTAGGGGCTAATCTCGCGCGAGACGATGGTCTGCAGGGCGTTGACGATTTCGGCGGCAACCATAACGGCGTCGTGGCCGCGCTGGGGCATGGCGCCATGGCACGAGGTGCCGCGGACATCAATGCGGAACCAGTCGGTGTTTGCCATGCGCGGACCGGGCTCGCAGCTCACGGTGCCGGCATCGACCTCGCTCCAGATGTGCGCGGCATAGGCACCGTCGACGCCATCGAGTACGCCCGTACCGATCATGAGCTTGGCGCCCTGGCCGTTTTCCTCGCTGGGCTGGAAAACGATGCGAATCTCGCCGTGGATGTCATCGGTCATGTGGCGCAGAATCTGCAACGTGCCGAGCATCATGGCGATATGGCAGTCGTGGCCGCAGGCGTGCATGCAGCCCTCGTTGACGCTGGCGAACTCCTCGCCGGTCTGCTCGGTGACGGGCAGGGCGTCGATGTCGGCGCGCAGCAGGATACGGCGGCGCGGCGTGCCGTCCTCGCGGTAGGCATCGGGCGCGGTGCCGCGGAGTGTCGCCACCAGGCCCGTCTTGAGTGGACGCTCGTAGGGGATATTCATGGCGTCGAGCTGGTTGGCGATGTCGGAAGTCGTGCGCTCCTCGGCAAGGCTCAGCTCCGGGTGCTTATGGAAGTGCCGGCGCTGCTTGATGATGTAGGGTTCAAACTCGGCGGCGATATCATGGATGGCCGCGGTGACGTCGTCTGCCGCGCGAACCTCGGTTGCCGCCATAATCTGCTGTGCCTTGGTCTTCGTCATGGTCGATTTGCTCCTTGCTGGCTCGATCGCAAAATCGTACAGGCTCTCTCCAGTATGCCACCTGCCGCTAGGGCTGGTAAAGTTGCCGTTTGCCGCTTGGGGTTTTGTTGCAAGGGCGGGGGAGTACACTCGGGGGTGTTGAATTACCTGCCAGAGATGGGGATGCTCATGCAGCATATCGATCGGATTATCCGCTCCAAGAACGTTTTTACCGCCCAAGACGGTATCGATACCGCCCGCGAGCTGGCGATCGCCATCGCGGGTGATCGCATCGTCGCAGTCGGCGCGCCCGATGACGTGATTGACGCCGCACCTGCCGCCACGCCGGTGGTCGATTACGGCGAGCAGTTTGTCTGCCCCGGTTTCCACGATGCGCACCTGCATTTCTTCCATACTTCGGTTGGTTCCTCGCCGTACATGCTCATGGATATGGGCACGTCCGAGGCAGCATTGGTGCAGTATGCGCTCGAGTTTTCCAAAGGCTTGCCAGATGACGCCTGGGTCGTGACCCAGGGTTGGCGCGATTACCGCTGGGATCCGCCCGAGCACCCTACCAAGGCCTCCCTCGATGCGGCATTTCCCGATCGTCCCTGCGTTATGTACTCGGGCGACGGGCACACGCTGTGGCTCAACAGCCGCGCACTCGAGGCGCTCGGCGTTACGCGCGACAGCGAGCCTCCGGCGGGTGGCAGTTACGACAAAGACTCAAACGGTGAGCTTACGGGTATCGCTCACGAGGCTGCGGCCATGCAGCTGCTGCCGCGCTGCCTGGAGTGGCTGGGCGAGGACCGCATCGCGAGCGCATACGCCGACCAGATGAAGCGTATGGCCGAGCAAGGCATTACCTCAATCTGCGATATGTCGCTCATGCCCATGCCGGGCTGCGACTTTATTCGCGATGATGTTTACGACAAGCTGCAGGCCGCCGGCAAGCTGGGCATCCGCGCCCATCTGTTTCCCACGCTGCTGGATGACCAGTCGCGCTTGGAAGAACTCCAGACCCGCTACGCGAACAACGCGCTGCTCTCGGCGCCAGGCTTTAAACAGTTCTTCGACGGCGTGTCGAGCGAGCATACCGCATACCTCACTGAGCCCTATACCAACCCGCGCTTCCCGGGCGACCAGGGCCGCCTGACGGTCCCTGTCGAGCGTATGCGCAAGTTGGTTTTGGCGGCAGCCGAGCGTGACCATACCGTGCGCATCCACGTTATCGGCGACGGTGCCATCCATGCTGCGCTCGATATCTTTGAGGAGGCGGCAGAGCTCTACGGCTTGCCCCAGCACGGCCACAATACGCTTGAGCACCTGGAGAATCTGCTGCCTCAGGACATCGATCGTCTGCGCAAGCTCAACGTCATTGCCTCGAGCCAGCCTTGCCACATCACGCTCGACCCGGGTGGCCCGGAGCGCGACCTGGGCCTGGAACGCAGCCGCATCATGTGGCCGTTCGCAACTTATCAGCAGCGCGGTATCCGTCAAGCTTTCGGTACCGACAGCCCCATCACGGCCGTTACCAGCATGAACGTGCTCTACACGGCTATCACGCGCCAAGATCCCCGCAGCCACTGGCCCGAGGGCGGCTGGCTGCCGAGCGAGCGTATCGACGCGGCAACGGCCCTGCGCAGCTACACGCTTGGCAGCGCGTACGCAGCGGGCGACGAGCAAAACCTCGGCAGCCTAGAGCCCGGCAAATACGCCGACCTGGTAGTCCTGGACCAAAACCCGCTCACCATCGACCCCCAAGAGCTGCAAGCCACCAAGGTTCAGGCCACCTACCTGGCAGGCAACTTGATTTACGAGCGCTAATATTCATGTCGTACCGTTAAACGCGGCTCGGGCAGCCTATTTTGGGATGGCGCTCGAGCCGCGTTTGTTTGCCGATGGGGGTTCGTTAGGAGCGTCCCCTCTCTGCTGGATTTGGGCGCAGGGTGGAAGCGCTGCTGCTCCGCGCGCTCAATTGGGACATCAGCGATGCTTTCTCTTAGCGTTTTGCATACTTCCAGTTGCAGATTGCAAAAAAAGTTGAGATGTTCTTTCCGGTCCTGATGTACCCCCGCCTGGGCCGTGCAAAAAATGGAGTATTCAGCACCGTGAGCTCTGCCGGTGCCGCTGCAGTCGGGTGGCATTGCGGAGATCGACGTCATTTTGGGGTCCGGTGCGGTGCGAGGCACGCTTTTTTGTCCTGACAGGGTTTGCCCGCCGACCCAAATCGCCGGTCAAAGGCGTTCTTGGGACCAATATGGTGTGTCCGGCGCGTATGCAGCCGTCCTGGCCTGCTGAAAACTCCCAAAAATGCACGCTGCTCCCCAGGGGACCCGTGCGAGCGGCGAAAACCATGCCCAAGTCGCTGTCCGCATCGTCATTTTGCTGCACTGACTTTTCTGAATACCGGGCCCGAGATTGGTCAACCCTAGGCTCCCGGAGCTGCGTTGGGGTCGGTTTCGTTGGCGGCCGCCTGCTTATGGGTGGCAAAGACCGAGCCTTCGTGGTCGAAGAGCTTACGATATTGCATGCGGTCCAGGCGATCGCGCGCATTAGCGGTCTTGGCGGGAACGTTCTTGGCCTCGGCTGTATACCAAACGCCGTGCGCATCCTGCGCCCCCACCACGTTTATCGCCGGCATGTGCGCTCGGTTTTGCAAGCGTGCGCGTTGGTAGGCGGTGAGCGGGGCACCGATGGCATTGAGTGCGAGTGCACCGACGTTATTGATGCTTGTGTTGAGTTCCCCACTCGTTTGTGCGTTGCCGGCGACATCGTAGTTCGCCCAGACCACATAGCGTGTCTGCCAGATGCGCTCGGTATGGGTGGCATCGTCCTCATCGGTAAAGTAGAGGTCGTTGTAGCGGTCGGTGAAGAACGGCTGGTGGTCGCCGTACATCACCACGACGACGGGGCGGTCGAGATCACGCAGCTTTTCCAGGAAGGCGGCGAAGGCGGCATCGGACGCTTCCATGAGCGAGCAGTATTCATTGGTCCAGGTGATAACTTTGTCGGACACACCTTCGACGGCAAGGTGCAGTTGCTGGTCGGTGGGCACCAAGCCCGTGTCATAGGCGGAGTGGTTTTGCATCGTCACGTCGTGGATGAAGATCGGCTGGTCGCTCTGCTTTAGTACCTCGAGGCACTTGTCGTAGGTGGCGGCGTCGGTGACCTTGCGGCAGAGCTCGGGTGCGCCGGCGAAGTCCTCGATCGAGAGGAACTCGTCGAATCCCATGTCCGCGAAGACGTTCTCGCGATTCCAGTTGGTGGCGTGGTTGGGGTGCATGGCCACGGTGCGATAGCCGAGTCTCTTGAACTGACGGGCGAGGTTCTCGCTCGGGGCCAGGTTGTAGCTCATGAACGGGTAGACGCCAGCGCCCAGGAATGCCATGGAGTGTCCGGTTAAGAACTCGAACTCGCTGTTACAGGTGCCGGCACCGAAGGCGCTCATGTAGCTCACTCCCTGCAGAAGCGCGTTATCGATGGCTTTGAAGCGCTCGGGCCCCTTATAGCCACAGCCCAGTTCGTTAAAGATTGAAAGGTCGGCGAAGGACTCGTTCATGATACAGATGACTGAGGGCTTGAGCTGGTCAAACTGTTCGACGGCAGCGGCACGGGAGGGGTCGGCGATGCCGTTCGTGCCCGCGTTCCAGCGCGCGGCAAGGCGCTTGATGATCGCCGAGGCCTCACCGCTCTTGTAGTGCTTGGGTTTAGGCGGCACCATTTTTTGCGCGCTCGAAATGAAGGTGGGGAGAAACCCCTGACTGTAATAGCTTTCGAGAGGCTTCCAGGTATGAAGCTTGATGCCCAAGGTGTCGTAATAGCTGATGAAGGCCTGCGCCCCCAGCACGGCTCCGGCAACAAGTGCGGTACGACGGTCGACGGAGAGGGGGAGTTTGGATTTGGTTGCGACTGGATGCTCCCTCGGCGCTGTCGATGTCCCCTCGGTTGCCGGAGACGCCTTTGGGTCCTTCAATTTCAAGGACGCAGACATCGCATGGTCGATGGGCTCGGGGGACGTTTCCGATGCGCGGCGCGGCGGTCGCCCACATGCATCACGCGGAATGAGGACGATAAGCGCGATTCCCAAGGTCGCGGCGGCAAGCCCCATGAAGCAGAAAGTGCTGAGCTCATAGGTGTAGCTGCCGGCGACCGTCGCAGCGGTCGAGAGGGCGAACAGGTCTCCGGGTTGGATGGGCATCGATTTGAACGTGATTACGAAGTACTCGGTGATACCGATGCTGGCAAGCGCAGCGATGCCCGCGATTGCGGGGGTCTTACGGCGGTGCGGCAGATAGAACAACAGGCACAAGAAGCAGAAGATGAGCAAAAGCTCCAAAAGTGCCGGTCCGGGCCGCATCTTCCATAGCTCATGGTTGGAGGGCAGCTCGAGGGCGAGCATCGAGCATATCGATGCGCCGCCGATCGTTGCCAGCGAACGCCGGTAGGGATGGTCGGTCATCCAGCTTTTCAGATCCTTCATGCTCATCTTCATCGTCTCTGTTCCTTACTCCTAGTTCAGCGTCTTCACGAGCTTCTCCAGGTTGTCGTTCATGATGGGCGGGTAATCCTCGCCGGCTTTAAGCTGTTTGTCAGTGAGTCCCTCGACGGGGTCGAGCTGGACGCATTGTCGTCAGAATCGGCGAGAGCAAAGACCGCACTTACAAGGGACATATATGCCGCCGCCATGGGGCCACGGTGACGAATAGGACGCCGCTTGGGATGGCGACGGTAGATTCGGTTGTTCATAGATTGCTTCTGAATTGAAAACGGTTGCGCCGGGGTGCCGACGGCCGAAGGCGATGCCGCTGTGGCACGCGGTAGCTATTTGATTCAATTGGGAGCCGCTAATCGTCCAGACGGACCCTGAGGGATAATAGGGTGACCGGGGCATATGAAGATCGCTCGGTGCCGATGACGGCGAGGGCGGAGATCAGCAAGAGGATGATGAACGATGTCGCGCCCACGGGGACGGTGTCACCGCCACGGGCGATCGACAGATTGCCGGCGAGCTCGGCGCAGATGGTGCAGCCCGCGCCGGTGCAGTCATGATGCAACTCATGGGCGGCTGCGATGGGGGAGAGGATGGTTACCGCGAGAAGGGCGAAGACGAGAGCCAGGGCGAGCAAGCGAGTGCGAACGGGCGGCATGGAGTCGCGTGCATCGCGATTCGGTGCTATATCTCGCCATGCCGAGGTGCTCAGCTCATCAGTCATCTGCCCTCCCTTCCTCTCATTTGGGCATATTTCATCTGGAGGATTGTAGTCTTGAGAAGCTGATTCACAAAGTTGCCGCGCTAAAACTTCATGCTTTCCGGTCCGCCTTGGGGCCGCGCACAAGTTATCCCCCGGCATTCAGAAAATCTAAGTGCCAAAAAATAAGATTTTTTGACTCCGTGTTGTATAACCCGCCATTCGTGGGTACCATTCAACGCGTACGCAAACAAAAAGGGTTAACCCGCGCGGCATGACCGCGCGGCCCACAAAGGAGGAAACAAGCATGTCGTCTTTGAAGCCGCTTGCAGATCGCGTCCTGGTCAAGCCCGACGAGGCTGAGCAGAAGACCGCTTCTGGTCTGTATATCGCCAGCAACGCTCAGGAGAAGCCGCAGCGCGGCACCATCGTTGCCGTTGGCGCCGGTAAGGTCAACGACAAGGGTGAGCGCATCCCTATGGACGTTCAGGTCGGCGACGTTGTCATCTACGGTAAGTTCGGCGGCAACGAGGTCAAGGTCGACGGCGAGAAGTATCTGCTGATGCGCGCCGACGACATCTACGCCGTCGTCGAGGCCTAGTCTCGTCAGAATCTCTGATTCGTCTTTGAACGCGTCCGCCGCATAGGACTCGGAAGCGGCGACGCGAGTCACATTTCTTTTGGAGGATTACCTACCATGGCAAAGAACATTACGTTCAACACCGATGCCCGCGCCAAGCTCGCCAAGGGCGTCAACACTCTGGCCGACGCCGTTACCGTCACCATGGGCCCCAAGGGCCGTTACGTCGCTCTGCAGCGCACGTTCGGTGCCCCGACTATCACCAACGACGGCGTTTCCGTCGCTAAGGAGATTGAGCTCGAGGACAACATCGAGAACATGGGCGCTCAGCTGGTGAAGGAGGTCGCCACCAAGACCAACGACACCGTGGGTGACGGCACCACCACCGCAACCCTGCTCGCTCAGGCTATCGTCAACGACGGTCTGCGCAACGTCGCCGCCGGCGCCAACCCGCTGGCCATCCGTCGCGGCATCGACAAGGCTGTAAACGCCGCCGTCGCCGAGATGAAGAAGCAGGCCAAGCCGGTCGAGACCAAGGAGCAGATCGCTTCTGTCGGCACCATCTCCGCTGGTGACCCCGAGGTCGGCGAGAAGATCGCCGAGGCCATGGAGGTCGTGGGCAAGGACGGCGTCATCACCGTCGAGGATTCCCAGACGTTCGACATCACCATCGACACCGTCGAGGGCATGCAGTTCGACAAGGGCTATGTTTCCGCTTACTTCGTCACGGACAACGACCGCATGGAGGCCGTGATGAAGGATCCGTACATCCTCATCACCGACCAGAAGATCTCCAGCGTTCAGGACATCATGCCTGTTCTCGAGGCTGTCCAGCGCGCCGGCCGTGGCCTGCTCATCATCGCTGAGGACATCGACGGCGAGGCTCTGCCGACCCTCGTCCTCAACAAGATCCGTGGCGCTCTCAACGTCTGCGCCGTCAAGGCCCCGGGCTACGGCGACCGCCGCAAGCGCATCCTGGAGGACATCGCCGTCCTCACCGGTGGCCAGGCCGCTCTGGACGAGCTGGGCGTGAAGGTCGCTGACATCACCGCCGATATGCTCGGTACTGCTAAGTCCGTCACCATCTCCAAGGACAACACCGTCGTCGTCGGCGGCGCTGGCTCCAAGGAGGCCATCGACGCCCGCATCGCTCAGATTAAGGGCGAGATGGAGAACACCACCTCTGACTTCGACCGTGAGAAGCTCCAGGAGCGCCTGGCCAAGCTCTCCGGTGGCGTTGCCGTCATCAAGGTCGGCGCTGCTACCGAGTCCGAGCTCAAGGAGATCAAGCACCGCGTCGAGGATGCCCTGCAGGCTACCCGCGCTGCTGTCGAGGAGGGCATCGTCGCCGGCGGTGGCGTCGCCTTCATGGACGCTGCTCCTGCGCTCGATGCTGTCGAGATCGACGACCCCGAGGAGAAGATCGGCGTCGATATCGTCAAGAAGGCTCTGACCGCTCCGGTCGCTACTATCGCCAAGAACGCTGGCTTTGAGGGCGCTGTCGTGGTCGACAAGGTTGCCGAGCTGCCCGCCGGCCAGGGTCTCAACTCTGCCAACGGCGAGTGGGGCGACATGATCGAGATGGGCGTCCTCGACCCCGTCAAGGTCAGCCGCGTCACCCTGCAGAACGCTGCTTCTGTCGCCAGCCTGATCCTCATCACCGAGGCTACCGTCTCCGATGTGCCCAAGAATACTCAGCTTGAGGACGCTATCGCTGCTGCTACCGCTGGTCAGCAGGGCGGCGGTATGTACTAAGGCCGACAAGGTCTAGAACTCCCACCGGGAATCCGGGGGCGTGACGGGGGTTTCTCTCCGGAACGTCCTCGGTTAGATTGGGGCCCCTTGTCCTGCTCCTTTGGAGCCGCGGACAAGGGGTCCTTATTGTGCCAAGCTTTTTACAAGATGGTTTTAGGATTCAAGAAAAAGAGAGAATGTAGATGAAGGGGTATTTCCTTCGTCTCTAGTGCCGAACGATTATTTTTTGGGAATCTTCGAGACTGCACTAAAGACCACAGCACCTAATGCGAGAACTGCGCTGCCTGCCGCGGCCCCCGTTTTCTTTATTCCGTCGACCCTGTCGGCATGTTTTGCTTCGCAGCGTGCGCAGAGCTTCTTCGAGGGGTCGTCAAGAAATGTATAGCAGCCTTTCGACCTGCATACTGCTGCAAGTTCTGTCCCGCATTGGGGGCAATAGTTCATTGCAACCTTGAACAGAGTCTTCTCCTTGTGAGCGGCACATTCGCCGTTAGGGCATCCTTTAACCGAGCTCATCTACGGTCTCCTTTTCGTCATTAATTGCCTCGAGATAGAAGGTTTTTTCGGGGGCGGCGAGCGCTTTACTGAGTTCTGACACATCGAGCTGCAAAGCGGCCCTCGAACGCCAAACGCCATGGTCGGTGCCGTCATCCGAGGCGTCAAATTCAGCAAGTAGACCGGCGCGCGATCCGACCGTCTGCTCGATAAGGCATGAGTAGGCTTCGAGGGCGGCTGCCATAGCCTTAACTTCTCCTTGCTCACAATAAATAGCCGCACGAGCGATTGAGGCTTGATGTAACGCAGGGAAGCATCGGTTAACTGCAGCCATTTTCTCGTCGATTAGTTCCGCGCGTTTACCTTTCGCTTTCTGGTATTCTCCATTGGAGAGGTATTCGATATTTTCTTGAAGCTCAAGGTTGAGTTGGGCCGAGGCGTCTGAAAGCGCTCGGAGAGCCTGGGCTACCAGCAGCTTTCGCATTCCCGTATCGGAAACATCTCTTGCCTCGAGGTAGAGGGCCATGCCGCTGCGAAATAGACCGATTCGATCGTTTTGTTGGCTCCGGAGGACTTCCTTGGCCCTTCCGTCGATTACCGTGATTTGTTCCGCAATTCCATCGAGCTGCTGCTGCAAGGCTTTCATCTGTATTGTGTTTGCTGCCTGCACGGGATCGATTCCTTGGGAGAACTCTTCTTTCTTAATAGGGAGCTTTTTGCCGAATTTTCCATCTGCTTGTTTCAACTGGGCAAAGGTATTGCCCAGCTTGTCTGTGGTCAGCTTAATGTCGCCACGGTCAATCGCTTGAAGTGTATCGTCCGAGGCGTCGACGACCAGGCGAAAACCCTTTTCAGTCGCTTTGGTTAGCTGGGCAATATCCGGCGTCTGTCGTTCCATGGCTTTAATGACGTCCGTAATGATGTCATCTGCTTCGTTGCGGCTTTTCTTTATTGCGGCGCTCAGCAGGGCAAGTGGCGAGCGGTCGACTGAATCCGTAATCGCTTGCGACTCTGACTTTGCCAAGGAATCATCTGAACTCACGGTTGTACCCTCTCTAACTATAGATTTACTCATTATAGATTGGTATTTTGTGGTGTTGCCTAGCTAGCGGATTGATGTTCCTGTCGTACCCCATTCTATTACCTCACCATAAATTACCCTCGGCATACTTGCGCGAACGATTGCTCGTGCTACACTTGCAATTGCTGTTTCAGGGCGGGGTGAAATTCCCCACTGGTGGTAAATCGGGCGGTGCCAAAGGGGCGCCGTGGCGCAGGTAAAGTGCCTGCGGTCGAGCCGATGAGTCCGCGACCCGTGTGTGCGTTGGTTCGCATGCCGGCTGAACTGGTGAGATCCCAGTACCAACGGTTAGAGTCCGGATGAAAGGGGCAGGTGATCTTATGTCTGAACAGTCGCAGCATATCCATTTTGAGAACACGAATAGGTGGAGCACCAAACAGCTCGTTACCATGGCGTTGATGTGCGCCTTGGGCGCCCTGTTTATGTATGTGCAGCTGCCTATCCTTCCCTCGGCGCCGTTTTTGACGTATGACCCGTCGCTGGTGCCGGCGATGGTGTGCGGGTTTGCGTATGGTCCTGGTGCCGGCACCGCTGTTGCCGCTATGGCGATCGTTATCCATGCGCTTACCACGGGCGATTGGGTCGGTGCGCTTATGAACTTGGTTGCCACGCTGGGCTACATTCTGCCTGCGGCTATCGTCTACCAAAAGATGCATACCTATAAGGGTGCCGTTATTGGCCTGGCGCTGGGCGTTGTTGCCGCTACGGCGCTTTCTATGGTCGCAAACCTTACCATTGGTGTTTGGTTCTGGTATGGCTCGGTCGATGTGATCGCCCCGCTCATGATTCCTGCCGTGCTGCCGTTTAACCTCATCAAGACCGTGCTCAACTCGGTGTTGACATTGGCGGTGTACAAGGCGGTCTCCAACCTCATCACACCCAAGAAGGACCAGGTCAAAGGCCGCGCATGATTGAGTGTCGGGGCGTTTCCTTTAGTTATGACGGTGCCACACCGGCGCTCGATGGCATCGATCTGAACATCGAGGATGGCGAGTTTTTCTGCATTCTCGGCGGAAACGGGTCGGGCAAGTCGACGTTTGCCAAGCATTTGAACGCGCTGCTGCAGCCCGATGCGGGAACGGTGCGCGTCAACGGCATGGACGCGTCCGATCTCGAGCTGGTCTACGACATCCGTTCGACTGCGGGCATGGTGTTCCAGAATCCCGACGACCAGCTTGTGGCGACGCTTGTCGAGGACGATGTTGCGTTTGGTCCCGAGAACTTAGGGGTCGAATCGGCCCAGATCGCGCAGCGTGTTCGCGAGGCGCTGAAGGCCGTGGGCCTGGTGGGCTTTGAGCGCCACGAGACCCATGCGCTTTCGGGCGGACAAAAGCAGCGTGTGGCGCTTGCCGGCGTTCTCGCCATGGAGCCGCGCGTGCTCATATTGGACGAGGCGTCCTCGATGCTCGATCCGCGCGGGCGCAAGGGCCTTATGAAGGCCTGCCACGCGCTGCACGAACGCGGTATGACCATCGTGATGATTACGCACTTTATGGAAGAGGCCGCTGAGGCCGATCGCGTTGCCGTCTTCCAAGCGGGCCGCGTTGCCATGCTCGGTGCGCCCGAGGAGATCTTGACGCAGGCGGACGAACTCGCGCGGCTGAACCTGGATATGCCGGCATCGTGCTGTCTTGGCAGGGCGCTTCGCGCGAAGGGCGTGCCCATTTGCGCACAGGTGCGCGAGGCGGATATGGTCGCCGATATAGCGCAGGCTTATGCCGAGCGGAGTAGGACAGACATCGCCGGGCGGCCTTTCGCATCCGATCCTCGTATTCCCGACAACGTCTCCTCTGCAATCGATAGCGCAGACGCGCTGGAGCCCGTCATCGAGATTTCGCACCTTTCGTATAGCTATTCGCTGAGCGCCCGCGAGCGTCGCCGTTGGCGCAAGCGCTCAGCCGCCGAGGGCACATCGAACAAACAGGCCCTCTGGGGCAACGACCCTAGCAGCCCCTGGGCGTTGCGCAATGTGTCGCTAACGGTGCGCCGTGGCGAGTTCCTGGGGCTAGCAGGTCATACCGGTTCGGGCAAGTCGACGCTGGTCCAGCATCTCAACGGCCTGATTCGTCCCCAGGAGGGTTCCGTTTACGCGTTGGGGCTCGACCTGGCAAACAAGAAAGATGCCGCCGCGGTTAAGGCAAAGGTCGGCGTGGTGTTTCAATATCCCGAGCGTCAGCTGTTTGCCGAGACCGTGGCACAGGACGTGGCGTTTGGTCCGCATAACCTTGGCTTGTCACAGGCCGAGGTTGCCCGCCGTGTTGCGTCATCGCTCGCGCGCGTGGGCCTCGACCTGGCCGCGGTGGGCGACAAGAGCCCCTTTGAGCTTTCGGGTGGCCAACAGCGGCGCGTGGCGTTTGCCGGCGTGCTTGCCATGGAGCCCGAGATCCTGGTACTCGATGAGCCCATGGCGGGACTCGATCCGGCGGCGCGCAGTGATTTCCTGGAGCTCATCGATCGACTTCACCATGGGGGCCTGACCGTCGTCATGGTCTCACACAGCATGGATGACCTTGCCAATTGCTGCGACCGTATTGTCGTGATGAACGAGGGCGCGGTGTTTGCTGAGGGAACCCCCGCGCAGGTGTTTGCGCATGCCGATGAGCTTAAATCAATCGGCCTGGGTGTTCCCGCTGCCCAGCGCATGGCGCTGGCACTTGCGAAGGCAGGCGTGCCGCTGCGCTTTGACGGCCTCTATACGGTTGAGTCGTTGGCAGACGAGCTGGTGGACCTGCTAATCGGTCGCTCGGACGGCCCTTCTGACGTCGCGGATATTGCTAAATTCAAGACGATCGCGCGAGAGGAGGGCTGCTAATGGAGGCGTTTTCGTTTGGCAGCTACTATCCCGGCGATAGTGCAATCCACCGCCTGGACCCGCGAACTAAGTTGCTCTTGGGCTTTGTGTTCCTGATCACGACGCTCACGGTCAGCAGCTTCCGCGGACTGGTCCCGGTCGCAATCTTCGTTGTCCTGATCTATACCGTGTCCCGGGTGCCGGTTCGTCGCGTCCTGTCATCGATGGCGCCGCTGCTGGCAATCGTCGTCGTGGTCGCGGTGCTCAACTTGTTTACCGATCAGAGTGGGCGCATCCTGTGGCAGCTCGGCTTTCTGCAGATAAGCGAGGGCTCACTGCGTTCTGCCGCCTTTATGGCGTGTCGCCTGACCCTGATGATGGCCGGCATGAGCGCCATTACGCTCACCACGCCTACGCTCGACCTCACCGCGGGCTTTGAGCGTCTGCTCGCACCGTTTGCGCGCGTGGGGCTCCCTGCGCATGAGCTCGGCATGATCATGGGCATCGCGTTGCGCTTTATGCCGCAGTTTGCCACCGAGATGAAGCAGACGGCGGACGCGCAGGCAAGTCGCGGCGCGCGCGTGACGGGTGGTCCGCTCGGCGGCGTGCGCATGCTCGCCAGCGTGGCAATTCCGCTGTTCACGGGCGTATTTCGTCATGCCGAGACGCTTTCGGCCGCCATGGATGCCCGTTGCTATCATGGCGAGCAGGGCCGCACGCGTCTGCATGCGCTTGCATTTGGCCGCGGCGATGCGTTGGCGGCGGTGGTGACGGCGCTGCTGCTCATCTGCGTCATCGTCATCAATCTACAACTTGTTTAGGCGCGATTCGAGCGCAGGAAAGGGGTCCCTATGACCGACAACGACCGCACGGCGCAGCTCGAGCGCGCCTGTTCGTATCTTAGGCGTATTCCGGCGTGGTATCTCGCCACGATCGACGTGACGGACGGGCATCAGCCACGCGTAAGGCCGTTCTCGTTTGCCATGGTCGATAACGGTAAACTGTGGTTTTGCACGTCGCGCGACAAGGACGTGTGGGCAGAGCTCGACGCGAACCCCAAGTTTGAGCTTTCGGGCTGGAAGCCGGGGGAGTGCTGGATCGTATTGACCGGCGAGGCCGCGCTCGAGGACGATGCGGTAGTGAGCGACCGCGTTCGCGAAGCTGGCTTTAAGCACATGGTGGGCATTGGCGAGAAGCACGAGAGCGCCAACGACGGTCGCCTTGCGTTTTTCTCGGTCCGCAATATCGCCGCCCGCTTCTGCGATATCGACGGCAGCGAAGAGCGCCTGGAGCTTTAACCCTAGGGTAGCTAAAACAGCCCCGACCCAAAAAGACTAGTGCCAGGAGGACACATGGACGGATTGAATACAGTGTTGGAGTATCTGACGTCGGTGCCGGCATGGTACTTGGCGACGAGCGTTGACGGGCAGCCGCATGTGCGTCCGTTTTCGTTTGCGCAGATCCAGGACGGCAAGCTGTGGTTTGTAACGGCGCGCACCAAAGACGTGTGGCAAGAGCTGCTGCAAAATCAACGCTTCGAGGCCACGAGTTGGTGGCCGGGCCATGGCTGGCTCATCTTGCGCGGGCATGCGGGTCTGGATGACCAGGCCGCTCCCGATATGCGCGAGGCAGGCTGGAAGCACCTGGAGCGCCTAGGCGAGCACTACGAGGGCGCAGACGATCCCACGCTCGTCTTCTTTAGCGTGGAGGAACCCGAGGCCTTTATCTGCAACCATGACGAATGGGTGCCGGTCAAGCTCTAAACGAGTCTCTCAGCAAGCTTCGACAATTCAAATTCTCGCATGTAGCGGGCCCCACATTGCAACGTCACCGTAAGGTGCACTCGGCAATATGGGGCCCGTGTTTATTTGTCAATTCCTTTGAGTGAATGTGTCGGGACTGTTTCAATGCATGAACATGCAAAAGATTTGCGTAGATATGCATCTTTTGGTGCTAAAGTTTCAACCCACCTCATAACGACGGCTGCGGAATGCGCATTGGTGCATAAACTGCAGACAAGGAGTCTGATATGTCTTTAAAGGTTGGAATCGTCGGTGCGGCAGGATATGCCGGTGCCGAGCTCATTCGCCTCGTACTCGGCCATCCCGAGTTTGAACTTGTTGCCATCACGTCCAACGCCGATGCCGGCCAGCCGCTGTCCGCGGTGTATCCGAGTTTCGCCGGCGTGAGCGATCTTGTCTTCACGACGCACGATGCTCCCGAGCTTACATCCTGCGACGCTGTCTTTTTGGCCGTGCCGCACACCGCCGCCATGGCGCAGGTGCCCGCCCTGCTCGCCGCAGGCGTTTCCTGTTTCGACTTGTCTGCCGACTACCGTCTGAACGACGCGTCCGTTTTTGAGGCTTGGTATGCCGCCGAGCATACGAGCCCCGAGCTGCTCAAGACCCGTGCCTTCGGTCTGCCCGAGCTGTTCTGCCAGGACTTGGAGACCGCCGCATCCGACCATGCCGACGGCAAACCCGTGCTGGTCGCCTGCGCCGGTTGCTATCCCACCGCAACGAGCCTTGCCGCCGCGCCCGCCGTGCGCGCGGGCTGGGTGGCCGAGAACGGCCCCGTGATTGTCGATGCCATCAGCGGTGTGACGGGTGCCGGCAAGTCCTGCAACGCTCGTACGCATTTTTGCAGCGCCGACGAGAATTTGGAAGCATACGGCGTGGGCAAGCATCGCCACACGCCCGAGATTGAGCAAATCCTTGGCCTGACCGATCGCGTCGTCTTTACCCCGCACCTGGCACCGCTCAAGCGCGGTCTGCTCTCCACGGTGACGCTGCCGCTCGCGCCGCAGGCTCTCGACACGCTGGCTCTTGAGGATGTCGTCGACCATTACAAGCAGTTCTACGCCGGTCGCACTTTTGTGCGCGTGCTCGATGCCGGCCAGCAGCCCAAGACGGCTTCGGTCGTCGGCACCAACGCTGCCCAGATTGGCCTCGCGCTCAACAAGCGCGCGGGCGTGCTGGTGGCGACGGGCGCCATCGACAATCTGTGCAAGGGCGCTGCGGGCCAAGCGGTCCAGTGCGCCAATATCGTCTTTGGCTTTGACGAGCGACGAGGCTTGCCCACAGTGGCGTGCCCGGTGTAGCACATTCGATTGTTAACGATTTGGTAGTCGGGCATCGAGTGGGGCGCCACTCTTAAGCTGGTCTCATGATCACGACTGGCATGGCGCACCAACCGATGTCCGTTTTTTGTTTGATATAAGGAGTCGTAAGGACGATGAATACAGAGCAGTTCGATATCAAGATTCGTGCCGTCGAGGGTGGCATTACGGTAGCGGCCGGCTTTAAGGCCGCGGGTATTCATGCGGGTTTTCGCAAGAATCCCGAGCGCTTGGATTACGCGCTCGTCGTGCCCGATAAACCCTGTCCCGGTGCCGGCGTGTTTACGACCAATCGCTTTTGCGCAGCGCCTGTGCAGGTGAGCCGCGCCAACCTGGGCGGTGTGGGCAAGGGCTATGGCATCATCGCCGGCGTTTCAATCAACTCCGGCAACGCGAATGCCGCCACGGGCGAGACGGGCCTTGCCTGCGCGCGCGAGACGTGCAACATCGCCTCGCAGGTCATCGGCTGCGAGCCCCAGCAGATTCTGGTTGCCTCCACGGGTGTGATTGGCCAGATTCTGTCGATCGACACGTTTGAGACCGCCATTCCTGCTGCCTACGAGGCGCTCTCCGCCCACGGTGGCGCCGATGCCGCTCGCGCCATCATGACGACCGACACGCACTCCAAGGAGTACGCCGTATCCTACGTCAGTGAGGCTGCGGGTCATGCGGGCAATGTCTATACGGTAGGCGGAATGTGCAAGGGCTCGGGTATGATCATGCCCAACATGGCCACCATGATCGCAGTTATCACCACCGATGCCCCCGTCGAGCCTGCGGCACTTCATGCCCTGCTGCTCTCGACCGTCAAGCAGACCTTTAACAAGGTAACGGTCGATTCCGACACCTCGACCAACGACACCTGCATCATGCTTGCCTCCGGCGCCGCTGCCGCAGATGCCGAGCCTATCGTTGAGGGCTCCAATGCCTTTGACGAGTTGGCATTTGCCGTGCACGAGGTGTGCGAGAGCCTGGCGCGCAATATCGCCGCCGATGGTGAGGGCGCATCCAAGCTTGTTACGGTCAACGTTACCGGCGCCGCTAACGACGAGGAGGCCGATATCGCCGCCCGTGCCGTTGCCAACTCGCCGCTCGTTAAGACCTGCATCGCCGGCCACGACTGCAACTGGGGCCGCGTTGCCATGGCGCTTGGCAAGTGCGGCGTGAAGTTTAATCAGGAAGACGTTTCCATCGACATGATGGGCATGCCTGTCTGTCGCGACGGTCTGACTGTTCCCTTTGACGAGGACGAGGCTCTACGACGTTTCGAGGCGCCCGAGATCGTGATCTCGGCCGACCTGGGCGCAGGCGACGCGGCAACGACCGTGTGGACCTGCGACCTCACGCATGAGTACATCTCCATCAACGGCGACTACCGTTCCTAGATTCCAGGCACGCTGCGCATCTTGCCGCGATTGCGGACAGCGGAGCACGGCGCGATAACGATACGAAAGACGAGGCAGACTATGAAATTCGCACGCGATTGTCGTTCGAGCGAATCCAACGAAGCAACCGCGCAGCTGCTGTTCGAAGCGCTGCCGTGGATTAAGAACCTGACCGGCAAGACGGTTGTTATCAAATATGGCGGAGCCGCCATGGTCGACGAGCAGCTGCGCCGCGACGTGATGAGCGACATCGTCCTGCTCAAGATCATCGGTATGCGTCCCGTCATCGTGCATGGTGGCGGCAAGGCCATCAACGAGGCGCTGAGCCATTACGATATTCCCGTCGAGTTTAAGAACGGCCAGCGCGTGACCACGCCGGCGACCATGGATATCGTGCGCGAGGTACTGGGCGGCAAGGTCAACCAGGAGCTGGTTGCTGCCATCAACCACCACGGCAACCTGGCCGTGGGCGTGTCGGGCAGCGATGCCGGCACGCTCATCGCCGAGCCGCTCGACCCCGAGCTCGGTCGAGTGGGCAAAGTGACGCACGTTAACACCGACTATATCGAGCGCTTACTCGATAGCGAGTACATCCCCGTCATCGCTACCGTCGCGGCGGGGGAGGACGGCGGTTTCTTCAACATCAACGCCGATACCGCCGCCGGTGCCGTTGCGGCGGCGCTCCATGCGCATAAGGTGATCTTTTTGACCGATGTCGACGGCCTGTACAAGGACTTTAGCGACAAGGATTCGCTCATTTCCAACCTGACGCTCGACGAGGTTAACGAGATGCTCTACGGCGGCGAGGTCGATAAGGGCATGATTCCCAAGCTGCGCGCGGCCGTCGATGCGCTTGCCGGCGGCGTATTTCGTGCCCACATCATCAACGGCACCACGCCGCATTCGCTGCTGCTGGAGCTGCTGACCGATGCCGGCGTCGGCACCGTGATCCATTCCACCGAGACGGCCTACGAGTTCGATACGCATCCGCATCCGCTTTCGACCTTTGCGGCGCGTCTGGCCGAGAACCTCGACGAGGTCGAGAAGCTCCAGACGGTCTAGCTGACCGCAGCCGCCCAATTCCTGCACCCATAGGCCTGCGCCGTCCGGCGCTCAACGAAAGGCATTCCATGTCACTTGCAGCTCAGCAATCGCTTGAATCCAATTACGTTATGCATACCTTTGGCCGCTCTCCGGTCGAGTTTGTCGAGGGTCACGGCATGAAGCTCACCGGCGACGATGGCCGTGAGTACCTCGACTTTCTTGCCGGCATCGGCGTGTGCAGCCTAGGTCATGGTGACCCGGCCGTGCTCTCGGCGCTCGAGGCACAGACCAAAAAGCTCATGCATGTCTCCAATTACTTCTACATTGAGCAGCGCGGACAGGTCGCGGCGCTGCTGTCCAAGCTTGCTAACGACGACGTAGATGGTGCGCGCGTGCTTGCCGATGCCATTGCCGCCGGCGATGAGACCACGGCAGCTGCTCTTGGTGCCCCGGCTGCGGATGAGCAGGTTTGGGAGACCTTCTTTGCCAACTCCGGCGCTGAGGCCAACGAGGGCTCGATGAAGCTCGCGCGCCTGTACGCCAAACGTGCCGGTAACGGCGGCAACACTATCGTGTGCATGCGCGGCGGCTTCCACGGCCGTACGCTCGAGACCATTGCCGCCACCATGCAGGATTGGCTGCAGGATAGTTTCCGCCCGCTGCCGGGTGGCTTTGTGGCCTGCACGCCCAACGATATCGATGAACTGCGTGCGATCTTTAAGCAGCTGGGGAGCGAAATTTGTGCCGTGATGCTCGAGCCGATCCAGGGTGAGAGCGGCGTGCACCCCATGACCGAGGAGTTTATGGCGGCAGCGCGCGACCTGGCACACGAAGTGGGCGCCGTGCTTATCGCCGACGAGGTCCAGTGCGGCATCTTCCGCTCCGGCAAGCCGTTTGCATTCCAAACCTATGGCGTGGAACCCGACATCATGAGCCTTGCCAAGGGCATTGCTGATGGCGTGCCCATGGGTGCCGTCGTGGCAAAGAAGGAGATTGCCGACGTGTTTAAGCCGGGCGACCACGGCTCGACCTTTGGCGGTAGCTGCTTGGCCATCGCGGCGTGTGCCGCGACGCTCTCCGCGCTCGTGCACGGCGATTATGCCGACCATGTTGCCAAGGTAGGCGCCTATATGGAGGCAAAGCTCGCCAAGCTGCCGCACGTGACCGAGGTGCGTGGCCGCGGCTTGATGCTCGGCTGTGATCTGGATGATGCCGCGGGCGACGCGCATGATATTGTTGCCCGCGCGCTGGCCGCCGGTGCCGTGATTAACGCTACGGGTGCTCATACGCTGCGTTTCTTGCCGCCGCTCGTCTGCGAGGAAGCCGACGTGGATAGCCTGATCGAGATCCTGTCGGGTGTCTTGGGCTAACGCGGCGCAATAACTCAATTTGGACCGGGTTCCGGACTGCGGACGTGCCCTATGCGGCATGATTCAGCGGTCTGGAGCCCGTTTTGCCTTAGATTTGCTAAGGCAGGGAGACCTGCTGGTCAAAAAACATCAAATATGAGTAATGTTACCGATTTGGTAGCAGCAATTTTGGACTAATAAGGCCAGATGGCAAGTCGAAATGGCGATGAATGCACGATTTTGATCCAACTGTTAGTCCTAATAATGGACATATGCTGCGTAACTTAAGCAAATACTATCTTTTTATATGTTGCAAACAAAGTAGCAGTACTCATTTTTGCCATTTTTTGGTCACGGCCTTTGTGACAGACGTGCTGGCGGGTTCGAATCCCTCTGCGATGGGCCTGAAAAAAGAAAGGCCTCCATCGCTGGAGGCCTAACAATTCAGTGGTGGGCAATGAGGGATTCGAACCCCCAGCCTTGTGCGTGTAAAGCACCTGCGCTAACCGTTGCGCCAATCGCCCGTGTGGAGAGAGTATAGCAAAACAATCGCCTCATTCACCTCATATCCATTAAAGGTAACCGACGCGTGTCACAGCCCTTGATTCTCATTTTCATTGCAACAGCCTCAGGACTCAGCGCAACGCGTTGCGC